>Ga0078972_1004451_pt1 | contig 38303 bp, 59 predicted proteins | sample YelNatPaOPGAMG01_FD_67568 | JGI IMG/M metagenome (GOLD analysis project Ga0078972, IMG submission 67568) | Hot spring thermophilic microbial communities from Obsidian Pool, Yellowstone National Park, USA - OP-RAMG-01 (SPADES assembly) (version 2) | ecosystem: Environmental > Aquatic > Thermal...
TCCTGTTTACTTGTCCATGCGTTGTTATCAGTTACATTCTGTCCTGCTGAAAATCTGACATCGCCAGTTCCCTTATTGAATATGCCTCCGCTATTGATTGTGAGTCCTCCGCCGAACTTGATGTAGCCGGGTGAGCCGGGTGAGTTCACCGTTGCCGGACTGTTGAGTGTTACTGCTCCATTAAGTGTTATGAGAGAACTGTATGTCGTGAATGTTCCTGATACCGATGTTGTTCCATTCACGGTGACAGTCGCACTGTATGATGTGCCGTCTATGACTGTTGTTACCGTTCCTGCAGAAATTGTAAAGTTGCCACCGATTGTGCATGTATATGTTCCTCCAATGCTTCTGAAGTGAAACCCTGCTGATGGGGTGTTTACTACCGTGAGGTTGTTATAGATTGATTGGTTGCCATAATATAGAATAATTTCAATATGCCCAGTTGCGGATGTTGAATTAATTACAAGATTATAGATGCCTGTTGTCGCTGTTGAAATCCCTATAAGTATTGCACCATGAGCCAATCCTGAACCTGAAGATATAATTGTGGCAGTAGAATTCTGATGATATGCTGTTCCTCCAGCGTTCCTGATAGTATATGCAAGTACACTTTCTCCGTTGATTGTTGTCCCCCCGGTAGACATATACCATGTTCCAGCAAAGTGGATATTTCCATACGTGTGAGGACCTGTTCCGCCGTTGAGCACTCCACCTGAATTGATGACCACAACAGTTGTGCCGAACACACCGCTTCCAAGGCTGATGGTTGACCCGTTGCATGTCAGCGTCCCACTGATAGTAGTTACGCTGGATACCGTCAGACTGTAGTTATTCGTTGTGGTATCAAGTGACCCGCCTGCATTGATTGTCAGTGTGGCACACGCAGAATTTGATTGAAGCGTTATAGCATGTGCATTGATGGTCACACTATCTCCTGCCTCAGGAACACCATTCGGATTCCATGTGGTCGGGGTATCCCATCCCCCAGATGCAACACTGCTATAACTTGTCAGAGGAATACCCACCGGAAACCCGATGAACAGATACGAAACAATCAGCATGCCCAGAGGTCCCAGAACGGCAACAGCAATATCCATCTGTTTTCTGTATTTTGCAAGAAAACTTCGTGGTCTGACTGCTTTGAGATTGCCATTCCAGTCCCAGACAGCCTCCATTTTTGAAGTATCAAATCGCAGTCTCTTGAGTGTCTCTTTTTTCCTCTTTTCAGCAATATAAACATGGTTCAGGTATGCCGTCATAGTAAACAAATCAATCAGAGTAGGCTTATACCACTCACGGATACTTACCACGGCATCCCACCCCCAAGAATTGCGACGATAATCATTCCGATCGTAAAGCAGGTTACTGCCCCTGCGAACCAGGTCAAATCCTCTTTCCTCCTTGCTGACTGAATTAAAGCAATCACCATGAACCCGAATGTCATGGCAAGAATGTTCCACTTCATGTCCTCCATATCAAACCCGGTTCTCTTTCGGTCTAACACTTCCTTTCCAAGACCTGCTCCAAGGCCAAGCACAATGAGAAGGAAAATCGTATGCTCTATGCTCAATCCTGCACCCTCATGCAACAGCAGTCCCATTCCTACTGTTGCCCCGAAGAACGCCATCAGATGCCAGAACTTATCCTTACCCCATATCATATCTATCACGCAAAAGTTATCTTTGTTACAGTGATATTTCCCAATCCAGTTCCGCTGTTTCTATCTAACCCAATGATATTAGTTCCACTTCTTACAAGTAAATTACCGTCATTTATTGCTCCCATGAGAAGTATAGTTCCTCCTCCTTCTTTTATGCGAAGAACTGCACACTCCACAATGTCGGTTGATGTGAATGCGTCAGACCCACCAGATACATGTGTGTCTTTGTGTGCTGGCAAATCACTCACTGCTATTGATGAACCGACAATACTTCCCGAACTTCGCTTTAAGAACTGTCCATCACCTATAGTTCCAATATCAAGATTTACAGGACCTTGTGCCTGGATACGCTTTATTAATGCTTCTATAGTATCAGTGGAAGTGAACGCATCTGAACCTCCACTTACATGCGTATCTTTGTGTGCAAAGTCCGATATCGTGCTTCGTGTCTGTGTTCCTGTATGGTGTGAACGGTCTAAATAGTAACTGCCGTGCTGACCGTCTAACTTATCCGCATCACTGATACTTCCATCAACAGGATGTGAAAACACGAACCTGTTTAGTGTGCTATCCAACTTGATTGATGCTCCGGTTATACCACCATTGTAGAAGTAGAGATACTGATCCCCGTTCTGTTCATGATTGAGAATATACAGTGCGTTGTTACAGATTCGAACAGTATCATGTGCACAAAGAGTGATATCACCTGCGGTAGTCTCTACGGTTAGACCCTCATCTGAACTTATCAGCGGAGTGAGAACCTTCTTTATCTTTGCCCAGATGGATACTATTAGTGTCGCAAACTTACCCGGCTTTGACATTACTTACACCAGAGGGTAATATGCGTCCAATAACTTAAAAGTTTCTAAAAAGGAAAAAGAAAGGGGAAAAAGAGTTCGTATGCTTAACTTGGTGGTAGTATGTAAGGATCCACAGGCTTGCTCTTCACACGCATGGACTCATCTTTCTGGTATGCGATTGACACAATTGGATTGAACTCTCCTGTAGCACCTTGACCAGCAGTACTAAATGTAACTACGATAAGGTCGCCCTTTTTTAGTCGTGGTAGTCGTTTCTTCGGCATGAACCATCTTCCTGTACCTGCTGACAGAACAGTAAAAGTATGAATTAACTGTCTTGTTGATGTATCCAGTTCTCTATTAATGTATACTGATACAGTTGCATCAATGTTTAATGTATTTGTTGAAACCGTAAGCACTATGTCGGTAATTTTTCCGTCATACGGAACGGGGTATCCCCAATCTTCATTTTTTGCCATTTAGATCACCTTCATGAAGTACCGCCACTGCCTACCCATCCGCCGGGTATCAAGTTTCCTGTATATCCGCCAGGAACTCGAACTCCAGCAGGAGTGCTGTCTGAAGGTTTCAGTCCTCCGAAGAGAAGGATACAGTGGTTTGGTGCATTGATGTATCTCTGTGATTCGTTGCTTGCACTGTCTGATCGTATTCCACGCTTTGTCATGTTTATTCCTCCTTGAACCCGATGATTACACCGCTGTTCCCACGATAGATGGGAACAAGTTTCTTTGCAGGTTTAGTGGGTTCAGATTTAACTGAACCCGAATCGGTCTTTTTCTTTGCCATGGAGTTCACCTCTACTGCCCTTCATTGTAGGATTCTATCCATACGCTCTTGATTGCACCAGGCACTGAAGGAGGAGTCATTTGTTCTTCTGTTACACCACTGCAGTATACATGCGATATCAGATCATCGTTTACAAAGATGTCCATCTTCAGGATATCTATCTTGTAGATGAATACCAGATGTAGAACGAACTCTCCTACAAGACCTGACTTGGTTAACGGGAAGTTTATCTTGATGATAGGTGGTGTTCCCGTAGTCGTAACATTTGAAGTTCCAAGTATATCCTGTAATGCACGAAGCGTTGATTCATCACTATCTATCATTATTCCAGTAACTGCAACATAAGTGTTTACGGCCTTCCATGTGTTTTCTTTTTCCGCTATTGAAAGATTGCACAAGAAGAAGTTATACATTAATGCGTTCCAGTTCTGCCATGGTGGAGAAGTTCCGGTTGGAAGAGTTATATCATCAGAAGGTCTGTCTGCAGTCAAATATGCCTGTAGTGGAGTATCTACCACATGCATGTATGGTTTTACGATTGCGTTTATGTTATAGCACCGGCAACAGGCTTCAGAATCCTTGTGTCCTGCTCTGTCTGAAGATTCACCTGAACCGACATCATCCTTGTATACGATTTCATCTGCACCGGGCAGTGTTACATTTAGAGATACCTCTTCATCGTTATCTGTGAACTTTATTGTTGAGGATTGCGTCTTCGGGATATATGCTTTTGGCTTCAAGTATAGTGGCAGACCAAGAGTCTTCATTACATACTGTTCTTTCCAGATGTTGCGGTCTACTTTAGACCTGTCTACATACTCACCAAATCCCTTGAGTGTACCATCACCGTCATAGGCTTTGACATACTCCTGTTTTGCGTTATCCTGGATGGTTTCCTTCGCAAGAACAAGGAGGAAGTCGTCTGGAGTTAGTTCAGAGATTGACTCCTGATTCCAGTCAAGATGCCATGAATCAAGTGCACCACTTACATATTTCACATGCAGGTCGGCTTCAACAGCAAACCACCGCTCATTCTGTTCTTTGATTACGCCTCCGAATGTCTCCGGATATGGCAATGGTGGTATGACTGCTGATTTGACCAGTGCCCAGGTTTCAACCTTTGACACATCAGGCACGATATCAGGGTTATTCGGGTCGTATGGTGTGCATGTTGTAGGTCTATCAAGGATAATTCCTGCCTGCAGTTGTCCAAGGTCAAGTATCACATCGGTAGGTATCCGATGCATTACCCTGTTGCCTCTTACATTCTCTGCGTTTGCAAGTATCCATGCGTATTTACTTTCAAACGGCACAGTTGTTACAAACGATTCGCTCATGTTTCCACCTCTACTACTTCCTCATGGAAATAAAAGGGGAAAGAGAATCCCGGGGTATTTACCCGGTGACTCCTCCACCGCCTCCTCCGGTTGTTGCAGTTGATACTGCTCCGGTCAGTCGTGAAAGTGCGGTTGCGCCTGCAGATGTCGGAACTCCAAGGGTTGTGTTCAGTAATGCCTGATCAAACCCGATATAGGTGTTTACCCTCTGCGGTATGCTCAAGATTGTTCCGAACCATCCAACGCCGGAGAGTTCAGTCGGAGTCAGACCAAGTGATGTTGCTGTTGCAGACATCATTGACATGAACAGACCGACAAAGATGGCTACCAGACCGAATCCGAAGAGTAGCATCTTCGTTCTGGATGATGTCTTACCCCAGAACCAGGATAGTGCAAGTGCAATTATACCGATTATCAGACCAAAGATTCCCAGAAGACCGACCAGTGCACCGACAAGTCCACCGATTACTCCCCAGAGAAGGTTTGCCTGAACGATCTCAACGCTCATTCTGTCGACTACTACTGCCATTCATCTCACCTCTTTAGAGACCAAGTTCCTCAAGAATCTGTCGTGCTCTGCCTCTCCTCACAGGGATTCTCTCCGCAGATGGTGCACCACCGCCGGCAAGGTTCCTCTTTGCACATGCAAGTGCCTCCTGGAGTCGTGTAACACGCTCCTCAACACTGCACTGCTTGTATGGTTTGCCGTCGGGTGCAAGCCTCCCAACAAGTTCCGGCTTGTTCAGCGGAACACAGTGGTCAGGCTTTTCGCACGCCATCATCGCTCTTGGGACATCCTTCGTTATCCTGTTTATCAGTCCCGGAGAGACCACGATGTTCTTTATTCTTCGTTCATACGATCCAGGTCCGACTGCTCCACCGGGGTGAAGCATCCGCCTGGATACCACAGGCCTTCTTGTTATATCACTCTTTTTCAGGAATACCATGTGTATTCACCTCTTGGATAGATAACCCACGCTGAAGTATTTAAGCATTAATTTACATGGAAAAGTATAATTCCTAAAAAATTCCTGATGAATTATCTAACTCTTTTTGGTTCAGATAGTCTTGCCTGAAACGATTTCTTTATCTTCTCTGCATTGAAGTCAAGATACTCCACATCACCCCTGAATGTGGAATAACTTACCTCTGGTTTGACTATATCCACAGGGTCAAATACATACCACTTCTTCCATTCACCAACATAAAAGAGAAACATCATTTTTCTCTTGAGTGCATCAATCACAAGGTTTCGTTCAATGCTTGCGATTGTATCGTAAAGAAGATACTTCTTTGCCACGATGTAGTATGACTCATGTCCATCAGTTACGGGAACGGCAATCCTACCGTTCTTATCCTTATAGATGGGGACATTGTAATCCCTTCGGAATAGAGTGTTAAAATCCGAACATACACGGGATACGGCTTCTCTCAAAAGGTCGCCTGAACCTTTAACAAACTCACGATCCATATCGCATCACACTCTGGAGAGGACATCATCCTTCTTATTTACTACTTCAAACTCAACTACCCACACTTCCTGATCGGGATTCCATTCACCATATATCTCTATCCAGTCGGATTTGAACTCACTCAAAGTGTTGAACCCTTCCTTTTTGATTTCCTCTGGTGTGATATCACCAAGTCTCTGCGTATACATATCCACTATCCTGATAGGCATACTGCAAAACCTATCACTTACTGTCCGGTTTGAGTGTGCAAAACATATCTTACCAACGGTGCATTTGGGTGTATTCCATATTCTCCGTGTCTGTGTTTTTCTTCCCGACCTTATCCACGGGAGATATTTGTTACGAAATATCATATATACCACATCTTACCATCATGGATTTAAGTGTTTTGTCAATTTGAGTTTACAAATGATTGATTGGTGTAGCCTGTGGAGAGCGTCAGGGGGCTTGGTCACATGGAGGCTACACCAATCGTTCATACTCATATCTTGAAGCATCGTAGAATGAGGTCTTCCTTTGAGGTTATGCCTAACTGAACCAATGCATCGTAATACTTTTCGAAGAGTTCTTCTGCTTTAGACTCTACTGCGGATATGCTTCCCACACGGTTGAACACTTCTGCGAATATCCCGGTAATGTTGTCAAGTAGTTCTGATTCCTTTGGTATCTCTGGTTTTGGTTCTACTGATGGTTTAGATTCAGATATCACCTGTTCGGACACAGGTTTACACAGAACTTCATCTCTGCTGATGGATACCTCTTTGATGAATATTTTTCTTCCGCTTGCACGACAGTATGTACATCGTGGAAACTCAACATTCTTTCTGTGGAAGGTTACCCATCCGCACTTACGACATACCTGAATCCATACACGAATGGTATTACCTGCTATTACCATCTTTACTCTTTTCCGCTTCATAACAATCCCTGCACAGGTAATGTGTTTTTCCTCTTGAGTCAATGCGTATAATATGAAATCGGATTGCGTTACCCTTATTTGTTGCTACTATACGATTGCATCTCTCACATCTTGGCACAGGTATCTTTACTGTACCATCTGGAATGAATACATGGTGTTTAGTCATTTACATCCCTCTTTCTCTTTTCTTTTTCCATTCTTCGTAGAGTTCTTTGATATGTTCCTCCGGGATGGTTGACCGAATTGCATTTCTTACTGCCTTTGCTATGACTTTGGCAACGGCTTTATCATCCCTGACTGTCTGTTTATTCCCGTTCATGTCGGTATAGGTTATCATCTTTGGCTGTTGTGCACCGCCTGGTAATGTGAGATCGTTATTCTTGTTTCTGACTACGACACAGCAGATGTATTCGTCTGGAGTCTCACGAAGGTCTATGGATACGGTTTCAAACCCCTTCATTGCCTGTGCGATTTGTTTTATCCCTGTGTATGAGATACCGATAATCCTTCTTCCGGACTTATCGGTAAACTCATAAAACGACTTTTCTATGAGGTTTCCCTTGAGTTCCTCAAGGATTTGTTCCTCATCACGCTTATCTATTTCATGTTCATACTCATCTGTCTCATCTAACCTTTTGATTTGTTTATCCATGGTTTTTCACCTCAACAGGTGGATGGTTAATCCACTATTTAATCATTCTGTCAATTATAGGTGGATGAATCATCCAGTCTACTCATTCCACTGAACGAACTTCTTGTTATGCTTATGCCCATCTTTATCCATGCCGTGCTGACAGACGGACACATCACAATACATGCATATCCCCTTTTTGAACTCCGTGCAATCACACCGCTTCTTTTCTATCGCAGTTCCACACAACTCAAACATTTTTTACCTCCTCACCATTATCTTACTCACAAACTCATGTTCATCTAATCGTTCCCATGAACGATCGGATTTCATTACCCAGAATGTCCATCCTTTGCGTTTTTCCCATGCCATTACACACAGACAGGCATCATCAGGACTAATATCTATTGACTCTACCTTTCGTTTCTTATGAGATGGTAATGCATACGATGAATCTACTGTTGTTACCTGAATGAGATAGAACCTTCTCCCGTATGCGATGAGGTCAAACGCTCCGAATATGTCCTGCGACTGACTTATCCATCGTCCAGGTCCAATAAAGATTACACCCGGATGTGGTCTCCAGGTAAGACATCCTTTAGATATAAACCATGCTTCGGCTCTGCGTTCAAGTGTCTTTCCTTTAGACCGTGTACTCATGGATATCACCTCTAATTGTTCACAGTCTACACCTCTATGATATCATTTTTCTTACAGTCAAGGATTTGTAATAACCGTTCTGAACCCAGCCAGGAATCTATTGCGTAGATGAGTTTTTCATATCTGCACTGTGATCCCCAATCAAGATCATCTTCTATCCAGTTCAGGCATTTTAGAACATCGCACACAGGGTGATGTATTGTCGGGTGTTCAAACCAGAACCTGACTTTGACTTCATTCTTGTTACTGGATTCAAGGATATGCACTGTGGCACGGATTTCTGCTTTCTGTTCATCATACTCCGGGGTATCATCCTTTTTCCTGAAGGTTACATAGATTGATTTTATTCGTGGAGACATGTCTTCTTCATTTACTACGATGATTTTTGGTTTTTCTGGCATCGTATAGCCCCCATGACCGCCACAAATAGAAAAAAGACCATCAGGACTATCAGCAGAATCATTAGTTTCAGTGCATTCACAGTTCAACCCATTCCCACTTTGCATTCTTGTATAGTCCGATCATTGGTTCTCCGTATGCAAATAGAACCAGTGCGTTATGTCGTCCGCTTACTTCCCAGTAGTAGTGTTCTATGACTTTACCCTCAACGGTAAAGTCCCTGCCATCAAGTATTCGGTCGACTTCTTCTTCAGTCAGTCCAAGACTGTTGAACGCATCTACAAGTTTCTGGACCTCTCTTTCCACAGTTCCTACATCTATTCTCATAACTTCATCTCTACTTTGTTCTAATCTCTCCCTTTTTCTAATTAAATATTTTCCTCTACTCCACTCAACAACATCATAGTCCATGAAATTTTTGACAAGGTCATCTGTGTCTATGCCATATTCTTTAAGTTCTTTTAACCGGAAAAACAATGAGCAACCACCTTCAGCATAACACTCTTCATTCTCAACATGGGGATATATCTGTACTCCAACACCCTTCACACCACCGATGGTATCATACCATGCGTCCAGTGGTGTATGTAGTTTTCTTAAGTATGAGAGTACCATTCGTATATCCAGCATTTCTCTCCTGGACTCATGTTTCTTCATTTTCAACCACCCGTTACAGTTCAGCCTTTCTTATTTCCTCCATTTTTTCGGCTAATTCTTTTGGACTGTATCCGATTGGCGTAATTAATCCTTTTGGTTCATTTTTGTCTGCAGGTCTGTATCCAGATGGACTAACCTGTGGATTAACAACATTATCAGGCATGCCTTTCAGTGTATTGAGTCTCTTTGCGACTTCGTTTATGCATTCGTTTACGATTTCAAGTCTATGTGTCAACGGTTCTATTTGTTTTCTGTATGATTCGATGTTATTCTTTATGGCTTCAAGATCCTCTTTTAAGGATACCAATTCTGTATCGATCAATTCTTTGATTACATTTTGTTCCTCATCCATGTTTATGCCTCCTTTTTAATTTTCCTGTATAGTCCATAATGTATCTTCATTAGTAATCCTCTATCGGCTAACTCATTTAACATAAAAGCAACTTTTGTTGCTATAGTCTTTTTGGAATATCCCAGATCTAACTTGTTCTTACAGATATACTCTATAACCTCTTTTGATCTGAACATATCCTGCATCTTTGACATGACTACATCAACATACTCTTGAGGTATCCATTTCTTTACTCTTCTTTCCTTTATGTTAGAAGTATCTTCTTTGATATTAGGAGTATCTTCTGGTTTCTTGATGAACTGTGCAATTGAGATTAACGATGATGAATACTTCTCACGGATTGAGTTTAGAATCTTTATTCTCTGTTCGATTTTAAGTTTTTCGGTTTCTGCTTTAGATATTGCTTTTTTCTTTTCGCTGATGGATGTTATGATTTTCATTCGTTCAGCATTTAGCAATTCAAGTAATAGTTCATACTTCTCTATGTTACTTACCATTTGATCACCCCTTCACTCTGACAATTATGCTATCATACTCATTTCTGTGTTCATCCTTGTAAAGTATTTTTTCAATTTCTAATAGTTGAAGTTTTTCTAACTTGTTGAGGATATTAATTATCTTGTAGGCAAGTTCGTTTAGATCAACATATTCGCAGTAGATTCTTTTCTGTTCTTCAGAGAAGAAAGTACTGAGGCTGTCTTCTTCGGCTTTACTGAATTCAATACGGTAACCAAGCATGTTACATAGTTCTGTCATCTGTGCTACTGGATCATCAAACTTGATAGTAATCTTTCTTTTGAATTCTGGATGGTCTGTGGCATAGTGTACGCCACGACAATGATAGCATCGTGATTTTTCTTTTGAAGCATTAATTGCATCTTTGAACTTTTCGGCTACTTCTTCATTGTCCCACTCTCCATTACTGAAGTGGGCAATTGTTTTCATTTCTGCGACAGGTTGTTCATCTTTACTGCTGATTTTTTCTATTCTTTTCACTGTGATGTCATAGTCATTGTGGTGTCTGCTGACATCTATCACTATATCACCATCTTCAATAATGAACAGTGCGTGTTTTCCCAGTGCAAGATGTCCGCCTGTTCTAACATGAATGGGTTTTTTTCTGTATCCTTCTCTGTCTGCGATTATTCTTGCATGTCCAGTGTTTGACATGCCTCCACCCTCTTCCCAGAGGGCAGGATAATCTTTTTTTGTTTTTTCAAGGTACTCTTCCATGATTTCACCTCTTATATAGCCGATGAATCCGTAAAATGGTATTTAAAGACTTTGTCAATTAGAATTGACAAACGCTTTAAATACGATGTGGAATGAATTTCATGATGGTGGTGGCATGGAGAACGAACTTCAGAACATGATTAATCAGATAAACACGCTTGGAAAGTCGCTACACCTGAAGGGAAAGGTAGTGAATGTTTTTGCCCTGAAGGATAAGTATACTGAAGATGAGATGAATACCTACGGATACCTGAACACTATGTATAAACTTGACCTGTATGATACACCTGAACATGAATACCTTACGCCGGTGATTAAAGCAATTCTGAAAGACAGAGATGAAAAGGAGAATAAAGATGTGCTTTACAGGGTTCTTACTATCTACTATGATATGTTGAAAACGATTTGAGCATTTGCAATCACTGTTTTTCATGTGCTATGGATTGAAATTCTTGAGTGGATTATTAATCCACCTATGCTTCATCTTTAATTTGCATGAATAAAAATGATGTATAGGTGGATGGTTCGTCCAATTTTTTGATGCGGAATTGATCCGATTCTGCTGGTTTAGGAATAGATGACTGAAGGGGACAAGCATGAAATATCAGTAATGCATTATGGTATCTCATGCTCAAAGATGTAGTTACTGAACTTATCAGTAAGGGTATCCATGTGGTATTGATTACCACAGATGAGTCTCTGTGTTCTGCATTTGAACCGAAGAAAGATAGGGTTACCTGTGTTCCTGTGGTTGAGAGGAAGCGTAAGGATACGATACACATTAAGGAAGTGTATCGGATTATGGATGTAAATCCGCAGGGGGATAATTCAATACCTGAACGAAGTGGGTGAGGCATCATACACTGACATGCTGGAGTATCTGGGTATAGAAGTCTCCTCACGGTTTGCGTTTCACTTAAAGTTCCTTGTTGATAGTGGTGTGGTTACAAAAATATCAGGAGATAAGTATGTTCTTACAGACCTGGGAAAGTATGTTGCATCAATCCTTGAGCAGATTGAATCCATGATTGCATCAAAGCCTGAATCCCCGATAGTATTTATCTAAAGTGCCTCTGGAATACCATTTTTGATACATTACTCCCGGGGGTATGATGTAAAAAATGTTCTCCGTGTAGAGCCATACCGGAGGTCAGAGCAGAAAGGGAAAAATCCTGATGGACAACCGAACTGGTTGACCTGTTCCGTGACTCCACACGGAGTAGTGTTCATTCGTCATCAGGTACATCAGGGTCGTATAGGTCGTGTTCTTCATCATCAAATCTCTCATAGAGTAAATCATCGTCATCGTATTCCATGTCCGGTGCAGGATTATAGTCAAACACTATCCATAAGTAGTCCATGTCGCTAATGTCCTTCAGGTAGTATGATGCATCTTCACCGAACTGGAATCCCCTGTCAAACAGATAGTCTGATAGTCGTGTCCATGCGTATTTTTCTGGTTTAAATGGCTTGGAAAGTTGGTTTGTGTATTTTTTCAGTTCATCTGTGTTATTGATTATCGCACGGGTAATGTTCTCTTTCTTTCTCTGGAGAAGGACATTGTATTCCTCCTTCCAGGTATCGTTCACACGCTCCGGAGTCACCCCTCCGGTCTGGGGGACATCACTGTCCACAGGGTTTTTATCATTCTCATTCATGGCTATACCTCATGACACTAATACGGTATAGTAATATTTAAACGGTTTGTCAATTTGAGTTTACAGGGAGTAGTCCAGACCGGGGGAAAATCTGAGAGGTGATTGCCATGAACAACAATCTTCACAGACGACCCATTCCGGGGACTACTCACCTGGATACAGCACTTTTGCGGTGGATAGCACTTTATCGATTGAAGACTGTGATTCTGCTATTACCTTTAACGCACACGACTCACGATCTAATATGTACCACATACAATGATTTTCAAGGCACTCTCTTCCACGCAGAGGACAGACATTTACCAGTGTAGGTCTCATAGTTTTCACCTCCTTCATACCGGCATGCATTCCGGGTTTTTAATTTTTATCTTTCATGAAACTCTTCTCAATAGTCTGTGTCCAATCGCAGACGATGATCTCCGGTCTGATTTGTCTTTTCTTTTCTTTCTTTTTAGTAGTCATTGAAATCACCTCAAGGATACTCCTGTGAGACACACACTTTAGTGCGTGGTAGTTGACTGGCTTTTCTATATCTCAAGCATCTCTACCGGTGTATCTGGGTCAGATGCCTTCTTTACTCTTTCATACACATCCTCAACCATGGTTATCACCTCACTCCTTGTATGCCTGTAAAATGAATTTATTTCTATCAACATGGTTAAAATAGACTTCAAATAAGGCATCGTTGAAGTCCTTTGGTAGGTTAAACCAATCAGTCCAATTCTCTACAATATATTGAGCATCATCATCATAGAACTTTATCGGGAACTCTGTCGTTCTCCATAGGTCATACAGATGCTTTCTTCTCATCATAAGAAAAAGTCCGTCTTCAAGTTCTATCTCTATTTCTCCATTCAGGATTATCAATCTTTTTTTACCATTTTTAACAATCTGGATGCTGGAATCGGGTGCACTTACAGTTTTACTTCTTTTGTTCTTCATGGTTATCACCTCTATGTAAGATAAACACACCATTCTATATAAATCGTTTGTCAATTCAAATTGACAAATACCTATCACATGCAGGACAGAGCGATAGACTCTATTCTATGATCCTGATATTCTTCGGCTGATTATGTTGATTCTGTCTGGAGTTTCTTCTTTAGTGCTTCGAACTTTTCTTTTACTTCAGAATACTTGTAAACATCTTTCGGTGCAATACTTATAACATCTTCTTTGATGATTTTCCTTGTTTTAGGGTCGTAGTCTATCTGAACAATCGCATATTCCCATGGTGTATCATAAAGAATGTATCGTTCTTCTGTGTTTGTCACCGGGTCTCTGAATGTGAATTCATCTATTTCTTCACCGGACTCATATATCTCTGAAAGTATGTCTTCTTTGTTCATGATACCTGTATCGCAATACGATATTAAAAGTTTGTCTAATATCCATAGTAGGATGAGAACCATTCTGCCCAGCCATACTTCTCATTGATGTGTATCTTCTTTCCTGAAGCAAGAACCTCTGCGACTTCCGGCCAGGCACGACGAAGCAACTCTACATACATACCACGCTCATCTCCAGTATCATGTGAATGTGTCGTTATACTGAACACATATTTGTTTCGTAGTTCCTGCTCTATTCTTAACAATGCACTGCTGATTTCATCTCTTTCCTTTTCTTTGTTCTTTGCTGAAGTGTATAATTCTGTGAACTCACCTTTCATTGATGGTTTGATAGTCCACACTTTTTCTGTCGGATTCCAGGTAAAGTACTTTCTGACGAACTCCTTATTGTTTTCGTAATCATGGAATTTGATTGATAGTTTTCCTGTATCGGGGTTATACTTCAGCAGGATTTCTTCATGTGGAATCTTAAACTCATCTATCTGTTTTTTGAGTTCCTTATACGACTCTACAAGTCGTTTTGCAGTCTCACGGTCTCCTATATTTTCAAGGATTTTTCTGACTGCTTCCTCTTCCCTTTTCCTCTTGATTTCATCATCTATCCTCTTTAATAGCAGGTATACATCATGCGTAAGTATGATTGCATATTCATCTTTTTCCTCTACGATTTCAGCCATACCTTTTTCTTTAAGGTCTTTGAGTGTGAGTTTTTCATCAGTTGTTAAAACCGAAAGCATGAGATAATCAGGAATCCATCCACCTTTGTAGAGGTTTACCTTCTCAAGATACTTATTCGCTAACTCCTGCATCTCATCCACTTCTCTAATGTGATAGAAGTCTACCTTCAGGAGTTCGGAGAGTTCTCTGACTTCAGGATCTATACATGAGACATAGTATTTCCCGGTATCGCATCCCTGGTGAATGATGAACTTCTTACACTGGTACTCATTATTGAACCGTTTGAGTGCATCAGATAACTCATTGCAGATCGCTATTACACGCTCATTAAGTTCCCTGGTCTCATCTATGAACTTCTTGACATGCTCACTTTTAGGTGCATAATTCTTTTCAACCACGCTATACGAATAGTTTTCAACATATCTGCCTTCTCCTATATCAAAGAAAAACTGCAGGTGTCCGTTCTCAATACCTGCAGTAACATCTACCTTTTCACCACGACTGCTAACATATTCGTAGTGATACTTATTCACTTCGTTTTTGATTGCGATGTACTTCTCACCAACAGACTTCAGTAGTGCTATGAGTTCTTCATTTGTCATCATACCACCAGAATAGAAATCACTTCACTACATATAAACCCTTTGTCAGAAAAAATTTACAGCATGAGTGAACTAACCATCCACTTCTGGACCTGAAGAATCGGGTCAATTCTGCATCAAAAAATTGGACGAACAATCCACCTATACATCATTTTTATTCATGCAAATTAAAGATGAAGCATAGGTGGATTAATAATCCACTCCAGAATTTCAATGTATAGACTCATTCGTAGTAACAATAATCACATTCAGGATCAGGGCAGGGCTCTAATCCCCATTTCAGCGTTTCATACGCTTTTTCCCAATCATAATAGTCGTCTTCATCGTTATAGAAGACGACCGTGTGTGACCCAGTCCATTTGAACCTGTATCCTTTTGGGGCACACATATCACCAAGTCCAAGGTCAATCTCAACCCCCAACTCTCCTGCAAGACGATAACATGCTCTCCTAAATCCTGGAGAACTTCTTCTTCTTTTCAGATACTCAATATCTTCTTGACTCATGGCTATTACCTCAAGGACTATAATAGCATTATGATTTATAAGTATTTGTCAAGAAGAATTGACAAAAAAGAAGGGAAAATGAAACTCCTTTCAAACCCAGTCGAAGTGACGATAGAATCCACCGACCACGACCCGATCAAAATCCCGCCAGGTCGGTGGCTACTATACCACCCAGTGCCACAGAGAAAGATTGATTAGACCTCATCCTGCCAAACCTTCTCTTTCCATTTTTCTTTACCATTTTTTGAGTTATTACCCCCACCCTTTTGTGTTAAATTTTGATTCCGATTGGGTATTTATCATGCTCAATACCAGGTAAAACACAAAAATAGAAGGAAAAAAGAAGGGTGTATCACTGTATAATCGCTAATGTTTTTGCACCGATCACCTGGCCTTTTTCGTTTCTGATAGCATCACCGATAGTAAAGACATCTGGTCGGTTTTTTACTGCCTGTGCAACCGGGAGAGACACAACATAGATTACCCCGTTTTCAGCTTCGGGAAGGTTTTCAACCTTCCCGAATGCTTTTACCTGTGCTCTAATGCGAATGCCGTTATGTTCGATCGGTTCAATCTCTGTAATGCTTTCTACGCATCGTTCTACCTTTCCTGATGGCGGTATCTCAATTATACTACTGTCTGTCTGTATGTTCACCGGGTGCGGTGTCAGGTTTATGATGCGACTTACTTTCATGGCATCACCTCCTGAAGAATGATATGTATCCATAGTATATGAAGCATTTGTCAAATAGACTTTACAAACCACTCAAATTCCCCTTTTTGTAAATTCTTCTTGACATAGTGTTTATAAGGAATGATACCATTATCTAATGTGAGGTGATGTGCCATGATGAAACATAAAAAAGAAGTAAATAGTATGGGGAATGAAATCAGCATAGATACACTACACATAAAAAAGGCAATAGACACTTTAAAATCTATCTTGCCTGGAGATGTAGTTTTATCATATGAACGGAGTAAGCATAAAGACAGAGAACATATCGTTAAGTGCATTGATGAATCTGGACATAAAAAGTATGTCGCATGCTTTACGAATGATAATGTCTCAATCAGATATGCGACATACACAATGCTTGTTTGCCTGGAAGATGACAAATTCATAAAAATCGTAAAGACTCACTTCAAATCAATCATGGATAATTACGACAGAAGAATAAGAGAAGTCCCCTACAATGTGTTAATTAAGATGGAAACAGAATTAGAAAAAAAGAAGCAGATGGAAACAGAATTAGAAAGAATCAAGAAGCAGATAGAACGGGAACAGGAGCGTGAGGACCGGGAGACATATTACAACCCGAACATGGACGAATGAACACCTTCCATCCTTCTATTTCCTTTATTCTTTGTCAATTCTTCTTTACATAGCCTTTTTATACCTTCATAGCCATATACTGTATGTCAGGTGGGCAATGATTCCCAATCTGGATCGGGTATCATTTTAACACCTCATCCCACCTGACTCATTTTTTATCAGATGCATAGGTGGATTGTTCATCCACTCATCTTTTTACTCAATTCTCATACCCATAGGTGGATTGTTCATCCACTCTTTTTGACTCATTTACCACCCCTCTCATGGTCCTCTCCTCTCATCTCAAATCCACCAATCAGTCCATCCTCTCATCTCTTTTACTCCATTCTCACCCCGATATGAATACCGTGTTTTCCTCAATCCGACTCACAAAATGCTCTTTTTCATGCTTTCCCCCAGGGGAAACATCCCAAATCCTTCATTCCAGAGACACTTTCTTCCCATGGATTTCCCAAACTCCTCATCCTTTTCCCCCATGAAAACAATTGTAAGCAAAAGCAAACACAAATGTAAACACCTGTTTTCCTCACATCTTTTACTCCCAGTGAGAATGTATAGCATTCCTCATAACCATCTTGACTTTTCCATACGATAGATTTATATCACCTTGAGCGTTTACCTGGTTTCATGCAAGAAAATCAGGAATCGGAGTATGAGTCCAAACCTGCGAATGAACCCCCTTCTGATGAACCAAAAAAGCGGAAGGTTGTAAACTTCAACATACCCGCTGATGAACTTGAGAAGATTAAACAGGAATACGGAGTAGATGATGTTGCCGGAGCAATCATCTATCAGTATAAGAAGAAGAACAATCCATCCGTAGCGACTGCGATCCGGAAGATAACAAAGAAGGATAAGCCACAGAACCCCGCTACGAAACCGGAAGGTATCTATGTTCCAGAAGGAGTAGAAGATGTGTTGAAGGCTACGGGGGAGATTACCGCAGAGGCACTGAAGAAACAATTTGAGGAAGCAGATGAGAAGAAACGAAAATACGAAGAGATAATAGAACAACAGGCGATGCAATCCGGTGAGGAGAAGAAACCAGACATCGTAGAAAAGATAGTAGAACAGTATGTCTCAAGTGCAATAGAGACTGAAAAGAAACTCAAAGAGAAGGCACTGAAAGACCTGTTAGAGAAGCCGGAGAAGAAAGAGCCTGACCTTAATCAGATTATAGAGAAGGTAAAACAATCACAGCCACCACCGGAGAAGGATAAAGAACTTGAGAAGGAGTTACTATCCACAGTGAAGCAGGAACTATTGACACAACTGACCGAACGACTAAAATCACAGGGGAAGATTACACCTGAAGCGGTCGGTCAGATTATCAATGGAGTATCATCAATAGTAGACAAACTTGAGCCAATATTCACATCATTAAGCACAAAACAGAGCATGGTAGCATCAAGAGAGAAGATAGTAACCCTTGCACAGATAATGATGTCAATCAATGCAGATAGCGTTAGAACAATGAGAGAGATGATGCAACTGCTGAAAGATAACTCTGAAATGCTGAAGAACCCGGTAATGCTGAAGATAGTAGAATCCATGATGACACAGAACCAATTCCTATTGAAGTCGTTACAAAAGGAGATACTACCTGAAGGAGAGCCACAGCCTCTACCAAAGAAGAAGGAGACCGTAGAACTTAAGGATATACCAAAGGAATAGATGGATGGTTCATCCACCTATAGAGGTGATGAATAATGGGAGTAAAACCTATAGAGATAACACGGTGCGGATGTGATTACTGTCGTGCTGGATTATCGTATGTGATAGGAGAGTATACTGAAGTCTTGAGGTGTCAATGTGGGGGTACATGTGCACACTGGGGAGTGCCAAAGGATAGAAAGAAGCCGATACACATACATCATAAGTTACTGAAGTATCTTAAATGGCTGTATCATGTTGGTGAGAGTAATGAAGATCTTGAAGGGTTCTACTCTGCATTATCATTGTATAGAGAGATACTGAAGACTAACTACACATCAGCGATAAAGGTAACTAATGTGATAGAGACTATAACGAACAAACTTGTTACACAGTTTAAGAAAGATGACCTGGTAAGGCTCTGTGAGAAAGGCGATACATCATTTATGGAATCAATGATGAAGGAACTTCTCTCACAGAAGGTAAAGTTTTTCGGGTTTACGATAGATGCAGATATAGAAGGGTTCGTTAAGTTACTTAAGCCGTTGATATACCCGTATGTGCAGTTTACACAGATAATGCGTGTATTAGAGTTGAAGCGACCGGAGATATACAGGTATCTGATAGGTGATAAGGATAGGTTATGGTGGATGGTAGAGTGCATACGGAAGATGAATGAGTATATCAAATTTGAGCCAGTGAACCTGATGTTAAGGATAGATGAAGTATTCGGGACGAAGTATACGGAGGAATGATAGTATGGATGAAGAGCCGATAGAGGAGACAGAGAACTATATTCGTATAGGAAAGGGGAGAAACACTATACTTGTGGGGAAGCATCAGTTTATGGAGTTATTGAATCAGGGGAAGACTGTGCATGAAGCGTTATTGATCCTTGCGGAGAGGAATCAAGTAGCCTGGGTAAAGGGTGGCGATATCTGTCAGCGAATGATGTTGAACCAATACATCTATCTTCGTGGGTTGGGAGTACCGCATGAAAAGATTATAGAGCACTTTCAGCGTGATTTTCCGACAGAGTTAAAGTGTCTGATAGGCGAATCTGTATCTGATGAAGAGGTTAAAGAGAACATCAAACAATTGATAGAGAAGTTTTCCAGTATGCCAAAAGAGGTAGATGTAAAAGAGTCTGAAGGTGGTGTAGATGAGGTTAGTATTGATACTGTTGAATCAGGAGATGTTAAGAAAGAGGATGAGACGGAAGATAAAGCAGAGGATGAAGAAGATACCAAACTGATTCTTGGAGACAAGGAAGTAGATAATGAAGATGATTTTGAGTTATACATTACGGAGAAGGAGGGGTGGTGTTGTGGAGTTAATCCGAAGGTGATGTCAATACTTACTGCGGTGGAGATGATAACTTCAAAGGAGGTAGCGGATGGACTGATGAAGGAGTATGTGATGAACAACTGGAGTGAATCTGAATTATTTGCAGAGGCGTGCAAACACTGTAATAGAGAAGAACTGATAAAGAATGCGTATGAGAGCATACCGTATTCAGCGGTATATGATGCGGTAAAACTTCTTGAGAGGAAAGAGGGGTTAGAATCAGCGATGGAGACATACGGGAAATACTTGAGTGGAGAGATAAAGTCTATAGTATACTATGTGGATAAGAAGTATCCGAATGAGTTATCAAAATGAAGAGAACCTGAATTCCTGAAGTTTAGATTCTATTCTATTTCTGATGTCTGTATACCACGATTTACTGATGTTCAGGAAAGTTGTTGACTCAATGATATGTCTTTCATCCGGGGTATGTTTTACCAGAGGATACTCTACAGAATCCTGGATGTAAGTTACCTCAATACCATAGAGGAATGATGAGACTATGGTATCAATGAGTTTATCTAATTCCTGGTCAGATGCACGGATGATATCACCCTGGACGATGATTTTCCCATCTTTTTCAGTATAGGATATCATTTTTCCTCAATGAAGATATCCTCATCGTGGATAAATACTTTCTGATTGGTATGATCAAGGAATGTTTTTGCATTTAGAAGGATGGACTTATTCTTGTATAGGAGGTATGTGATTGCGTCATCAATGGTCGGGAAGTTATTATTCATTTTGAGTTTGAGCAATCGTATCCATGTGCCTGTGTATACTAATGTGGTTTGAGTGAGTTGACCTCTGCCTGGATAGATGTAGTATACCTTTTTGATTTTTCTGATGATGCCCTGCTGGAGCAGTTCGTTTAATCTTTCTGAAGGAGACCCTTTATATCCTACGGCGGAGCATCTTCGTTTTATTGTGGATAGAGGCACTGGACGGTTTTTATTCTTTATGAGTATGAGCAAAGGTGAATCATGAGGCTGGATTTTCAGGATTAACTGAATGACTCTGTTCATGGTGATATTCAATTGAGAAGCCCAGGATTTGAGTTCGTTATATGTTGCTTGAGTAAGTTTGATTGTTTTATATTTAGCATTAGCCATGAGATAGAGAATGGAAATGTGGTATAAATCCTTTTCCCTGCTATCTCATGGAATCGTTTATAACGCATTCTTTTGCGTTTTAAGAGGGTCTCTCATTTCTGTGATGTTTGACCCATGTGGAAAGGGTTTTTCTCACCATGATTAAAGGATTGTTTCCCTGATTGATATACCGATTTCATGGAGGAGGAGAGTCCACATGGCTTTAACGCACTGGACATGAGAATCAAAGTCGGAGGACTGGCATGAGGATTTGATTTTCTGGAACAAAGAGGATAAGGTCTGTTCTATGTTACTGATTGTAATGTTATGTTTGATCATGAATGCGATGAGTTTATCTATGTTAGATACAGAATACACTATCATTCCGCAGGGGTAGAACACGGCATCTTCGTATTGAGCGATTTGTTCTGGTGAGTATCCGTTTTTGTATAATTGTAGAGCATCCTGGATTACGACAGCGATGTCTGAAGATGAAGGCATACAGGAGTAAGGGATTTTGTGTTTAAGTTCAGGTGGTTGAGGGTGGACATGGACTACGCATGTGCAGAAAGGGTGGTTACCGGCACGTTCTACGGAGACTACATCACCGTAGGTAGTATTCTGGAACTGGCACTCATTGGATATGCACACAGAGACTTCCTTATTACCGTATTTGGCAAGATGGTGGAACTTCTGTATCATTTCCGGTGTTAGACACTGGCAACTCATGATAAGTGAATGTGTATCGTAATATAAAAAGATTGGTGCGGATGATTGATGAGGATCGTAGTTGGGAAGGTTGCCTCATCCGCACCAGGGTGAAATCATTCTGAAATGATATCTACTTCAGTGGTTTGAGCCTTAAGACCGCATTTTGCACATCGGAGCATGATTTTTCCATCACAGCACCGGCTTACGATGTCGAATGCATGTGAACACTGCTGGCTTTTAGATGGAGAGAACTCACGGAACTCTTCCAGACCGCAGAGGATGCACATTGATACTATGTAGTCAGCACCTTCCTCAACGATTTTCCACTCATGGGGACACTGTCGGTTTTTCATTTTCAGGTTCCACATCTCTGTGTATAAGTAATGCTATGATTCTATATAAGCCTTTTGGATTATTCATCCACCTATGCATGTAAAATCTGCACATTGAAGGATGCATAGCAACATTTCTCAACGAATGTTGCTATAAGTCTTTGAAAAACTCCGGGTATTCTACACTTCGGATGCACGGATTTGTTCAATTTTGCATGTATCCGGGATGATTCTGTCTATTTCATCAGCGACTATGGATAGTTCTCTTGTGGGTTTGTATTTACCTGTGGTCTTGATTACGAACTGAACGATGTAAGTATCATCTGAATACTGTATTCGTGCCTGTTCAGTAATTACAGATATGTCGTAGATGAAGTCTATTTTTATGAGAGCATTCATGAACAGGTCTATGATGTATCTTACTGGTGTGATGGATGCATGTGGAATCAGAATGTCAACTATGATAAAAGTGGTCATAATACGATTTCAGGTTCACCGTATACTTCTTTTAGTAGTGATTCGTCGATGGTTTCACGGTTACTGGTTTCTGCATGGAATATGATGTCAGCACATCGGACTAAATCTATGAACATTGTTCTTTTTGTTATGTCTTCGAATGTTCTGGTTTCAAGTGTTTCGCAATTGATGTATACGATTTTGAATTTTGGTATATCGTTGATGAATGCGTTAGCGTTAGCCTGGATTACATGATTGATTTTAGGTCGGGTTTTGACTTCAAGTCTGAATCCTCCACCGGTGATGGATTTTAGTTCGTAGATGCAGTTTTCATTTTTGTCAAGCATGTCATATTTACCGGTGATTATGAATGTTCTTCCCGGAACGAACTTTGATTTTACGGTAATGGACTTTCTTCGTTCAAGGAGGATGTCTTTTCTGTCGGCGAATATTTCTTCTATGAAGTTATGGATGTTCGTTCCTCTGATGGCATACTTGAGCATTTGTAGTCTGTCTGGTTCGGTATAGAACTCTACTAAAGCGTTATAATCTCTTCGTTTTACGGCATCACGGACAACTCTTCGTTCGTATATGATTCTGTTCATGCTATCCGGAGTGGTGGATGAGACTACGCTTACATGATAAGTTCCGATTTTTGGAGCATACTCTGACTTTTCTATTTCGGAGATGACTAACTCTTTTTCAAGGACTTCATTTATGGTTATTCCTGGCATGTATTGGTGTATCATATTCCCAGACCTCCTGTATCGACTATACCGAACTTTGAATAGTTATACCGTGATGAATCAAAGTATGGTGATACAGGTTCTAACTCCTGTCTGCTTATAGGACCAAAGAACTCTTCTGGAACGGTTGTTTCTGTTTCTCTGGGTTTAGGTAATTCTTCTGGTATTTTTTCTTTAGGCACGATTCTGGATGGGCATGCTTCAAAGAATGGGCACTTTCTGCACTGCCACTCTTCTACTTTCATGGTCATGATTTTCCGATGGATTTTGCCATGTTGTTCAGACCAGTAGACATACCATGCACGATCCAATATTGCCTTGAACAGTTCTCTGTCTATGTTCTTATGGTGTTCTGCTGTGTTGTAAGTTTCCTGGTTGACATACACTATACGGAATCTGGGTAACTCATTTATTATGGCTGAAGCGTTTGCTATTTCCACATGGAATGGGTATGGTTCGTCAGCAGTGCCTATATGCAGTTCTCCGGTAACTTTATCAGTCCACCCGATGAATGCTGAACCCTTGACAGCGAATATCTGGATATACTCATCATCAATTGTTGATATGCCAAGAGGAGTGGTTAGAGTTATTGAGATTTTGGAAGGTTTTGCCTGATGTGGAGTAAACTCATACGACTTTATTGGTAGAACACTGAAGTATGTAGGTTTTCCGTTTGCGATGTCTCTTGCGGTTTTTCGTTCTGTGATTAAAGCGAAGTATCGTATGACTATGTGATTGACTTCTCTTTCCCGCATGAGAGATATTTCTCTGCGGTATAATTCCTCTGTTGTTTTCGGGAACACTTCAGGCAGAGTCATTCGTTCTTTTCGCATTAGGATTTTTTTGCCATCAGGGAACTCTTTGAGTTTTTCACTCCACACTGATTCAGCTTCGTTCATGATGATTTGTCGTCTCCAGATAAGGTTACGGAGGCATGTGGCAAGGCTTAACTCCGATATGGAATACTTACCCGGAGTCGGAAAATAGAACCCGAATGGTGGTGTAACCTCTTTTTTTCTCTTCTCCACGATATAGTTTTCTATTTCAGCGAATATGTCTACCATGTTTCCTCACTCTCACTTACCAATAGATTTTCTTTACCATACACTTCTTTGAATGCGACTAACACGGCATGAGTCATGTGTTTTGTGAAATCTATTAATCGGTATTCGGTTTTTTCGCCCGGAGGCTTATATGAAGACCGTTTGAACGGGTCAAATAGTTTTTTATGTAGATCTTCATCTGGTCTGCTGTCAAGGACTATGAAGACTCCATCTTTTTCTTCAAGGATGACGATATGTTCTCTTCGTTGAGGTTTTTCCCGTTCTGAAGTTGAGCCTATGATATAGATATTTGTATCCGGGTTATGGTAGATTATCCTGTGGTTTCCCTGTGCGTAGAGGTAACATCCACGAACAAGTTTTCTGAACTTTACGAATGCGTGGATGTTTGCACAGATGTTTACATCAGCCATACCCTGAATGTTTACCCATGTTCCCCAGATGAGTCTTGATAATGTGATTAACTCTTCCTTTGTTGGGTTTGGAGTGAAGTATCCTTTATAACACCAGTTTAAGACATTGGCTACATCATTGAGTTTGTAGAGTGGTCTGGGTGCTTGTGCTGTGGGGTATGGCATTTTGAAGAGCATAATTTATCCTCATATTTTTGTTAAGGTGATGACTAAATCATTCATCTTGGTAACTACACCCATTTTTCGTATTCTGACTAAAAGCATGTCAAGATACTTATTTATTGGCACATCAAATTCATAGTGAACACCAGCAGAGACTGTCTTATCGGTAGATCCATCACTCCAGCGGTATAGTTCAGGTAGTTTACCATGTTCCTTGATTATGATGTATAGGTATCCTATCTGTCCTGGAGCAGGAGAACCTCCATCTTCAAGTGTTGGTGTAACTTCAATTTCAGCCATCTTGACATACCTTGTTCCTTCCGGGAAAGTGATTTTTGCTTCAGTAGACCCATCAGCAAATGTATATACCTGTGTTTCCTGTTCACCTGTTGGTGTTCCTGTTGGTGTTGTTTGTGAGGTAGTCTGTTGCTGTCTTGCTGATGCTACTGCTGATGCAAGGACAACTGCACCCATTAATCCCAATCCGCCTACAATCACAGCACCTGCGACATTATCTCCGTTTGACATGAATACATGTATGGTGATTCAATTAAATAAGTTTTTCTTCAGATTGGGAATATTCTTTTTGTTTTGAATAGGTCGTTGATTATGTATAGTCGTTCTTTTGCCCGTGTCATGCCTACATACCACACTCTGGCTTCATTTTCGTAGTTTTCCTTTGACTTTGACATTGATCGTTCAATTCTTCGTGTGATGTTATTGATTAGAAACACTGTATCTGCCTGAAGACCCTTTGCTGAATGTATTGTTCCTATCTGGAGTTTGATAGGCAATTCTATTGGTTCGGCTTTTTTGAATGCCTTTGTTAGAATGAACTTTTCAAGGTCATCATCTATTTTCAGGTGTTGTATCAAGTCGTAGGATAGGATTGGTCTACTGAATATGTTGTTTACGATGAACTCAAATGGATATGATTCTCTGGGTTTTTGTCGGAGCATGTCTATCATTCCGGGTTTGACTATTTGTTGTAGATCATCCTTTTTGATTCGCAGTAGAAGTGCGTATACTTCATCATTAGTAAGTCCTTCCTGTTTATCGTATTTGATGATTGCGTTGACAAGGTTTACGAACTGTGTATTGAAGTATGATATGGCATCTGGTCTGATGTATCTGTATGGTATGACTAACTCTGGGTCGCTGAGTAACATCTTTGTAACTTCCTTAAGGTGGTAATTTGTTCGTGTTAGAATGAATCCTGTTCCGGCAAGGTGTTCTTTAACGAATGCTGGAAAGTCTACATATTTTTTGACATTCCAGAGTATACCGCCTTCTTTTCTTGGCGCGAACTCTTTATGCACACGCTTATGAGGTCGGATGTTTCGTTCAATAAACGATGTGGTATAGTTCTTTATCATTGAAGGCAGTCGGAATGATTGTGATAGCACAGTTACTCTTGAAGCGGTCTTCTGTTCGCTGATACCGAACTCTGCTGATGCACCTATAAACTGAAATATTGATTGATCATCATCAAGCATGATGTATGTTCGTTCATGTTTTTGTTTCCAGAGTTTATAGATTTCGTATTTCAGTCTTGAAAGGTCGTGAAACTCATCTACCAATAACACTCTTGTATCAGGGACAAACTTATCAATGTATGCATAGAGTAGCATGTCGGAGTAATCTATCTTCTGATGTTCCTTTTTATACATCTCATAGGTATACCAGAAGTGGGGTAAGAGGTCATTTATGCTTAACAATTCTCCGGTCTGGATTTTGAACTTCTTTTTATCTATGTCTACGGTTGCTTCAGTCAGGATTGGTGCTTCTCTGATTACATCCTGAAGGTTTGATATACCTTCTTCAAGTTTATCAGGTGGAATTGCGATTACTTTATCATAGTGTTCATGTTTCATCCACTCTATTGCCTGAAGGACTACACCGGCTTCAGTATCATTTGGTTCTATCATACCGTATTTGAGTATCTGTTGCTGTGTAAGGACTACATTCTTATCATAGAACCACCGGTGTTCAAGACCTACGGAGTCAGCCCATTTTCTCAAATCACCTACGGTAATGACATTACCCACTTTTATTCCCTTACTCATAAGGTATTTAAAGCAGATGGAATGTATTGTTCCCCAGGACATATCTTTCTTCATATTATCTATTTTGGTTTCATCGGTAATACCAAGCATGCTGAATATTCTGTGTATGATTTCGTTGCTTGCATCTACGGTAAACGATGTGATTGTGCATTCCTGGAGTTTGACTCCCCGTGTTAATTCTACACTGACTATTATGTCAGCACCAGCCTGTGTTTTCCCTGTTCCCGGTGCACCGAACAATACATGAGTGTATCCCATGATTCACCACGAATACCGTAATGCAGTATTGGGATTTAAGCATTTGTTCAGAACAGAAACAGTATGTTGGATATCAAGAACTTTTCCCGACCTTTTTCTGTCTCTTCAGGTTCATCTATTACTTTAGGTTCAGGTTCGTCTTTCTGTTCCTGTATGATTTTGGATTTGGTTTCCGACTTTCTTCTTTGTTTTGGTTTACTGTTTACCGACTGGAGAAGTTGTGCAAAGAACACGACCATTGCGTTGATGAATGCTACAACCAGACACACGGCTATGTATTCAATCACTGGTCGTTCGGTATTCATGAGTTTATCCGCAGTCAGCATACCCGCTAACATCAGAAAGAATGTGTACCCTGTGTTAGCACATATTTTGACCCAATTTATTGCTGGCATGTATCCGGAGATTGGCTTCTGGATATAAAAAAGTTACTTCATTACAGAAACCTTGTTCTCAAGTATTGCTACTCTTGTGGATAGGTTTGAGATTTTGTTATCTATCTGGACTAATGTAGTGGATAATGCACTGAACCACTGGGGTAGTGAGTATGCACCACCGCCACCACCAAGTCCCGGCAATCGTGGAAACGATGGGAACTTTATTCCGAACACCCAGTCTATCTGTTTGAGTTTATCCTCTATTTCCTTTACTTTACACTGTATAGGTTCAACTACTGCGGTATTGAACTTCTGGATAATGGTATTATATCCGGTCTCAATCTTTACAAGCATATCGTTCAGTGTCGTTACGGTCTTATCAAGGATATCGTTGACAGCATTCTTTACCATACCGATTGATGCCTGAACTACCTTCTTTGCATAGTCAGATAACTTCTGTGCAACTGTGTAGAGAGCGTTTGTTATTGATGTAATTACTGCCTTGACTACTGTTCCGATTTGTTGTGCTATATCCAGAAGCGTATTTGGAAGTTGAGTAATCAATGCTGAAAGACCATCTTTAAAGTATGTCATTCCACTACTGAATGCAGAATTGAACTTCTCATCAATATCATGTTTCCATTCATTCAGAGATACATACAATTCGTATATGTTTACGAACTGACCACCCGGAATTATTACAGTATACTTACCTAACTGTCCCAAGTCTATAGTATAGATTCCAAATAGACCCTTCCACCATTCTTGGTTTGATAATGATACCATTGTGTTTCTTGCAGAATTATATGCACCCAATCTGAATGGTATTGCACCATTGCCGGTATATGAAGATATGAACTCTTTTCCACCAATAAGTTTGTATCTCTGGAATACGACCTGTATCTCATCCTTAAATAGTATGTCCCATCCTATTTGCATTTTACCGATTGATGCGTCAGTATACTTTTTCCACGATGCGGTAATATTCGCCTTTGCCGTATCAACTGCCTTACCTATGTCTGTCTGAACTGTGCTGAATGCGTTCTGAATGTCCTTTATCAGATCATCCAGCGATGGAAAGATGGCATTTTCTCTTGGTGGTTTTGTCCACTGTATTCGTGGTAACTGAATCAGTGGAAACCCTTTTCCGCATTTGAGGTTAACTTCTTTGAACCCTGGTTGTGTTACTGATGCTACACTGCCGTAAGTAAAATCTCCCTGAACAGATATTCCGCCTACAACAGATACGCCCTGCACATTTCCTCTTGATGGTGTTGCCATGAATGGGAGAATTACTTACAGAGATATTAAACTTTTTATACTCTCATGGTATACGGATATGCATGATACCGTTTCCGGATTTGAATGAACTGAATAAACTTCTTGTGCAGGTTCAGGCTATGCAGGAAAGAATTAACCAGATTATGGCTGAACTCCATACCACAAAAGACCAGAACAGAATCATTCAACTGAACATTGAACTCCAGAACATCGTAAAACAACTTGAAATAGTCAAGAACGCAATCATGGTATGTGTTCCCACGATGTCGTTTGAACAGAAAGAACAGCCAAAAAATCAAGAACAGAAGTGAACTACTTCTGGTATTTACCGGATAACTCTATGGCTTTGGCTAACAGTTTGATGATGGTATCAATATCATTCTCATCGGGTTTTCGTTTTCTTGACAGTTCCTTGAGCATTAATGAGACATCGTATATCGCCTTATTCACTTCGTAGGGAAACACATCGGTATTCTGTTTGAGCAGTTCTTTTTTGAACATCTGGAGTTCTCTTGCATCTTCAACTACGAATGCAGTCTGTTTTAATATGATTGACATACACCGGAGTAAATGGTTAAGCGACATGCCACTCACCGTATGTTTCTATGATTAATGCAGAGACCATGTGTTTTGTAATGAACTTCTGGACAATGCGTTTTCCATCAATGGTTATTCCTGTAACGACTTCATTTATTATGTCGGGTTCATCGCTGTCAAGGACATATCTACCTCCTTTGATCTGAATTTTTACATGGTAAACTTTTTCCGGGTGTTTAGGGTCTTCAGACCTGGATTCGTAGAACGAAGTATCTCCCTCACGCTTTACTAACTTCGTTAATCCTCTGGTGAATATGGTTATACCCCTGATGGTTCTGGAGAAATCCTTTCTCAATTCGTAGTAGAGATTCTCCTGTTCATCGTATTCCACACAGAGGTTGAGAAAGTTATCCCACAGTATCGGATACAATGCAATGACATTCTGCACCTCTTCTTTGAGTATTTCACGCTTATATGCTGATGTTTGCTGTATGGCTTTGAGTGATAATTCTGGTGTATCCGGTCGGAACGGTTCTTCTGGAGGACCTTCAACTTCGGGAAGACCGATCTCCACGCTGACATCGGTTTTGAGGTATTCTCTGATTGCATCACGAATCAGTTTGAGTATATCTTCTTTGAACTCATCGGTGCTGATTAACACGATGAACTTATTCCTGTATGGAAAATAGAGGACTTCAAATCCAAGTGCAGTGAACCGTATTCGTTTTCTATCGGCTTCATCCTTATTATCAATTAGCAGGACAGAGATGTTCTTATTATTCATGAGTTCTCTGAATGCGTCAAACCCCTCTGGTTTTGGTTTGATTAGATGTTCTTCGGTTTTGGGTTTTTCTATTTTTGTGAACTCTGGTTCTGGTGGTTTTGGTTCAGGTTCAAGTTCAGGTATGATGGCTACTTTAGGTGGTAAATGAAAGAAGTTTGAGAACGCCTTTTGTTTTTCCGGTGGAATGGTATTCCATATTGATGGTGTGTATACTGATATCGACATATCAAACACATGATTGAATACGCTTTCTCTTGTAAGGTCTTTTACGAAATTCTCAACATTATCATAGATGACTGCATTATCCATTTTCGTTCCGATGAAAGGTTCTTCCTTTTCTGCTGAAATGAGTTTGTCAAGTGCATCTTTAGATTTTGATACACCGAATATCATGAGTCTATTCATCGGACAATCTTTCACACCAGCATAGTCTAACCGGAAATAGATTAAACCTTCTTCCTGTTTGAGTATTGACATCATTCCATGTAATGAAATAGAAACATTTAAGTTTTTGGATTGCATTTATGGTATCATGACAGACCTGGATATATTGATAATAATTGGGCTGATAGGTATAACGATGATAACCTCACAGGGTGGTGTTTTTCGTTCACTGAAGTCAAAGATTAAAGATCCGATGTGGATTGAGTTTTCAGTATGTGCACAGTGTCAGGGGTTCTGGATTGGTCTGATAGGATACATTGTGTTCTACTTCAGTAATCCGATGGACATCTTTTTCTGGCTTAAAGGTATCCTGTATGGTGGCATGATATCTGTATGTTCGCTGATTGTGTCAAGGCTAATAAGTTAGGTGGTAGACATGAACATGAGTTTGACTATTGATGAGATACAAAAACTTCTGATGGAACTTGAGGAACTTGAAGATAAACTTACGGTTCTTGAACTTGAGTTACAGCAGGAGACAAATCCTGACCGAAAAGCCTTACTTATGATGGAGATTGAAAAACTCCAGGCACGGATTGAGGCATTGCGAATCCAGTTGAAGTGAAAACTGTTGATTTCCCTGCGAATGGTAAATCGATCGGCATGTTCCATGTGGTTTTACACACGGAAGGCAAAACCCCTCTTAAAACGCAAAAGAATGCGTAATAAACGATTTCACAGTATAGGTGGATGAACCATCCATCTATGTGAATCGTATCTCTTTACATCCGGAGACTATGAGGTATCCTATGAGTTTGAGTATTGATTCTCCGTCAAGGGCATTACCGATGATGGAGAATGATACGGATTCATTCTGTGTTATCTGTGTTACGCCGAAGTCCATGAGTTTTGAATCTGATGATATGCATTTTGGTGATACTACTACGCTGTTGAAGGTTAGCGATAACTTATTCAGGAGAACGCAATCATACTTCATTACTTTGGATAGGGTGTATGCATCTATTTCATGCATTTTCTTTGTTATTACGAATAGACCTACGATTTCTTTTAGTTCAGAATCTGGATAGATTGAATCAAATGCTTCTCTTACGCATAGAGTTTCTTTTATATCGTTAGCGATGTAGATTAGGCTGATATATTTTCCCGTATTTGATACTACGCCATAGCAATCAAAACATGCGATTACTTCCTTGATGGTATCTATCTGGAATGTGTTTTTAGACCCACAGTATACGCAACTTTTTTTCATTTCACTGATGATGGTGTTTCTGTTCATGGTTACCTCATTACGGTGAAGGTGGTTGTTTTTTGAGTTGTTCTTTGAGTGATGTTACTGCGTGGATGGATGATGTTGCTAACTTTCGTATGTCTTCTATTTCCCGTTGCATCCTGGATATGGTTTCTCTCTGTGTATTGACTACTCTCTGTATGGCTTCGGCTAAATTCTTTGTGCTCCACTGATATCCCTTTAATCTGTTTACTTCTATTGATAGTTCCTCAAGGTCATGCTGAACTGAATAGATTAGTTTTTCAAGTTCGTCTAACTTTGAATTGACTGATGCTTCTATACCGATTAACTCATGGTTCATGTAGTCTTTGAGTTCGGCTATATTCTCACGGAGTCTGCGGATTTCGTCTTCAAGTTCTTCTGCTGTAAGAATCTGTCGCAGTCGGATTACTAATGCATTGACTATCTCTTCAAGTTTTGATATTCGTTGTCTATCTTCTGCTATCTGGATACCTCTTCTTTCTACTGTTGCACGAATCGTCTTAATGTCTTCTAATATGTCTTTGATTTCCTCTGATTCCTGATATAACATCTGATACAGTCTCATGGTCTCACTCTACCCTGACTACTTTTTCAAGTTTGGCTTTAAGTTCGCTGACAATCTTATTGATGATTGACAAATCAGTATAGAGGTAATCAGCCTTTGCATTCATCATGTATACTGCGATATATCCTGCACTATACTGTGATGTATCTAATCCGCACATGTTTGCTATTACGAATGCTACACTTTCTACGATGACTTCTTCCTCATTTTCATGGATTACTCTTTTTTCTTTTTCCTGGACTTCTTTTTTTATGTTTCGTGTTCGTATCCATGCATGTGCATACTCATGTAATAGTGTCTTAAACTTCTGGTCAACAGCAAACATTGAGTTGATTAGAATCTTATTTCTTGCTTCACTGTATACTCCTCTTACTTCTTCAGGTAACTCTGGTGTTTCTTCTACGGGTATGCCATCAAGTTGAATCGCATCTATAAGTGTCTTATATCGTTCTTCCATTGTTGATGTGGTTAATGTTCTTACTACTTCGTTGATACAGGGTAATTCCTTACCTTCGGTCTGTGATATGTCAAATACCGGAACTGGTTTGAATCCAGTAAGAGTATCTACGAACTTTTCCACTTCTACGGTAACTGGCTGACCGGTCTCCGGATCTATTTTCGGCTGACCGGTTTCCGGGTCTGTGACTACCTCTACGGTTTTGAGCTTTTTCTTATATATTACTGGTGCAAATATCCAGATGGCTTTTTCTCCCTTTTTCACCCATCTGCCTAACGATTTCCATGTCTGGTATCCACGAACAAGTGTCGCATTAGGTTTCTGAATGTGGATGAGAATCGTGTTTGCGAATGAATACTCATAGTATACTTTTGATACGAACTCAAGATACTTTCTCCATCGTTCTGATGACCGTAACTCATCAACCTTCTCCTTGAGTAAGGATATGAGTTCATCTGTTTTGAGTTCCCGTTTGGTCCTGCCAATCTCCTGTAGTAGCATCATTTTTCTCAACTCCGGGGATGATTTCCCACTTATGCGTATTCTTATTGAACTTCCACCGGTGTTTAGTATTGCAGTAACAGCAGATGAACCCATTTGGTGGGTCGTCTATATCAAAATCCGGTGGGTGTGATGGTCTCTTACAGTTAGGACAGATTACAATGAACGGCATGGGTTCGCCTGCGATTTTTATTCTTGGTGGATGACCGTTATTCTCTGGCATCATTCTTTTTCCTCCACACTTTCCGATGTTTGTATAGTATCCATGCCCATCGTAACTTCTCACGGAGACTCAATCATACTCCTCCGAATATGGATACTCAATAGGAAACTTCTCACGATACATCTTTTCAAGGATGAGTCTGTGTTCTTCTTCATCATTTTTGATATGCGTGATTAAATCTATGTATTCTGGTTTTTCACCGGACTTTTTCATCTCATCAATCATTCTTGTGTAATACATTATTGCTAATGCTTCATCTTTCATTGCGGTGAGTAGTAACTTTCGTATTTTATCATCTGGTTCTTTTTCACGGACACGAACGGATATGGGTAACCCGGTTTCCTGTGCATGAAATTCTGATACTATTGATGTTATGAGGTCAGCGAACTCCGGAAATCTGGAATATAGTTTAGGAGTGATTTGTTCATCAGGTATACCCTGTTTACGGAGTGTGTCAATATACTTCAGTATCATGTGTAGATGTAGTGGGTCTATTCTGTTCAGTGCGGAGACTAACTTTTCTCCGTATACCTTTTTCAATTCTTCTTCAGAGAGTTCCTGTTTTGATCCGGATTTTGCATGTCGTTCCTTCACATAGTTGATGATATGCGGTAACACTATAGGAAGAATTGCGGATACTGCTTCAGCAACGGCTACACCTGCCATCTAATCTACTCCTTTGGTATTCTTATATGGAGTTTCATTGTTCCGGAGATTTTGAGTTTTGTTCCCGGTTGAACCGATGTTATGCCTACTTCTCCGCCTATTGGTGGTTGTGATTCTGGTTCACGCCGGAGAATGAACTTCGTATACACCTTTGCCGATGTATTTAATCCGGTAATCTCCTGATGTGATGATGTAATCAATCGCCTGAAGGAATACACAGGAATGTTTGACTCATCGTAACCTATAATGTAGAGGTATGCACTGCTGTATGTTCCAAGTTGCGTATCAATTGAGATATCTATACTTTCCACGATTGTGGGTTTATCCAGATCTACGGTCGCTTCACCGTTTCCGAATGTCTTTTCTATCACATCAGTAGTATACTCAAATTCTGGATACACTGATGACCCCTGATTTGTATCCTTGAATACTTCTATGTATAACCCTCTTGTAACACAGTCTTCAGTTCCTGTTGCTGTTGAAAGAGAATACTTTATTCCTATGGCATCAGTATCAGTCCTATTGTTCCGAAGTGTTACATCAAATGGTTTGTTAGAATACAGTTCTTTCTTCAGTGTTGCTGATGAACGAACATCTGTTACACTGTTCCCATACATAACCTCAACCACCAATACCAGCGGAGTATCCTTATTTACAGCGTATCCTTCCGGTGGCACAGGTGTACCCTTAACACGAACTGCAGTAATCTTTCCTACCTTGTTGTTATACGCTATGGTTACAGTCTTGATACTCTTATCCGAAAGGTCATGCGGGTTCTTGAATTTGCCATACTCAAATGCACCTGCACGATTCATTAGATACAGTCCACCGATTAACGCTCCAGCACCAATCAATGCTCCAGCAATCACTTTGCCTGACATGATTACTGAATACATTTTTGAGTAAAAATACTTTTCTCTTACAAATTGCATTTGATATGTTTCAGGTCTATTATACCCAAAAAGTTAGAACAGGATACGCATGTTGAGAGGTTTATCCAGCACCCTTTAGGACACCTTACCTCTGTGATTCCACAGCATCCTGGTCGTGTCTCTCTGATTGACATGATACCCAGAATATCAATCTGGATTTTTAAGTTTTCCTTTTCTTTTTCGTAATACAGTTGAAATGGTAACACTCACCGTATCCATTCCAGACTAACTCATCTCTACTGCTGATTTCAGTATTACATGCATTACATACCCATACGCTATCTCCAGCATTGTATACGAATATTGAGAACTTCCTTTCATACGATTTCTGATACTGTTCAGAGTTCATACTTTACCTCACTTCATATACCATAGACTTCTTCTATGATGTCTCTAATCCTATCAAGTGCATCAAGATATTTACTAATTCTTTTGCTTCTTGTTCCATGCCTTTTGATCAATTCTTTTAACTGTTCTTCATCTACGAAAAATACTACAAGCGGTAGTTCGTAATAGTCGCATATTAACCTCAATTTTTTCATACTTATTGTTACTTCAGTTAGAGGTTTTTTAGTCATTCTTTAACCTCCTTTCCGCATTTTGGACACTGAAATACTACTGGATGACCAACCTCTCTAATCGGTAGTTGAGTCATTTTATATCCGCATCCAGAACAGAACTTCTCTATCATACACTTCTCACACTCTTTATACTCTATTACATCTTCTCCTGTTCTACCTATTACAACAGAGTTTATAAGTTTTTTGCATACCGGACAGATTATGAACTTTACGGTCATCAGATTTCCTCCGTATTCTTACACTTATCACACTTGAGTTTGAGATGATTTTCTTCGGTGTAAATATGCATTTCGCCTCCACATTTTTTACACTTTTTTATACACTTCATTGAAACCACCTCAACTCTTTGTTAATGTAACTCCAGCATCACCATCAACTACGAACCCTGCAACACCATCTATGTAACTTGTAATCATACTGTTCGCTTTGAAATATGCTGTTCCAACTGCATCTCCCTGAAGAACTGTCATCTTGACTCCAGAGAAGTTTACTATTCCCGTTGTAGTGATATGGACATTTCCTAAATCCTGTTTACTTGTCCATGCGTTGTTATCAGTTACATTCTGTCCTGCTGAAAATCTGACATCGCCAGTTCCCTTATTGAATATGCCTCCGCTATTGATTGTGAGTCCTCCGCCGAACTGGATGTAGCCGGGTGAGCCGGGTGAGTTCACCGTTGCCGGACTGTTAATTGTTACTGCTCCCAGAAGTTGCATTATTCCTGTATTGCCGTTTATTGTTCCACGACTGATAGTTGATGCTCCATTTACTATAAATGTCCCGGTGCGAATGTATAGCGTTATGTTTTCATAAGAAAGAGTGCAGAACTGAAATGATTTTGCGGTTACATTATATCCGTTCATGTCAATTGTGTATGTCGGACTGCCGTATGAACCCATGAGCAGACTTCCGCATTGAACATTTCCCTGAAGCGTCTTTGTTACTCCAGAACCGCCACTTGTTCCGCAGGCTATATATAGTATCCTGCCGTATCCGTATCCATCATAGTTTATTCCTGCAATATACTGGTTTGTGTTTGGCAAATAGCAGATTGAATCATCCCACACACCTGAACCGGAAAGCACGACTGGAATAGTCGGAGCAGAAGCCATCAGATATACATATCCGTATGCTCCAGAGACAGACATTACTCCAGCAACTGTGATAACATTATAGATGTATAAACCCGGATCATAAATAGTTCCATAGTTTCTTCTTCTCAAAGTTGTTCCTGCAGAAATATAGACATTATACAACCTGAACCCCGAGGATGAGGAATCAATCAGATAGAGGTCGGTTATTCCGCTTCTGTCAAATGTCGTCGTCCCGTTATTATGATTTACAGTTCCTCCCATATACCATACCGAACCGGACATATAGAATGCTCCTGAACTGTTCGGCAGGTTGAGTGTCCCCCCAGTGTTCACTGTTAAACCGGCGTTGATGTCCAGAGTGTATCCCGTGTTTGAGCCAAGTGTTCCAGCAGAATAAATAGTTACTGCTCCATTGAAAGTTAGAGTTGAGCCTGCACCGGGTGTAATTGTGCCAATACCCCCTGAAGAACCACCAATGTAGGATACACTATTAGCGATAAGTTGTCCAGTAGTGGAAGTAATAACACCATGTAATGTGCTATAACCTACATAAAGATATCCATTTACTGTGAGAGTATATGCACCAATGGCACATGTAGAAGTATATCCCGTATTAAGCGCATGCACAAAAAAATCGGTACATGTAATATTACTATTAAATGTGCAAGTTCCTCCATCTATCCTAATATTGACCCGGTTAAGCGAAAGAACCGATGAAAATGTACCGGGTCCATGTATATCCAGCTGACAGGATGTCCATGTTCCCCCCGAAATGGTAACATTACTTGTAGCAACTATTTCACTTATCCCGAGATTAATTGTACCGCCGTCCATTGTGAAAGTTGTCGCTCTTACTGCAAATATTCCATAGACGGCTGTGAGTGTTCCACCATGAATAGTAACAGCCCCCCACGAATTCGCCGTTGTTTGGTTAACAGTCACATTAATTGTTCCGGTGTAAGTTGAATTCACAGTGACAGAATTGAGCAATGCCGTCACAACAATATCTACTGTGCAATTCTGAACACTTGTGGAATCAAATACGACATCGTCTCCGGCAGATGGCACACCGGCGGGAGACCAGTTACTGCCCGCTGACCAGTTCCCCGCTGACGGTGCTGACCATGTTTTTGTAACAAGAGGAATACCCACCGGAAACCCGATGAACAGATACGAAACAATCAGCATGCCCAGAAGTCCCAGAACGGCAACAGCAATATCCATCTGTTTTCTGTATTTTGCAAGAAAACTTCGTGGTCTGACTGCTTTGAGATTGCCATTC
>Ga0078972_1004453_pt1 | contig 38278 bp, 35 predicted proteins | sample YelNatPaOPGAMG01_FD_67568 | JGI IMG/M metagenome (GOLD analysis project Ga0078972, IMG submission 67568) | Hot spring thermophilic microbial communities from Obsidian Pool, Yellowstone National Park, USA - OP-RAMG-01 (SPADES assembly) (version 2) | ecosystem: Environmental > Aquatic > Thermal...
TAAATCCAGCAGCGAAGGCATCTCCTGCGCCTACTGCATCCACTGGCGTGACCTCAAACCTTGGCATATATATCTCCTCGTCCTTTGTCCTCACATAAGAACCCTTACTGCCCATCTTCAAGACCACCATTCCCACTCCTTTATCAAGGAAAACCCTTGCTATCTCGCGTGGCTTCTCCTTTCCTGTTATCATCCTTGCTTCTTCTATTGAGGGAATAATCAAGTCAAGATAAGGGAGGACAGGCTCAAGAAGGCTCATCCACCTACCTTTAGAATCCCAAACCGTATCAAGAGAGATGAATGCGCCAAATTCCTTTGCTTTTTTCAGCAGTCTGGCACAGGGTTCACCGTCAAGGGAAGAGAGGACAAAATATCCCGCATAATGCACTATACGGGTGCCTTCGAAAACTGATATATCAACATCTTCTTCACGGAAATTGGCGTTAGCTCCTATATAATGGATAAAGGAGCGTTCTCCATCGGGATGCACGAAAACTTGAGTAGCGGAGGTGAGAGCTTCTTCATCTCTCTTAATCCACTTTATATTCACCCCTTGCTTTCTCAGGGTATCAATTACGAAATCACCGAAAGCGTCCCTTCCTACTTTCCCAACAACGGCGGTATCTACCCCGATTTTGGCGAGGGAAACAGCGGTATTGGAGGCACAGCCACCAGTGTGTAGCTCTATAGTATCAACGAGAACCAATCTGCCCTTCTCAGGATATTGGCTGACAGGTTTAGCGACGATATCCGCGACGAGAATGCCTACACAAACGACCTCGGGCATTTTAGGGCACCTCCTTGTATTAAATCTCCAGGATTTCCTTTTCCTTTGCCTTTTGCGTCTCGTTTAAAAGTTCAATGTATTTATCGGTTAACTTTTGTATTCTCTCCTTCGCCCGAAAAACCTCGTCTTCAGAAGCTTCCCCTTTTTCCTTCAATTCTTCCAATTCCTCATTCGCCATCCTCCTTATGTTCCTCACAGCCACCTTCCCGTCCTCTATCCTCTTCGCAACGATTTTAAGGATATCCTTCCTTCTCTCTTCACTTAAGGGAGGAAAGGGAAGCTTTATGACATTTCCATCATTGGATGGCGTTAATCCAAGAGGAGATTTGAGAATTGCTTTCTCAATAGCGGAGATTGTTGATTTATCCCAAGGTGAGATTAGAAGAAGGCGAGGCTCGGGCACACTAATGGCTGCTAGTTCCTGTATCGTATATTTTCCTCCATAGACATCAACTTCTATCTTTTCAACGAGGGCGGGGCTGGCTCTCCCCGTCCTTATTCCTGCAAGGTCGGAGATAGTAGCCTCAAGGGCTTTCTTCATTCTCTCTTCGCACTGCTTCTCTATCTCCTCTATCTTCTTCATAGGCAATCCCTCCTACGAAAGTTCCTATATCTTCTCCAAGGGCTGCTTTTGTTATATTTCCCTTCACCCTCATATTGAAGACGATGATGGGGATATTAACCTGCTGGCTCATCATAACAGCGGTATAATCCATTATGCGCAATCCCCTTTTGACCATTTCAAGGTAGTCCAATTTCTTAAAGAGGCGAGCATCCGGCTTGAGACGAGGGTCATCCTCATAAACCCCATCCACATTGGTTGCTTTAAGAAGAACCTCAGCTTTTACCTCGGCTGCCCTTAAAGCCGCCGCTGTATCTGTGGAAAGGAAGGGATTCCCTGTTCCCGCTGCGAATATCACCACCCTACCCTTCTCCATATGGGCGATGGCTCTCCTTCTGATAAAGGGTTCCGCAACCTCCCGCATCTCTATCGCGGTTTGCACCCTTGTAGGAACACCTTTCCTTTCCAAAGCATCCTGCAAAGCAAGGGCGTTTATCACTGTAGCAAGCATACCCATATAATCGCCCGTTGCTCTATCCATTCCCATCGCCTCTACCTCTGCTCCCCTAACTATATTTCCCCCTCCCGTTATGATGGATATCTCCACTCCCTTTTCCCAAACCGCCTTAATCTCTTCCGCTATCCTATCAATCTCCTCTAAATCAAGCCCAAATCCCTTATTGCCAGCGAAAGCCTCCCCCGATAACTTCAGCATCACCCTCTTCCACTTCGGGCTTTCCATTTAACCCTCCCCAATCTCATAACGCGTAAATCTTCCCACAGCTATCTTCTCCCCTATCTTCCCCATCGCCTCTGCGATTACATCCTTTACCTTCTTCTCCTCGTCCTTTATAAACGGCTGTTCCAGTAGGCATACAGTTGAGTAGAAGTTCTCAAGTCTCCCCTCAACCATCTTCTCAACCGCCTTGGGCGGTTTACCCTGGCTTTCCGCCCATTTCCGAAGCACCTCTTTTTCCTGCTCCAAAACCTCTGGAGGCACATCCTCCCTACTTATATATGTGGGTGCCATAGCTGCTACCTGCATAGCCAAATCGTGAGCGAGCTGTCTGAACTCCTCTGTCCTGGCTACGAAATCGGTCTCGCAATTCAACTCCAAGAGAACGCCCACTTTCCCGCTATGATGGATATAAGAGACAATAATGCCTTCTCTCGCCTCTTTCCCGCTCCTCTTGGCAGCCACTGCTATCCCTTTCTCCCTAAGCACATTCATCGCCTGCTGAATGTCACCACCTGTCTTCTCCAACGCCTTCTTACAATCCATAAGTGGTGCACCTGTCAGCTTCCTTAATTCCTTTACCAATTCAGCGCTTATTGGCATAAATTATCACTCCTTTTCTTATCTATCTATTTCCTCTTCCATTAGTTCTATCTCTCTGAAATCCTCTTCGGACATCATTGCCCGCTGAAGTAGCTCCCTCCTCTCACCTTCCGTTTCCTCTTCCACTTCCGGCTTCTTCTCCACAACAATCGCCCCTTGCTCAAGGAGAGCCTTTGCTTCCAGAATTGCCTCCGAGAGCTTGTCCGCGACGAGCTTTATTGACCTAATCGCATCGTCATTTCCCGGAATGGGATAGTCAACTTGCGTGGGGTCGCAATTCGTATCCACGAGAGCGATTACAGGGATATCCATCCTTTTTGCTTCCCTTAAAGCCGTCTCTTCCTTGCGGATATCCACGATGAAAACCGCGCCCGGCAATTCCTTCATATTCCTTATCCCACTTAGGTTTTTCCTTGCATTCTCCAGCTGCTTGCGCAAGAGCTTTGCTTCCCTCTTGGAAAGCCTATCAAATTCTCCCTCCGCCTCCATTTTTTCCAATCTTTCCAGTCGCTTCACTCCCCCCATAATAACCGAGAAATTCGTAAGCGTTCCACCCATCCACCTCTCAACTACATAAGGCATCCCGCAGCGCTCCGCCGCCTCCCTTATTGGCTCCTGTGCCTGCTTCTTTGTCCCCACAAAGAGAACTTCCTTCCCCGAAAGAACAACCTGCTTGGCAAATTCACAAGCTTTCTCCAGCAGCTCAATCGTCTGTTGAAGGTCTATTATGTGGATGCCATTCTTACCTCCATATATATACTTCGCCATCTTGGGGTGCCATCTGCTCGTCTGATGCCCGAAATGCACCCCTGCTTCCAAAAGCTCCTTCATCGTCACAACGGGCAAAAGTATCAACCTCCTTTTGGGTTTTTATTCCTCCTCTCCTTCATTTCCTCACAAGCCCTCATCAGAGGGCACCCAGAGGAATCCGGAGAGTGTGTTTTTCAATTTAATTTTAACTTAATTCCTTTGGGATGTCAAAAAATTAACCGAAATTTTCGCTTGATTAATATAGTCATAGACCTCCCTCTTTATATGCCTGCTACCTCACATTAGCATTTTGTCATCATCAATAGCGCCAAATATGGCAATTGGGGGTTCATCCTTCTCCAAAGTGATTTCCACCCGAGCTTTTCCACTTTCATCTTCTTATCAATTTTGAGTTCCTCTCGTGTTTGGAAAAAATTGACTATCGTTTTTTTCAATGATATACTATTTTAAAAATTTAATCTCAAAGGAAAGGAGCATCGGTTATGGAAAAGGATGTTGATATGCTGAAGGAGATTTGCGGGCATTGCCGCCATTTTTGCCCCAGCCAAATATATCGCTCTCTTGGTTATTGCAGAATGCATAATGGGAGGGAAGGAAAATACCTCCTCCCAGCTGAGGGACAAGTCTGTGAGAAGTTTTCCCCTCGTTGATAACCTATGCCTCAGCTGAGGAAAGACCCTATTACATTTGAATGGGTCATAATTGCGGGGGAAAGGAAGGAGCGTCCCCACGATTTCCAAAAGATATGGGACAATGGCGAGCTTCCACCCTTTGACCCCAAATGTCCTTTCTGCCCGGGAAACGAACACCTAACACCTACCGAGATTTTTGCAATAAGGGACGGGCAAGCATCACCTAACTGGCTTGTTCGTGTTGTCCCAAATAAGTTTCCCGCCTTACGAATAGAAGGAAGCACGGAGAGGTTTGGTAAAGGTATGTTTGACTATATGGATGGAGTGGGAGCGCACGAGGTGATAATAGAAACTCCCATTCACAATGCCCGCTTTTCCACCCTACCCGTAGAACAAGTCAAGAAAGTGCTTTTAGCCTATAGAGAGCGCATTTTAGATTTGAAGAACGATATTCGCTTCGTTTATATCCTGGTATTCAGAAATGAAGGGAAAGAGGCGGGAGCCTCTCTTCGCCACCCTCATTCCCAACTAATCGCCCTGCCTTTCATTCCCCATGAGGTTGTTTTAGAGATTGAGGGTATGAAACGCTATCATTCCTTTAGGGAAAGATGTCCATTTTGCGATATGGTTAAGGAAGAGCTTTCCTTCGGAGAAAGGATAGTGAGGGAGAGCGATAATTTCCTCGCCATAGAACCCTTTGCCTCAAAATATCCCTTTGAAACCCTCATACTACCCAAGCGCCATCATCCTTCCTTTGCCGATGAATCTGAACAATTGCTTGAGGAATTTGCCTTTTTCTTAAGAGATATACTTTATCGTTTGGATAAAGCCCTTCAAAATCCCCCTTATAATTACACTCTTCACAATATTCCCCTTCGCAACTGCAGCCCTGATGGATTTCATTGGCATCTGGAGATAATCCCTCGCATAAGCACTCCCGCGGGGTTTGAGTTAGGGAGCGGAATCTACATCAACACCGTTCCCCCAGAGGAGGCGGCTAGGATTTTAAGAGAAGTTAAAGATTAAGATTTTTAAATTGTAAAAGGAGGTATTTTCAAATGGAAAAAAGGAAACTCGGAAACACGGATATGGAAGTAACGATAGTTAGCTTCGGAGGAATTCCCATAATCACAAGAGATTATGAGCTATCCGTGAAAACCGTGAGAAGAGCCTATGAATTAGGGATTAATTTTTACGACACCGCCCGTGCCTATAATACGAGCGAAGAGAAAATAGGCGATGCTCTAAAAGATGTTCGGGATAAGGTATTTTATGCCACGAAAACTCATCTTCGCACTAAGCAAGAGGCGGAGAGACATATACAAGAAAGTCTGAGAAACCTTCGCACCTCCTATATTGACCTTTACCAAATCCATAGCGTAGATGATATTAATACTCTTGACAGAGTGATGTCAAAGGATGGTGCCCTTCCCGCTTTAGAGGAGGCACAAAGGAAGGGCTACATAAGATATATAGGGATAACCGGACATAGGGCAGAGGTTCTCATAGAGGCGATAAATCGCTATCCTTTTGCAACGATTATGTCTCCCCTGAATTTCCTTGAGCAAAGCCATGCTGCCAACCTCCTCCCCCTTTGCAGGGAGAGAAATATCGGCTTTATAGTTATGAAGCCATTTGCCGGTGGTTCTTTGGTAACGGGCGATAAGGATGTCCAGGCGCTTGTAGGAGCGAAAAGCTCCGCGGAGATGGCTATTCTCTCCGTGAAATTCGCTTTGTCTTTCCCGGGAGTTTCCTGCGTGATCCCCGGGCTCGGAAATCCCCAAGAGGTTGAGGAGGCTGTGAGAGCGGGAGAGGAATTCGGAGCTTTGAGGGAGGAGGAAAAGGCAGTTTTTGAAAAGTTGAAGTCAATCCTCATTGAACCATTCTGTCGGGGATGCGGCTATTGTCTTCCTTGTCCTCAGAATATAAATATACCCTCAATTTTAAGGGCTCTTCTTTACGCTGAGCGGTTCAATCTTATGGAGAGGGCAAGGAATATGTATGCTCAGCAAGAAGTTAAAGCCGATGCCTGCGTTGAATGCGGAGTATGTGAGGAGCGCTGCCCCTATAAACTCCCCATCAGAGAAATGCTCAAATCCGCAAGGTCAATCTTTCTTGAATAATTTTAGATGCGGTCCGATAGACGAGGGACTAAGACAAGCTCTTTTGGTTCTCCGGGAAGGATAAATCACGATTCAACACCCTTTTATTCAAGCAGACTATATGAAGGACTTCCTAAAGAGGAAAAAAATCAAATATGTGGAGAATCCCATACCACCCAATCTTTTAGATAAGATTTTCTGCAAAACAAGCGAAAATATGGAGGAGCTCCCTGATAACAGCGTTCACTTAATGGTAACTTCTCCTCCTTACAATGTTGGCAAGGAATACGACCAAAATCTTACACTTGAAGAATATCGGGAGTTCTTAAGGAGGGTTTGGCGTGAGGTTAAAAGAGTGCTCGTTCCAGGTGGAAGGGCTTGCATAAATATTGCAAACCTGGGAAGAAAACCCTACATCCCCCTTCATTGCTTTATTATAGAGGATATGTTGGATTTAGGCTTTTTGATGAGGGGAGAGATAATTTGGAACAAAGGAGCAAGCGGTAGCCCCTCCACCGCTTGGGGAACTTGGCTGTCTGCGCGAAATCCCATCTTGAGGGATGTCCATGAATACATCCTCGTTTTCTCTAAAGGAATGTTCACGAGAAAAACGGCTACGAAAAGAAAGAGCACCATTTCAAGGGAAGAATTCTTGGAATTCACTAAAAGCGTTTGGACATTTCCCGCTGAACCCGCCACGAAAATTGGGCACCCTGCGCCCTTCCCATTAGAACTTCCCTATAGATTGATTCAACTTTATACCTTTGAGGAAGAGATTGTCCTAGACCCCTTTATGGGCAGTGGTCAAACAGCTATAGCCGCTTTGAAGAGCGGAAGGCACTTCGTTGGTTACGAGATAGAAGAACAATATGTAAGGCTGGCGCAAAAAAGGATTGAGGAATTCTTGGCTAAGCAAAAGCCAGCCCTTTTCTAAATCTATCCTCTCTTACTGCACGGTTATAAGCGAGGCGCTCTCTGTTTTTCTCGGCTTTGCTTGCTTTTTCTGGGGTGGCTGGGGAGGTGCTTTTCTTTCTGGAGCAGGTTCATCAAGCGGTATCCCATCCAACGCCGGCTTGAGGCTCTTCAAATCTACTCCAAATCTCTTCAGGATTGTGGGAGCGATATCGGCTCTATCACCATTTCTTATTATGTTCTTGTCGTTTGTGGCTAACCATGTGTGGGGCGCATAGCTATGAGTCTTTTTGCCTTTGTCAAAGCCATGGTCAGTGGTCACATAAATCAATGTTTGCTCATAGATTCCTAACTTCTTCAATTTATCCACTATCTGCCCGAGCCAATTATCGCAGGCTTTTATCGCCTCCTTATATTCTGGAGAACCTTCACCATATTTATGCCCCTCCCTATCGGGGTCCTCAAAATGGATGAAGATGAAAAACCTCTCTTGGGCATGCTTTTCTATCTCCTCAAGCGCTCTCTTGCCCACATTATCACATTGTCCCAGTCCATTCACAAATAGGTCCATATGCTTGCTCGCATTGAACCAAGGCTTACCCGGGATTACCATAAACTTCTTACCGTTCTCCTCCACTATCTCCCCTTTCTCAGGTCCAGGCCTCCCAAGCTCCTTTGCCCTTTCCCGTTGCCTCAACCATCTCTCATAGGGGATTTTCCTGGGAGGGTCATTATCAACATTTCCCTTTTTCCCAACTATCATCGCTGTATAGATATTTGAAGGACCAAAGAAACTCTCTAACCTTTCAAAAACGGTTAAACCTTCAGGGATTGGCTGATATTGCCTGTTGCTGTAAACTCCTGTTTTTTCCGGTGTATACCCTGTTAAAATTTGTGTCCAGCCCGCTTTCGTATCTGTAGCTCCCGAGGTAATCCAGGTATCTACGAACTTTCCTTCCTTGATAAGATTAGCTAGATTGGGCAGCTGGTTTTGCTGGAGCAGCTCTTTGACATCATCTATCAAAGTTCCATCCCAGCCGATGAGGATGATGCTGAGTGGTTTTGCAAAAGCAGCCGTAGAAAGCCACACGCTAAGGACAAGAATTAAGAGTAATATGAGGAACTTTAAGCTCCTCATCTAAAATCACCTCTACTTAATAAGACGAAAAAAAGAAAAATTTGTTCGAAAGTCCGATTTGTTGCGAAATTAATATAGGGTAGCGTTTCAAAAAATGCGGATTTATGATTTATGCTCTACTTCAAGAATAATTTAGGGGGATTCGCCAAGAGAGAGAATGAAATTCGATGTTAGACGAGAATATATATTTGATAATTTGTTTTTTGAGAAAAAATTTTAGAATAAGGATGATTTTGGGGAATTATGCATAGTGAGATATTCGGCGTAACTATATCCGCAATAAATGAAACGCTACCTAATATAGTCATATTGCAACTTTTTTTAACTAATACCCGCTTAACATTTACAAATTTTCAATTGGTATTACTTTACTTCCTTTATAAGCGCTGTTTGTTGACCTGTTATATCATTTAAAGTCAAGATAGCTGATTTCTCCACCTTCTTTTTGGGTGGAGAGGAATGAATAACTACCACATCTCCTCCAGCCATTCCTTCCCCTAACCAACCTAAAACATCCTGAACAACAACTGGCTGGGTTTGGGGAAGGAGAGAAATTGTGAGAATAAATCTTTCTCCTTTAAGAGGATATTTCAAGGCATCGGTGAGGTCTATATCCGTTTTCATTTCTCCCTTCCTGACCTGTGGCCAAACATCTATATATTCCGTTTCGTTCATCAGCTGCCAACCAAGGGATTTCTTTTTCCTCTCTGCAATATCTTCATCCACGAGAGAAACACGGATGCGAGAAAGTTCAGGAAGATTTGTCTTTGCTCGTATTTGGAGAATGCGAGGGGAAACGCGATAAACTTTGAAGGATAAATAATAAGGCTTTGGTCTTTTCGCTAAAGCGGCTCTATCAATCTTCCTGATAATACACATATTATAGTTATGGATTGCCACATCCCTGTTGAAGATGGCTTCAAAATTCTTCGGATTTCTTTCTACTTCCTTTTTCCCTTCCTCTATTAATTTTTTCCAAATCTTTATAGCCTCATCAATCTTCCCCGCCCTCTCATAGGAATGAGCCAGCATCCTTCTCACTTGGGGAGGAGATTTCAAAGCAGACGCCCTCTTATACCACTCTATAGCTTTATCGTAGTCTTTAATCTTGTCGTAATAAAGCCAACCCATATCGGCGTAAAGCTCGTATTTATCGGGATTGTTCTTGATACCTTCCTCCAAGAATGCCTCCGCCGAGGGAATTAATCGCCAATCCTCAGAGTTCCAAGCGAGCTGCCATGCACCAGAGCTATAAGCTTCCACGAAGTGGGGGTCTAACCATGTTATAATCCTTATGAGAGGAGGGATTTTTTCGTGTTCTCCGCTATGGAAATAATCCTCAATCTTCATCCACAACAAAGAAGCAGCTACTTCTCGCAAGCCCATTAAAGCAGTTGCCAAAACCTCTCTGGAGATATAACCTAAGGAAACAGTTTCCCCTGGCTTATACTTTGGACGGTAAACATCTATCTTCATCTGAAGAACTATTATCAACAGGATACAGAGAACAAGCAGTATTACCCTTTTTGCCGTTCCGCTCATATTCTTAAACCTCTTTTCCTGCGAAAATCCAAGTGGATAGGAGCATAAGGACAAGGCAATAAGCGAGAGAATAGGCTATCGCCATTAAAACATAGCGAGCTTCTCCCGCGGGGATGTAGCCGTGTATGACGGAGTTATATATGCTGGCATTGCCGAAATTGGGGACGATGAGATGGAGGACTTTCAGGACGAGGCTCGTAAGTGGATTATGGCTTAACTTAATTATATCCGCCACATAATCTGAGAGGGAACCTATGATGAAAACGAAGGCGGAAAGGGTGATGCTGATATTCGTAGTTGAGAAAATAGAGAAAAGAATTGCAAATGCGCAAAGGATGAGTAAATAGAAGAAAAGCAAAAGAGTTGCCTCCAAAATCCTTGAGTTCGTTACCAAGGCTTTAAAGAATCCCTCCGCCCTCGCGCTCCCTTTGCTCATAACAACAATTAGAAGAGCTATCGCCATCAGCATCATATTCATAAAGAGCACAAGGGCAACTCCGAGAAATTTTCCCAGCACAAACTGCCATCTTTCAATCGGCTTAGAAAGAACTGTGTGTATAGTTCTTCTCTCAATCTCCGTGGGAATTAATCCTGCGGTTATGATGAGAGCTATGAGAACACCGAAGAGATAAATTATCCCCAAGCCGATTGACTTTATCAGAGTTAATTCCTCTGAGGGAGAAAAGTAGGAAAAGATGAAGGATAAACCGATTATCAATAGAGCAATGCCAAAGAAAACCCACATTATCTTCTTCTGCATAGATTCCTTGAAAGTTCCTCTTGCTATACTCCAAATAACCGACATTTAGCCCGCCTCCTTTACTATTTCCACGAATAGTTCCTCCAAAGAACGCCTTAACGGCACTACGGAAAGGACCCTGCCTCCATTATCCCGCACGAAATCTATTATCTCCTGCGCCTTCTCTTCCCCCTCAGCATATAGGAGATAATTATTGTCCTTCTTATATACCCTTGAAGCTACCTTCTCTATCTGCTCAACCTTTTGAGGTTCCAATCCCTCAACGGTTATCTCCATCTCCCCCACCTTCAAAAGCTCCTCCAGTCTGCCCAATTTGACAAGCTTCCCCTTATTCATTATCCCTACCCTATCGCAAACCATCTCTACATCAGATAGCTGGTGGGAACAAAGAAGTATCGTTTTACCGTTTTCCTTTAATCGGATGAAAAGCTCCCTTACCTCCTTATGAGCTATCGGGTCAAGTCCAGAGGTTGGTTCATCCAATATCAAAAGCTCTGGGTCATTAAGCAGGGCTTGGGCTATCCCTATCCTCTGCAACATTCCCCTTGAATATCCTCTTACCTCTTTCTTCCTATGCTCGCTCAATCCCACCAGATGCAAAAGCTCGTCTACCTTATCCTTTAAGGCTTTCCCCTTCAATCCGAAAAGGCTACCATAAAATAACAATAAATCCTCACCCGTCATAAAATCATAGAAATAGGGATTCTCGGGCATATAACTTATCTTCTCCCTCGTTTTCTTATCCCCTATGGGATTGCCAAGAACCCAGGCTTGCCCGGAGGTGGGGAAAATCAATCCTAAAAGCATCTTGATAGTTGTAGTTTTCCCCGCTCCATTCGGTCCGAGAAAACCGAATATCTCACCTCTTTCCACCACTAAATCAAGGTTATCAACTGCAACGACCGCTTGCCGTCGCAAGGGGTCATAAAAGTGCTTCGTCAAGCCTTCTGTTTTTACTGCTTCCAAATTTTTGACACCTCCTTTTTTTCATTGTAAAATATATTATAACTAACTTAAGTTCCTTGTCAATATACCATTTAAAAAAATGAGAGAGGTGAACCTGCTTGCAAATATCCCCTAAGGCAAAAGCTATTGCGCCATCACCTACGCTTTCTCTCGCCGCTAAAGTGAGAGAATTGAGAAGGAAGGGAATGAGGATTATAAGCTTTACCGCTGGCGAACCCGATTTCGATACTCCCTCGCCGATAAAGGAAGCGGCTAAAAAAGCTCTTGATGAAGGCTTCACGAAATATACTCCCACAACGGGGATAGAAGAGCTAAAGGAAAGGATAGCGAGGAAGCTAAAGGAGGAAAACCAACTGGATTACGACAAGAAAGAAATTATCGTTTCTCCTGGAGCAAAGTTCGTTATATTTAACGCGCTTTATGCCCTTTTAGATGAGGGCGATGAGGTCTTGCTTCCTTCTCCCTATTGGGTTTCCTATCCTGAACAAATAAGGATGGCTGGGGGGAAACCGGTTATTTTGGAAACCAAAGAGGAAAATGGCTTCAAAATGCGGATAGAGGAATTGGAAAGAGCAAAAACGAATAGAACCCGTGTCCTCATCCTTAATTCACCCTCCAACCCCACAGGAACGGTATATGAGAAGGATGAGCTATCACAAATAGCGGAGTGGTGCAAAGAAAACGATGTTTTCGTGATATCAGATGAAATATACGAGAAATTGGTTTATGATACGGAGCATATAAGCATAGCAACTTTTCCCGGAATGAAAGAGAGGACGCTTGTCGTCAATGGGATGTCAAAGACCTATTCTATGACTGGCTGGAGAATAGGTTATGGAGCTGGTCCAAAAGAGCTAATTGAAGCAATGGGAAGAATCCAAGACCACACCACTTCCAATCCCACCTCTTTTGCCCAGATTGGAGCACTCAAGGCTTTGGATTTGGTGGAAGAAGTGAAGGAGATGGTGTCGGCTTTTAAGAGGAGAAGGGAGATTCTCTTGGAGGAAATGAGAAAAATTCCCAATGTTTCCTGTATACCACCGAAGGGCACCTTTTATGCTTTCCCGAATGTTTCTTATTATATGGAGAAGATGGGGGCAAGTTCAACGGAGGAATTAGCTTCATATTTATTGGAGAAAGTCGGTGTAGCTGTTGTTCCGGGGGAAGGTTTCGGAGCAAGTGGTTATGTGAGGCTTTCCTTTGCTGTCTCGGAAGAGGATATTCGGGAAGGATTGGCAAAAATTAAAGATGCTTTCCTTTCGCTATGATTTTTGCCATAAGTAATGAAAACCTGTATAAATAATTTATATTCAACTTCGAAAGGAGGTTTAAAGCTTTGGCTCAATTGTCAGAGAGGGTAAAGATAAATGATTGCACTTTAAGAGAAGGAGAACAGACATATGGTGTAGTTTTCTCCAATAGAGAGAAGATGCGCATTGCCCGCTACCTTGATGAGATAGGGGTAGATATGATAGAAGTGGGCTTTCCCGATGAACCGGGCTATGAGAGGGAATATATTAAGGAATTAGTGGAAGAAAAAAGAAAAGGAAGGATAAAAGCTCTCTTAATGGGATGGCATAGACCGATAGTAGATGAAATCAAATCTTCTGTTGAGCTAGGACTCGATGCCGTTGCTATTTCCATCTCCACATCCGATATTATGATTGAGACGAAATTGAGGAAATCTCGCGAATGGGTCATTGATGTAACAACGAAAGCAATTGAGTACGCTAAAAGTCAAGGGCTTTATGTTTCCTGTAACGCCGAGGACGCTTCCCGCACGGATGAGGAATTTCTTCTCCAGTTCGTTCGTGCGGCGAGAGACGCTGGCGCTGATAGAATAAGATTCTGCGATACATTAGGTTGCCTCCATCCATTCAGGACGAAAGAGCTTATCGCTATGATTATGAACGAGGGAATAGATGTGGAAATGCATTGCCACAACGATTTAGGAATGGCGACTGCTAATACCTTAGCGGGGGTTAAAGCAGCGGAGGATTTCCCCGAGAGAAATATATGGCTGGGTGTAACAATCAATGGATTGGGAGAGCGCGCGGGCAACGCTCCTTTAGAGGAAGTGATAATGGCTCTTAAAATCGCCTTTGGTATGGAATTAGGATTTAGGACTTCTCTTCTCAAGGAAGCTTGCGAGTATGTAGCGCTCGCCTCCGGACGCTATATCCCGCCTTGGAAGCCGATAGTTGGCGAGAACCTCTTTCGCCATGCATCGGGAATTCACGCCGATGGCGTTATTAAGAATCCGCGCAATTACGAGATAATCCTTCCCGGTGAAACCGGCGAATTTGAAAGAAAGATAGGCATATCCAAGCACTCTGGCATAGCTGCGGTTAAGTATAAATATTCCCTACTGGGCATCCATTTATCGGATGAGGAAGCAAGAGCTCTCCTCACAATCCTTCGGAAAGAGACAGTCCAACTAAAAAGGATGCCACTTGATAAAGAACTTGTGGAAATATACGAGGAATTCAAGGAAGGAAAGCTGAAATAAACGCCTATGGGTAAAACTATAGCGGAGAAGATACTTTCCCTTAAAAGCGGGAGAGATGTATCGGCTGGTGATGTAACCCTCGCTGAGGTAGATTTCTGCTTCGGTCAAGACGGAACCTCCGCCCTCATCATAGACGAACTAAACAATTTAGGCGGACTCTATAACCCTCAGAAGTTCGCTATGTTCATAGACCATAACGCCCCTCCCCCTCTTGCCTCTGTTGCAAATATCCACCAAAAGATGCGCAATTTCGCGAAAAAACATCGCTGCCTCCTGTTCGAGCCCGGTGAAGGAATTAGCCATCAGTTGGTCCCTGAAAAAGGCTTTGTCCTACCTGGAGAACTCGTTTTGGGAGCCGATTCTCACACCTGCACATATGGTGCACTCGGCGCTCTCTCAACTGGCGTGGGCTCAACAGACCTGGCCGCAGCCGCTTTCAGCGGAAAACTTTGGTTCAAAGTCCCTCAGTCAATTAAAATCGTCCTGAAAGGAAATCTTCCACCCGCGACTCAGCCCAAAGACTTAATCCTATATCTCATCGGACAGATGGGAGCCGATGGAGCCACCTATAAATCTGTGGAGCTCTATGGTGAGGTTATAGAGAATATAGAAATGGATGGGCGTTTTACTATCTGCAATATGGGAGTGGAAATGGGAGCGAAATTTATGATTATACCGCCAGATGAGAAAACGATTGAATGGGCTAAACAACATAGCGCCCGTCCCTTCACACCCATTTGGGCTGATGAAGACGCAACCTACGAGGAAATAAGGGAATTTGATATTTCCTCCCTTACACCTATGGTCGCTAAACCTCATAGGGTAGATAATGTGGTGCCTGTTGAGGAGGTTGAGGGCTTGGAGATTCAAGAGGTTCTCATAGGAACCTGCACAAACGGTCGTCTATCCGACCTTCGCGCAGCGGCTCGGGTCCTGAAAAATAGGAAAATTCATCCCGATGTCCGTCTCCTAATCGTTCCCGCTTCAAGAAGCATATTGCAGGAAGCAGTAAAAGAGGGATTGGTAGAGGTTTTCCTTTCCGCTGGCGCGATTGTCCTGCCACCTGGTTGCGGTCCTTGTGTGGGAACCCATCAAGGCATCCCTGCAGATGGAGAAAAAGTTTTGTCCACTGCAAATAGAAACTTCAAGGGAAGGATGGGCAATCCAAATGCGGAAATATACCTTGCCTCGCCTTTAACCTGCGCTGCCTCCGCAATTGAGGGAAAAATCAGCGACCCCCGTAAATATTTATGATTTCATAGATTTTAAGCGAGTAAGGACTCGTGAGCGAATCTCCTCAGGGGAATAAAGCTCCCTCACCAATTTCCCCTCCTTTAAAAGAGGTTTGAGAAGAGGTTCCATCTCTCTTTGACAGCAAATGGGAGGAGGAGCATCAAATCTTGTGATTTTCCTATTTCCGCATTCCCTACAAGCCCAGACCTGTTTCTTACCCGCTAATTTCCCTCTCTTGGCGAATGGCTTCCCTTCCACCTCCACTATGTCCATAGCGAAATTTATCGTAGGGGCATTGCTTATCGCCGTCCCCACCCCAAATGCATCCACCAACTCCTTCGTCTCTTCTATCTCCTTTTCATCTACCCCTCCCGATAGATAAATCTTAACATAATCATACCCCCTTAAATCAAGTTCCCAGCGAACCTCCTTCAAAATTTCTTTGATATTTCCTCTTCTTGACTCGGGAGTATCCAATCTAACACCGAACAATCTCTTCCCCAGCGCCTCCGCAGCCGCTATCGCTTCCTGCTTTTCATCATAAAGGGTGTCAACCAAGCAAACTCGCTTTACATCTTCTGGCATAACCTCGTCAAAAGCCAGAAAGGCTCTAACGGGTTCTCCCATAATCAAGATAAGGCTATGAGGCATTGTGCCAGAGGGTTTAAGCCCCAACATCTGGGCTGACTTTATCACCGATATGCCATCGCAACCACCAATATATGCCGCTCTATCAATCATCGGGGCAAGAGAGGGATGCATTCTCCTTGCACCAAAACTGAGGATTATCTTATCCCCCGCTGCCATTTTGCAGCGAGCGGACTTCGTGGCTACACCCGATGCCTGGCAAAGCATACCCAATATCGCCGTTTCATAATGCCCAAACTGGGTGTACTCACCTTCTAAAACCATCACCGGCTCCCCGCCCTTGAAAATTTCCCCTTCCTCCATAGACCATACATCCACGGGAACGCCCTCAAGAAGACGAGAAACCTCCTCCACTCCCACCAAAAGTGCCCATTCATATCCGTTAGGCAAACTATTAGCTTTTACCTCCATCACAACCCTCTTTTTTATTCCCTTCGCCCGCAGTATCTCTATTGTGCGGATAAAATATACATCCGTAACCTCACCGTTCTTTATCTCTTCATCGGTTGCGGTATGAAATATCTTCATCTTACTCTTCCACCTCCACTCCGAAAGCCTTCTTCATAAGATTTAAAGCATTTTCCTGGTCGGAAGGGGTTAAAGCAGCTGTTGCCCCTTTTGATACAAATATCTTGAAACCACGAAAATAAGCATCTGCACAGGTGAAAAGAACGCAGATGTCCGTAAGACAGCCCGTAAGATGCAATTCTTCTACGCCTTTCTCCCTTAGTAAGAGCTCAAGGTCGGTGGCGAAGAAGCCCGAATATCTTCTCTTCTTCACTATATAATCATCCTGCTTGGGTTTCAACTCCTCCACTACCTCAGCTCCCCAGCTTCCTTCTATGCAGTGGGGTGGGAAAGTCTCGAATTCCCTATCATCAGGGCGATGAGCATCGCATATATAAATAACCAATCTCTTCTCTTCTCTCGCCTCTTCTATTTTCTCCTTTACCTTAGGGATAATATCCCGCACGGAGGAGGCATAAAGCACGCCAGAAGGATGGGCAAAATCATTGAGCATATCTATAACCAATAAGGCGCTTTTAGCCATAAGCTCGTTCACTCCTTTCACATTTAACTTTTTGTTTGCATAAATTTTAACAATTCTTCCGTTGAACCAGCAACTATGAGGATATCGTTTGCCTCAACCGATGTAGAAGGTTGAGGATTCCAAATCACATTGTCATCCTTTGCCTTCTTCAAACCTATCACCTCGACATCCTTTCCACAAACTTTCTTTATATCACTAATCGTCTTCCCTATACAAGGTGAGGAAGGAAAAACCTCTATGCCCTCAAGGAGAATCCTCAGATTTGGACCGACTGGTATATCCATTGTTCCTTCTATTGAGGGATTGAGAGCAAGGCGTGCCATATGCCTTCCAGCTGTTGAGTGCAAGCTAACCACTTTGTTTACGCCGATTTTTATGAACTTTTCCTCCGCCTCTTCGTGCTCCACTCGGGAAACGATATAGAGGTTTGGATTAAGCAACCGAGCGGTTAGAATGGCATAAAGATTAAGAGCATCGGAAGGCAGACAAGATATCATTCCTCTTGCCCTTTCTACTCCCGCCAATCTCAATATTTCCTCGTCAGTTGCATCTCCTTGTAGAGCGAGGTAGCCAAGCGAACGAGCTAAGGAGATAGCGTCTGGGGATATATCAATTACAAGGAAAGGGATGTTTGCCTTTGCGAATTCCTCCGCGGTATGACTACCTACCCTTCCGAAACCGCAAATAATAAAGTGATTTTTAATTTCCTCCAATTGTTTGAACCACCTCCTTCTTTTTATGCTTCCATATAGTTCTCCTTCAATCGTGAATTGGATAAGAAGAGTAGCGAAATAAAATATTGCTCCCATACCGCTGAATATTAAGAAAACAGTAAAAGCCTTGCCCAAATCGGATAAAGGAGCCACTTCCCTATATCCTACGGTTGTTATTGTTATAACAGTCATATAAAATGAGTCCCAAATCCCCCACCCTTCTATAAAGTGGTATCCGAGAGTCCCTATCAGGAGGATAGCCAATACCAAAGACAAGCTCCTAAAAAGGTGTTTTTTGTGATATACATCCATCAATTTAAATTATAATATCATCTGAATGTTTCCGTGAAAATATAAACAATGGAAACGGATTTCTTGCAAAATTGATATACTCGTATTGCAACTTTTCCTTCATTTTTCTATGATTGCTATCCTAAATGCAAGCTATTGGATTTATTTATGCAAAAACTAGGGAAACTAATATGCTGAATAATCTCAGAGAGATATCGGACTTGCTTAAAAAGGAAGGAAGGTTTGTCATTGCGAGGGCTCCCTACGGGAGCCCTCGCAATCTCGGTTCGCAAACCAAAGGTTTGCGAACCGTGTTGGCGAAAGCCAATCTCGTTCTCCAACCCAAGAGGGTTGGAGAATGTGTTGGCGAAAGCCAATCTCGTTCTCCAACCCAAGAGGGTTGGAGAATGTGTTGGCGAAAGCCAATCTCGTATTTAATGGAATGTATCACAATCCCTTCCCCCAAAATAGGAGATTGCCACGCCTGAACGCTAAAGCGTTAAGGCTCGCAATGACAAAAGTGCCGATTGCTTCGTTTTGCTTTGCTCCTCGCAATGACAATGAAAAGGATAGAGAATTAGAAGGAGTCTAAAATGTTAGGTGATTATACATATGCTTGACTTTATTGGGACTTTCCTCCATAATCTTTTAAAATTAGGAGGTGTCATTTTATGAAGAAGTTTCTTTTGCTATCATTATTTCTTTTAGCCGTTAGCATAGTGTTCGCTGTTGAGCCTTATAGAATATCGCCATCCGATATTATAGAAATAACCGTTTTAGGCGAACCTGACCTCTCTAAGCAAGTTGTCGTTCCCCCAGATGGGAAGATAACCTATCCTCTTATAGGTGAGATAGATGTTATCGGTCTAACGACTCAGGAGCTGGCTAATAAGTTGAGGGAGAGACTTAAAGAATATATCAAGGAGCCAAATGTTGCTGTCTCCATCGTCAAATTCAGCTTCAATAAATTCTATGTTTTAGGGGAAGTAGCCAAGCCCGGAGAATATGACTTGGTGCCTGGCATAGGTTTGAGAGAAGCGATAGCTCTTGCTGGAGGAGTAACACCTCAAGCTGATACGAGCTCTCTCATCCTTTTAAATAAGGAAGGGAAAAAGGAGATAATAAATTTTGAGGAGATTTTAAAAGGAGGAGAAGACATAAAGCTTAACCCGGGAGATACTGTTATACTACCAACTGCAGTTGTATCAGTTATCGGGGAGGTAAAGATACCGGGGCAGGTCACCCTTTTTAAGGGAGCAAAGCTGATGGAGATAATAGCAAGATGTGGAGGCCTCACGGAAAACGCGGATATCTCAAATATATCTATTACCAGAGCGGGAAAGACGATATATGTTGACCTCTCAAATCCAAAATCGTTGAATCCCGATGAATTAACGCTTCAACCTGGCGATGTCATCTATGTTCCAATGGGAAATATAAAGGTGGTTGTGATGGGAGAAGTGGGAAAGCCGGGTATTTACACCATTTCCCGGGCAAATTCACATCTGTTGGATGTTCTTGCACTGGCGGGTGGTGTAAGAGATACAGCGGAGGAAAGAGCTATCACGATAACTCGCCAGAAAGAAGAGGGAGTGGAGAGGATAACTATAGACCTGCGCCGCGCCTCTCGAGGAGAACCTTCTCAGAATATAGAACTTAAAAATAATGATATCGTTTTCGTTCCCGCTAAAAAGCAGATAGATTGGTCTCGCTATATCTCTATATTCTCAATTCTTTATTACATCTCCTATATCACGAAGCGTTGAAAAAAGAAGGAATAATAGATATACATTGCCATATCTTACCGGCTTTGGATGATGGAGCGGTTTCCTGGGAAGAAACCCTAAGGATGCTGGAGGAAGCCAAGAAAATAGGAATACAAGAGATAGTCGCTACCCCTCATCTGATATGGGGGGAAAGGATTTTCACGAGAGAGGAAATAGAAGCTTCAATTAGCCTAATGCCAAATTTCATAAAAATACACCCGGGTTCGGAAGTCCCTCTTTTGGACGCACCTCAACTCCTTGAAGATGGGAAGATAATCTCCACTGGCAAGATTGTCCTCCTTGATACCCCTCCCATTGGAGGATTAATAGGCTTGGAACAGCTTGTCTTCAGATTAGCTCTTAAACGGCTAATAGCTGTTATAGCCCATCCTGAACGGAATCCATCTTTTATAAAAGACCAGAAAAGATTACAGCATCTGAAAAATATGGGCGTTCTATTTCAGATTAATGCGAGTTCCCTCCTTGGTATTCAGGGTAAAGAGGTAAGGAAGGGAGCGGAACAATTAATAGAATGGGGTTTTGCCGATATACTTGCCAGCGATGCCCATCATCCAGAGGCTTTCAACTATCTCCGGGAGGCAATATCCCTCATCGAGAGGCACTGGGGTGTTGAAAAGGCAGAGGCTATGACAAGAGCTAACATTGAACCCCTGTTAAGGAAGGAGGGATAGAGAATGGAAGAGCAAGAAATGGAAAAGAAAGAGGAGGAAAAAGTCATCATTAAGAGGAAAAGGAGGAAGAAAAGGCATAGAAGGAGTCTTACATCTCAGTTAAAAAGAGGGTTAATCTGGGGAATATCCATAGGTATCGCGATACTATCTATAATTTTTGCCCTGATTTCCTATTATTGGTAAAGAAATAAAATGGCTTTGGCTCCCTTAAGGGAGCCAAAGCCGATTAATTTTTTAGCTTTTTATATACTTACGAAGGTATTCAGCTGCCTCCTCCGGATACACTGTGTTTATGTATATCCCTGTTCCCAATTCAAACCCAGCCTGCACAGTGAGGCGAGGAAGCACTTCTATATGCCAATGATAATAATCCTCACAGGAGTCCCGCAACGGAGCAGAATGAAATACCACATTGTAATGGGGGTCACTTAGCCCTTCGTAAAAAGCCCTAAATAGATTCTCCAACACCAACGCTAAATCCTTTTCCTCTTCCCTGCTTATATAATCAAAAGATGGATTGTGCCTTTTCGGAATGACCCAAACCTCAAATGGCATACGGGAAGCGAAGGGAGCGAACACAAAATAATGCTCGCTTTCCATAATTAATCGCTTTCCCTCTTCTCGTTCTTTCCTTGCAACATCGCAATAGGCACAACGAAGCCTATCATCGTAATATCTCCTCGCTTCCTCAACCTCAGCCCTAACCTGCTCAGGAACTATGGGAGTGGCTATTATTTGGGAATGAGGATGAATTATAGATGTCCCCGCCCTCTCACCGTGATTTCTGAATATGCAAATGTATTTCACTCTCTTGTCATCCCTTAAAGCACGATACCTCTCCAAAAAGGAGAAAATAACATCCTCCATCTGCCTTACTCCCATATTACCCCATGTATTGTTATGAATGGGCGATTCTATCACTACTTCATGTCTTCCCTTTCCAGTTAACCAAACAAACGGGTCTTTTTCCTCAAATTGGATTGGCTCTTCACTGGGACTTAACGCAGGGTATTTGTTGGGGATAACCCTCACCCTCCAACCTTTCTCATCTTTGAGCGATAAAATTTCTGGAGGCGTCTGCGCCTCGTTTCCCGGGCAGAATGGACAGCTCGCATCCCATTCGGGAAGCTGAAGCTTCTCGCCTTCCTCTTTGCCCCAGCTGTGAGGACGCTTAGCCCTTTGAGGCGAAATTATCACCCAACGCTTCGTGCAGGGTTCCTGCCTTAATTCAGGAATTTCCAACATCAAAATGCCTTGGTGAAGGAAACGCCCAATCCAAATTTATCAAAATCGAAAACAGCACCCGTTATCGCCAATTGGTCGTTTATTATAATCCTTCCCCCAATATTGAAGTCCTTTGTGTCATATTCCCCTATTACGCGGAGGGAAGGACCCAAGACGAACTCTATGCCGGAAAATATCCCATCCATTCCTCCTCCTGCTATCCCTATATGCCCTATCGTTTCAAAAATTCTTCTTTTCTTCACCTCAAAAGTCCCCGTTAGAGTGCGAGAGGCAACTATATATACGGTTGTCTCTATCTCTTTTGTTATATCAATTGCGCCAACGGATATAGCCGCTCTTCCCTTGCTCTCCGGGAAGATTTGATATTTTCCCGAGATTATAGTCTCCTTCTCCCCATTCTCTGGCGCTAGTTTCAGCAAGTTAATCTCCAAGTTGCCACCCGCGCCATAGCTGAAACAATATCTATCAGGGAAAGTCTCGTCCAGCTCCACGCTGTAAGCGCCTGCGGACCAGCTGTTGGGAGCAAGAACCTCCGCCGTTGGAGTGTAGAAAAGCCCTGTGTAGCCGTTGAAGGAAGGATGGGACAAAGCTACACCAACTACAAAAAGAAACAAGAGAAGCAAAAGCTTCTTCAAATTTATCACCTCCATTTTTAATTATGAGACTTATTAAACCATATGTAAAGGTAAATTTTAATTTCAGCGTAAAAATATCTATTCGGATTTTTGAAAAAGGACTTGTTTCAAAACTAATTATACAACGAAACCGCAAACTCGATGGACACCCCTTTTGTTTACTCGTTGAGAAGCTTTAAAAGTTCCTCTATAGAGCTGAAGAGTCTTGCACCATTTTTGAGAAGAGATTCTATCTTCTTCCTTGCCTCTCCTCCGGTAAAATCTCTTTCTTCTATATCATTCCCGGCTATTAACACCTTTTTCCCATCTTTTTGTGCCACTTCCGCAAGCTCCAAATTCTTCAAATTCCCCCTTCCAAATGGCAAGGGCGCTATTATCACAGCCTCAGCTTCCTTAACTAACTCCTTTGCCCTCTCCAACGCCTCATCAGATATGGGAGCGAATGGCGCCTCCTCAACACATTCTATTTCCAATCCCTCAGCTGTTTCGTAATCGCTATCTCCTACATTCACGACTCCCAGGCTGAGAGAGTATCCTTCGCCAACCAACCTCTCCATAATCTCCCTACCACTTCCTCCTCCCGCTATTAGATGGATTTTCTTGCCCATTGTTGGGCGTTTGTGAACTATGCTTATATAAGGACGAGAACTTAGGGGATTGTTCCTAACAATCGCGTAAATATTGAAAACTTTCTTCATATTCTCCTGCGTTATCACTTCCTTTGGTTCCCCAAACGCGAATACCCTCCCATCCTTCATAAGGAGCAGCTTGTCAGAGAAATAGGAAGCTAGGTTGACATCATGAAGAACGCTGATTATAGCCAAACCTCGCTCTTCCTTCAATTTCTTAAGAAGGAAAAGGATTTCAAGTTGATGAGATAGGTCTAAATGGACGATTGGTTCGTCCAAGAGGAGAAGGCGTGGCTGTTGGGCAAGGGCTCTGGCGATGAGGACCTTCTGCCTTTCCCCACCGCTCAGCTCTCCCATCTTCCTCTGGGAAAATCCCTTCATACCGACCATTTCAAGGCACTCCTCCACGATTTCCTCATCGGCTTTCTTCGGCCCTAAAAGAAGGGAGAAATAGGGAGCCCTTCCCAGCATCACCATTTCCTTAACAGTGAGATATTCCACCAACGGTTCATTTTGGGGGAGAACAGCTATTTTCTTCGCCCTTTCTTTTGGTGGAATCTTTTGGATGGCTATCCCTTCAAACAAAACCTCCCCTTCCCTCGGTTGAAGAGCTCCCGAGATTATGCGAATGAGTGTTGTTTTTCCCGCCCCATTTGGACCCAAGAGCCCCAGGATTTCCCCCTTATTAACTTCAAAAGAGATATCCTTTAAAGTTTCCCTTTGATTATAAGAAAAGGAAACATTAACGACCTTTAAAATTTCCTCGTTCATTTAATATTATTCTAACGATATTACAAGACAGCCTCAAATCCTAACGGACGCAGTTCATATTTTAGATATGCGCTTTTATGTAGCGAGAAAAATTTTAAGCTCCATCTCTCCATCCTCGGCACTGGTCAATATGCTGTAAGCGAAATCGCCTGGTTGTATAGATTAAATATAAGATAGCGTTTCAGGATTTGTCGCAAAATTAACCTAATACTCGCCCAGTCATTTACAAATTTGCAAAAAATTATTTTATATTTTTCCCCTCTCTGCTTTTATTGCCTGCTATCCTAAATGGGAGACACTGGATTTATTTATGCAAAAAGCAAAGGGTATTTTCTTAAAAAAGATTTTTAGATAATAAAGAACTGTCGCTATGAGAGTACATCATAATTAGATTGATTTGAAATTTTTAATGAAAAATAATTTGACGAATTGCGGCGATACATTAAACTTATAGTAAAAAGGAGGCGATTTATTTTTAACAGCAACAAAGAAAACGCTACCGACTATGAAAATTCTTTCGGTCGTTGGAGCGAGACCCCAGTTCATTAAGGCTACTATTGTTTCTCAAGCAATTGAGAAGCACAACTCTACTTCCTCCGACACAATTGAGGAAATCCTCGTCCACACCGGTCAGCATTATGACTACGAAATGTCCGAGATATTCTTCCAAGAGCTGAAATTGAAAAAGCCTCATTATAACTTAGAAGTGGGAAGCGATACCCACGCAAAGCAAACCGCGAGAATGCTTGAACGCATTGAGGATGTTTTGTTCAAGGAGAATCCCGACCTCGTCCTCGTCTACGGCGACACGAACTCCACCCTTGCCGGCGCCCTTGCCGCCTCTAAATTGAATATAAAAGTCGCCCATATTGAGGCGGGAATAAGGGAGTATAAAAGGGAAATGGCAGAGGAACAAAACCGCATCCTCACAGACCACCTCTCCTCCCTCCTCTTCTGCCCCACCCAAACCGCCGTGGAAAATTTAAAAAGAGAAGGAATAATTGAGGGAGTATTTTTTACTGGCGATGTTATGTTTGATGCCCTCCTCGCCTCCCTCCCTTTAGCGGAGAGATATAGCAAAATTCTTGAGAATTTATCCCTCAGCCCGGGAAATTACTATCTTGCGACCATCCATAGAGCGGAAAATACAGATGATAGGGAAAAGCTCAAAAATCTCCTATTCGCCCTCAATCAATTGGAGCTTCCCGTTGTTTTTCCCATCCATCCCCGCACGAGGAAGGTTGTAGAGAGATTCGGACTAAAGGAATTTCTTGATAGATTGAGAGTCATTGAGCCAGTTGGCTATCTTGATATGCTTATGTTGGAGAAAAACGCAAGAGCGATATTAACTGATTCCGGTGGAGTGCAGAAGGAGGCTTATTTCCTTGGGATTCCCTGCGTCACTTTAAGAGAGGAAACAGGTTGGGTGGAAACGCTTGAGGGAGGTTGGAATGTCCTTGCGGGAACGGATGTGGAAAAGATTGTGGAGAGCGCCAAAAGACCACTGCCCTCTTCCCCTCGCGGCGATTTCTTCGGAGACGGGAGAGCGGGAGAACGAATAGTGGAGATTATATCTACTCATAAATAGGAAATCCTTGGGAACATTTACCCTTCAAATTCGTCTAAAATAAAAATGGAAAAGGAGGTTGTTTGATGGTAAAAGTCGCACTTTTAGGTTATGGCTATTGGGGACCAAACCTCGCCAGATGCTTGAACGAGAGCAGGTCTGCTGAATTATCTTATATAATTGATTTGAGTGAGGAGAACCGCAATAAGGCGAAGTCTCACTATCCAAATGTTATCGTGAGCGACGATTTAAATCTTCCTCTCGGCGACTCTGATTTGCGAGGAGTTTTCATCGCAACTCCAGCGAAAACCCATTATGAATTAGCCAAATTGGCGCTTTCCGCTGGCAAGGATGTCTTCGTAGAGAAGCCACTTGCTCTTTCCCTTGCGGAAGGGGAGGAACTGGTCGAGCTCGCAAGAAAAAACAACAGAATTCTGATGGTGGGTCATCTTATGCTTTACCATCCCGCAGTTGAGAGGATAAAGGAGATGGTCAAGGACGGGGAGATAGGCAATCCCTATTATTTCTTCTCTCAGCGATTGAATTTGGGGAAAGTGCGCAGCGACGAAAATGTCCTCTGGTCCTTAGCACCCCACGATATATCAATGCTCCTCTATATTTTTGATGAGACGCCATCCTCCCTCTGCGCCCACGGAGGTTGCTTCCTGCAGGAGAAGATAGAGGATATAGTCTTCCTTCATTTAGATTTCCCCTCCGGCGTTATGGCAGATATACAGGTGAGCTGGCTAGCTCCTCATAAAATAAGGAAAACCCTGATAGTGGGCGAGCGAAAGATGCTGATATTTGACGATGCGGAACCTTTTGAGAAGCTAAAGGTCTACGAACATTCCATAGATATCAAGCTAAACGCTACCGTGAACGCATTCACTCCTCGCTATGGGGATATTTATTCCCCTTTCCTCCCCTCAACTGAGCCATTAAGGGCGGAATGTGAGGAGTTTATTCGCTGTATCCAAACGAGGGAAAAGCCCAAAACGGATGGAGAGGAAGGATTGAAGGTCCTAAAAGTGCTTGAATCCGCCCAGCGGTCCCTGGAAACGGGGAAAGGTATCTCGCTTGTATAAATCGCCAGTTTAAGGACAGACAGCTTTTGGCTGGAATCTTTTGTTTAAACTGACCCTACCTTCTCCTTAATTGTCCTGTAGATGAACTCTATATCTTCCCTCTTGAGCTCGGGAAACATCGGGAGGGAGAGAACTTCCCTGGCAGCCTTTTCCGCCCGAGGGAAATCCCCTTCTCCATAACCCAAATCTCCGTAAATTGAAATCAAATGAAGGGGAACTGGATAATAAACTGCCGTCTCAATCCCCTTCTCCTTGAGATGCTTTTGCAGCTCATCCCTTCCCCCAACGCGGATGACATAGGAATAATAGATATGCTTGCATCCCTCTCTCTCCACCGGCAACCGCAAGCCCAAATCCCCTAATAGCTCGTTATAAATCCTCGCATTTTCCCTCCTTCTCTCGTTCCATTCATCAATATATTTCAGCTTCACGCTCAAAATCGCCGCCTGCAGGGCGTCAAGCCTGCTCTTGTATCCATCCCTAATATATTCCCTATATTTGCTCTTTGCTCCGTGAACCCGCAATGCCCTCACTTGCTCGGCGATTTCCTCGTCATTCGTCGTCACGAGCCCACCATCTCCATAACAACCGAGGTTCTTCGTAGGGAAAAAGGAAAAGCAACCTGCATCTCCGATTGAGCCTACCTTCTTTCCCTTGTATTCCGCTCCAAATGCCTGAGCGCAATCCTCTATTACCTTCAAATTCCGCTCCCTCGCGATTTCCATTATCCTCTCCATCTCCGCTGGATGACCATATAAATGCACGACCAAGATAGCCTTCGTCTTGGGGGTTATCTTCTTTACAATTTCCTCAGGGTCTATGTTATAGGTTTCCTCATCTATATCCGCGAAGACGACCTTCGCCCCTCTTCTCCTTATCGCCTCGGTCGTTGCGACGAAGGTAAAGGGGGTGGTTATCACCTCATCTCCTTCGCCGATTCCCAGAGCATCAAGGGCGAGGAGGATGGCATCGGTCCCCGAGCCCACTCCCACGGCGAACTTCGTCCCGATGTATTCCCCTGCCCTCCTCTCAAATTCCTCAACCTCCGGTCCCAAAATGAACCTGCCACTTTCCAACACCCTATCAATCGCCGATTTTATCTCATCTTTAATTGAATGGTACTGAGCAACTAAATCTACTAGCTGGATTCTCTTCATTGGTTTTCCACCCACTCCTCGGGAGGGACATCCCTTTCCACTCTTGCGGGCACTCCCTTTACGAGTTTATAGGGAGGGACATCGCGTGTTACGATTGCACCCGCAGCGACGAAAGCCTCCTTGCCTATTCTTATGTTGGGCAAGATTATGGAATTCGCTCCCACCCTCGCCCCGTATTCTATATATGCTCCTCCCTTATATTTAAATCTCTCCTTCGTTCTTCCCATAAAGTTATCATTTGTTGTGACCACGCAGGGAGCGATGAAGACATAATCCTCAATAGTTGTGAGAGCGCAGATATAGGCAAGGGATTGCAATTTGACATAATTTCCTATTTTGACATCGTTATCAATCACGACACCCCTTCCAACAATCACATAACTTCCAATTTCGCAGTTCTCTCTAATTGAGGCGAGGTCAGCGACCATCGTTCTCTCCCCGATTTTAACGCCTGCATAGATAATAGCCGATGTCCCAATTAGGCAATAAGGACCTATTTGAGTGGGAGGAAGTGGTTTCTCTATCTTAACAGTGGAGGTAGGAGCGGGAGTGGGCTGTTTTCCGATAACCACATTATCACCTATCAAGCTGTGGTGGCCGATGAAACAGCCCGGATAAATCACCACATTATTCCCAATCTTCACTTCGTCTTCAATGACGACATCGTCCTGTATGATGACATTCTCTCCCATAACGATACCTTCACCTATCTTTGCTTTGTCGCTGATAAAATTCATTTTACAACCTCCTTTTGAGATGAATAAAGAAATCTTTAGAGTAATTTTAGCAGATACAAGGAAAAGAGGGAATTGATTTTTTGTCATTGCAAGCATGGGTATAGGTTTTTTAAACGGAGAAGGGATAAAAAGTAGAAATAGCGACGGTCCATAAAATTTAATTCTTCTCTAATTGAGAGAAGAAAAGGAGGTATCGTTTAGGTCAAAAATAAATTTTATAATTTGGGGATATGAGGATGGTCCTATAAGAGTGGAAGAGAAAAATGTCATATCAAAAACCTATACCCATAGATGCGAGCATTCCGCAAAACACAAGATGTGGCAATCTCTTGTATAATTCCATAAAAGGGGTTCCCTTTTCCTTTGAACGGACTTCAGCGAAGCTGGGTTTAAAAATCTTGTCTTCTTCTTTCTCTTTCCTATAATTTAAATCAAGAATGGAGACATTAGAGGAAAGCCAGGAAATAAAGATGAAGGCGAAGGTCAAATCCCTTCTTCAGCGTCAGAGCTTTTTCCAAGCCTCCGTGCTTCTGATTTTCTTCAGCTTCTTGAGCAAAGCGTTGGGCTATGTTCGTGAGATGGCGATAGCGGGCTATTTCGGGGCCAGATATTTCACCGACGCTTTTTTTCTCGCCCAAGTCATTCCCATTTCTGGAGCAAGTCTTATAACCATCGCTTTCCCTCTTGTTTTCATTCCCCTTTACATAGCGGAGAGAGAAAAGGACGAGAAATCGGCAGAGAAGTTTGCCAGTGGGATTTTCTGGGGTGTGTTTACTTTTGCTTTGCTCTTTACAATCGTTCTTCTTCTATTTTCTGTTCCCCTAACAAAGGTAATTGCCCCAGGTTTTAGTGGACAACAACTTGAGCTAACGAGGAGGTTCCTAATTTATTTACTGCCACTTTTTTTCTTCCATTCCCTTGCTGGTTTTTTTACCGCTTATCTGCAAGCTCATAAGCATTTTTTCTTTCCAGCCCTCGCTTTCTCCCTAATCAATATCCCAGCCATTATTTTTATATTTCTATTCGCCCACAAAATGCCCTTCCAAAGCCTCGTTTGGGGCTTCAACATCGGCTATTTCATCCAGTGTATAGCTTTATTACCCGTCGCAATATATTTTGGCTTCAACCCTCTTTTATCCTTTAATTTTTTCCAACCCCTTGTCAAGCGTCTCCTGATTCTCATTCTTCCAGTTGCCATAGGTAGCAGTTTGCACTACATAGATATGCTCACAGCGAGGGCGGTTGCTTCCTCCTTAGGGGAGGGGATAATCTCTGCCCTAAATTACTCCTATCGTTTGATGGGTGTTCCCATTGGCTTAATGGCGGGTTCAATAACAGCTGCAGTATTTCCCTTTATGTCATCAAAGGCAACTGTTGATAGGCAGGCATTGGCGAAGGAGACGATGAGGGGTTTATATGCGAGCTGGCTTGTAGCCTTACCCATAGGAGTAATCTTCTTTGTTTTATCCCAGCCGATAATAAGGATAATGTTTGAGAGGGGCGCATTTGGACCCGGGGCAACAAAGATAACCGCCGCTATGCTCGCTTTCTTCTCCTTAGGCATTCCCGCAATGACAGCTTGGCAAATAGCCACGAGAGCATTTTATGCCCTCCAAGATACCATCACCCCATTGAAGGTAGGATTTATCCAAATAGCAATAGATATAGCTTTGCTTCTCACTTTACCGAGAATTATGGGCTACAAAGGACTTCCCCTTGCTACCTCAATATCCATAAGCATAGGGTTCCTCATTTTATGGCAAGTGCTTCTCAATAAACTTTGGGAGATTAAGGGAGAGAAACTTCTCCTCAATTTTTCAAAGGCGCTTTGTATGTCAATCCTCCAGGGTTTATCCCTTTATTTTATGCGACAATTCTTGTGGGCAGGACAAAATATGAATTTGATAAAAGAGGGGGTTTACTTAATCATATCGGCCGGATTAAGCTTTGTGGTCTTTATAGCTATAGGCTATTTGATAAACTTCCCTTCCATATCTCTTCTAAAGACAAAAAATATCAGCTAAATTTGGCTTGTGTCTTCGTTTTTCGTCGTAATTAAATTGATTTGAAATTTTAATATGTGTAATCATTGTTATACCTCCTTACCTTATATGGGGCATCGTTCTTGTGATAGGGGCGAGACCGCCTGAACTCTATACCCATACTTTGGCAGAATTTATACATATGAGCGTTTACAAACTCTGAACCGTTATCTACATGTATCCTCTTCATCGGTATCGGCATACTCTTTTTTTCAACAATCTCTCTATAGTTGAGGCGCTCATTTTGAGCAGTTTTTCATTCTTTATGATTGCAATCTTTTGCTTGCGGGTATATAATCCTTTAAGTATAGAGGCAAGCAGATTTTTTGAAGAAACAAACCTGTTTCGAATTAATTATTTTTGACGAAAGGCAAAATATTGACTAAAAACGAAGGTTGATGTAAAATTTAAATTGAAAAAAGTATTGACGGATTTGCGGTTTGTGGTTATATTTTGAATTGGAGAGTGTAACTTTTTGCTCTTGCGGTAGTCTAACTAATTGAAGAAGGAAAAATTCGCTTGACTTGATATCGTTGCTTCTTTAAAATTGAAGAGAGTATAAATCATCCTCTTGGGAAGGGAGGGAGGCGATAGAAAGGAGGTGAAAAAGACTTCTTGGGAGTCTCCGCTCCCGAAGAGAGGATGGTTTAAAAAAGCCCGCACCTCTTGAGGAAAAGGGCAAAGGGAAACGAGGACACCTTGGCTCGGATTTCCTCGGGAGGGAAGGGTAAAACTACATCCCAAGGAGGGATGAAGTATGAAAAAGTTAGCTGTGGTTATGGCAGTGGCGTTGGTGTTTGGCTTGGGCTCTCTGGTAGCCGCCACCTTCCCCGATGTCCCCTGGGACCATTGGGCTTACGATGCGGTATCCACGCTCGCTGAGAAGGGCATCATCGTCGGCTATCCCGATGGCTACTTCAAGGGCAATAGACCCCTCACTCGCTATGAGTTCGCTGCCGCTTTGAGGAATGCCCTTGAGCGCATCAAGGCAGAAGTCACCCCACCTGCCGTTGATGTAACTTCTCTGCAGAACGCCATCAACGACCTGAGGTCTCGGGTTGAGGCATTGGAGAAGCGCCCCGGGGGCGTCCCTGCGGATGTGTTGAACAGGCTCTCCGCGGTTGAGCAGCAGCTTCAGCAGGCTGCGACGAAGTCGGAGCTCGAGGCTGTTCGCAATCAGGTAGCGGCGCTCCAGCAGAGGGTTGCGGCTATCACGGTGAGTCCCGAGGACATTCAGACGCTGCGCAGGCTGATAAACGAGTTCAGGGATGAGCTGGCAACTTTGGGCGTAGATGTTGACGAGATGCGCAAGGACCTTGACGCCCTGACCCAGAGGGTGGTCGCCCTGGAGGAGAAGATAGGCAAGTTCTCCGTCTCCGGGTTCGCCACCTATATTACCAGGGGCGAGAAGCCGAAGGATGTTAACAAGCGGCCAACAGACCTTAACGGCGAAGCTCTGAACCCCAATACAAAGCTTCTGGAGAATCTGTTTGCAGGCTACGACGCTGATGTGAATATGGGCTTCAAGGTCAACGAGACGACCGACCTAGCTCTCGCCATCTGGGGAAGGGATTGGACAAATCCTTCCAAGATGACCTCCGCCCCGGATTCCGCCGCCATCTACAAGCTCTATCTTACGACCACTCCTACGGCGAACACAAAGCTGACGGTAGGTAAGTTCCCCTTCCAGCTCACCTCTTACACGCTGAAGCTTGCAGACCCCGATGTCTACACGGTTATTCCGAAGTTTGACGAGGGCAACTACATCGTCTCCGGCGGAAAGCTGGATGTGGATGTCAAGCCGGCAAAGGTCAGCCTCTTCGCCGCTACAAATAAGGGTCCAGCCGACCTACAAATCGTTGTTCCTGGACCTGTCTCTGTTGAGCAATTCGCTGGCGCAAGGGTTGAGCTTCCCAACCTGGTTGAATACATCCCCTCGCTCGGGCTCACATATGTGAAAGCTGGTCTCAGCGGAACAGGATTGGTCAACCCATATGTTGATATTTACGGCGCTAACATCGTCATTGCTCCACCGGTGAAGAACCTCTCAATCGTCGGCGAATGGGCTCAGATGAAAGCTAAGGATGATACGGGCACTTTGAATATAGACAAGGATAATAACGCTTACGACGCCGCTATTTCCTACGCTATAACAAATGACCTAAAGGTCAAGGCTGGCTACAAGCAGATAAAGACGAACTTTATGACGCCCGGTTATTGGGACAGAATCCTCTGGGAGAGGAATCCCAATGACATCAAGGGTCCCTATGCGGGAGTTTCCTACACGGTTATGAAGAACTTGGCGCTGGACCTCTACGCTGGTCTCTACAAGATAGATAAGGGCGGTAATTCCTTCCTTTACACCACTACCACGGCTCCCGACGACAAAGTCAACCACTACCTGGCTCAGGTTAAATATGCTCTTACTCCGAAGATAGGACTGCAGCTCGGCTATGAATATGGACAATACAAAGTCAAAGCTACGAGCAAAACCGATAAGCTCGGCTATCTCACACTCGGCGTATCCTATGAGCTGAGCAAGGACGCCGCTCTCAACTTGCTCTATCAGAACATAGACCTCAAACCGGATGCGGCTGGGCTGGCTGAGCAGAAGGGCGACCTGATTGTAACGCAGGTATCGGTGAAGTTCTAAAAGCCGAAGCTATGCAAGGAGGGGGAACCTCTATGGGTTCCCCCTCCTTTTTTAAAATTAAAAAGGAGGTGCTTTCCTATGAGAAAATTTCTTATTCCCTTAATCGCTTTTTCCCTAATAATCACCCTGGTTGCCTCAACTTATGCCCTTGACTTGGGCGATATTTTCAAGAAAGCCGTTGTCGGCGGAGCTATCGGCGTGCTCGTTGATAAGTTCTCCGGGCAGCTGAACGATTTCATCAATAAGCTGATGATGAACGAGAAAGTGCCAATCAATGAGGCGACGAAAGTAGTGCCCATCATCAGCGTGGGGAAAGCCCTTTATGTTGGAGCAGCTCAGGTGAGCGGTCCAAAGGATAAGGTCAATCAGGTGCAGGCTGTAGCCCAAATAGAGGGAGACTTCCATGACCAAATGTTCAGGATAAAGGCTCTCGTCCCCGTAAAGGAAAGAGGGAAGATAACCAATCTGCAAAGAGTCAGCGGAGTCGGCATATCCGCTGTCATTGATGTAAAACCCTAAAATCCCCCTAACTCTTAATGCGTCTCCTTTTTCTATGGGGGATTGTCTTTTTATCGGCGTTATCTTTCCCAAATCCTCAAAATAGCCTCGTCTTAGAGGGAAGCCAACTTGAGCTCTTCTGGGAAGCTCAAGAGGCTTCCCTTAAAGACGCACATATAGAATACCAGGGAATCTTCTTCTCGGCTTCAAATCTCTCAATAGAGAAAAATAAAATAGTAATGCGAGACGCTTTTCTCACAACCTGCGACCTTCCACATCCCCATTATAGAGTTTCCGCAAAATATTTGTCATATCCTATTGTTGGGGAAAAGCGGAAAGTTACCGCGAAAGGTGCCTCCCTCTTTTTAGGCAATACAAAACTTTTATCCCTTCCAACTTTGCGTTTCCCACTTAATCCAAAAGAAAGGAAGGAAGAAGGTGCTTTAAAGCTGCCTCGTTTGGGCTATAACAAAATCACCGGCTTCTCCTTGAGCACGACCTTTTCTATGCCTTTCCGGGAGGACATCACCAAACTGAAGATTGGTTATTCCCAAAAGAAGGGTTTGCTTGGCAAAACTTCCCTCCCAATCACTCCTTATACTTTTATAAATATCAGCAAATATGAGGAGATAACGGGGAAAAGAATATCTCCAATTTTCATCAGTGAAATCCCCCATTTACTTTTCCAAAAAGAAGGTTTTTCCCTTTCCCTGGGAAGATTCTCGGAAGAGCCAACGAATAAGCGTGCCAATCGTCTTCGCCTTACCCTCAACGAACCAATTTTAGAAAAAACCTTAACGGAAAATACTTTTTTAAAAATCTCCCTTAACGGATTCTATTCTTTTTATAGCGATGATTCCCGATATAGAAGCGTGGGAGGGGAGATTTCCTTTGCTAAGGAAACGAAAAGCGGTCAGACCACAATCTCCTTCGGACACCAGCTTTTGGGAGGCTCAACTCCCTTTCTATTCGATAAGGAGGAATCTCCCTCCTACACTCGCTTGAAATTGTCAAGGGATATGGGAAGTTGGAAGGTCGAAATGGAATGGATTGAGGATTTAAAAGAAGGAAAACTATATGACCTTTTGCTTTCCCTTTACAAGAAGCTCCATTGCTTGGAGCCGGGAATATCCTGGCAGAAAAGAGGCAATATAATCCAGCTGCAAATGAAGCTAGTCGGGTTTGAGATGTAAAAATCAGAATTTCAACAAAGCCCCACCGCCAGCGGGCAAAATCAATTCAAAATATTCAGCGTCCTTCTTCCCTTTAAAACTCACCTTGTTCCATTTCTTTGTTTTAATATTAAATATCGTAAGCTTTCTATCGGTGAATATCTTGAAATCTTTTGAATTCTTATAGTCCATATTCACGAGAAGACAATAGATTGTTCCTTTTTCATCCTTGAAGAAGCCGAGAGTGGCATCTCCGCCCTCCATCCCCTTTATCGGAGTCCCCTCCGGCAACGGTTTCCCTCCCTTTGGAACCTTCCCTATATGATAAGCATCTATGGGTTTAAGTTTGTTTAAGAAATCGCCCAAAACTTTAACATCCTTATTTACTTCCTGAACCTCCTCATAATGGGCGGTCCTTTTACCATCCCAGCTGATGATTCCGTTTCTCGGATGCCAAGTTGGGTCATCTGGAGGTGTCCAATAGGTGAAGTATGATATTCCTTTAGCCCCATAAGCCAAGCAATTATAGGCTTGCCAGGCTATCTCCCCTTTCGTTAAATCCCTATAAGGACCGTGGGTAAGCATCTGGATTACCACCACAAAGGGTATACCTGCTCTCCCGCTCGCTTCTTTGACAACCCTTAGATTCTCAAAGAATGTATCCCTATCCCCGCCTTGGAGAAAGGTGTAATAATCATAGGATAATAGCTGGGGTTTTACGGTTCGCACGAAGAGGTCAATATGGTCTTTATATGTAGGAGTGCCGAGCTGTTGCGGTGTAGCGTAATCGGGGAAGAGGTTGATGTAGGCGAGGTGCTTTGGGTCTTTCTTCTTTATATATGCTACGACTTTCGCGAGGAGAGGAAAATGGGAAGCATTGGGCTCGTCCATTATGAAATAGCCATAGAGAGCGGGATGAGAGGAATAATCTTTTATCACCTCATCAAGAATCTTCTCCCAATCGGGTTTGCTGGCAATGTCCCAGGTGAGGCGTTGGTCGGCGATGATGCACTTCAAACCAACCTCTTTTGCGATATCAAGTAGGCGCAGATTGTCTTCTCTTTTAAAGGCACCATCAATGGATACGAAGGCTATATTGAACCCGGCATCCTTTATCTCTTTGTATCTTTCAATATTTGTTTCGTTTAAAGGAGGACCGCACCAATAGGTTATGATGAATTCGTCCACAACGCCTGCGTTCCCGATTAAAGAGGCTAATAATAAAATAAGCAGAAAGCTAATCAATCCATAAGGGAGTGAATGGGACATATTTTTCGCCTCCTTTGATGAAAATGGTCGGGGCGCCGGGACTTGAACCCGGGACCCCTGGCCCCCCATGCCAGTGCGCTACCACTGCGCCACGCCCCGACCAAGTTGAATTATACCTAACCTCTTAATTGTTGGCAAGGTCTTTTAATTTTTCAAATTATTCAATTAGGGACAGCTAACGATAGGGATAGATTTGGGGGAGAATCCTTATGAGATAGTAAGCGCCAAGGAGGCGAGGGAGGGTGAAGAGAATTTTCAAAAGCAAATTGGAGGAATCCGCCCAGGAGAGATGGAGGGAGATAGCGAGCATAAGGGAACCGAAGGCAAGGATATAAAATAGGAGAACGAGCCAGAAACCTCGCCAATATCTTGTTTTCCTGTAATGGTCAAGCATCTCATAGAAGACGAGGGCGGAGCCGAGAAGGGAAACGAGGGCAAGCCACTCAAGGTCAAGTTTTTGAAAGACATCGGCGAAGGGGAAAAGGGCGAGGGCGAGAAGACGCAATCCAAGCCTTCCCTGGTGGAGGAAAGAAGGCTTCAAAATCTTTTGCTCCGCGGTCTTTTGAAGGGAAACCTTCTGGGGCTTCGCTGGTTTCCCCTTTTTCTTCTTTTTCTTCATATTTGACTATTTAAATATTTTAAAAAGGAAAAGTCAAATATTTATCCAATCCCCTAATATAGATTGCTGTCCTTTCCGTAATTGCCATAAGCTCGCTACCCAAACTCTCACAAATAACAGACTTTTTGGGGTTTTGAGAAAATAGAGATTGCTTCGCTATCGCTCGCAATTACAGGGATGGTGAGGTTGCTATGGCTTTCCAAATAAATTATTTCTAATCCAAAATTGGTGGGAGGTAGGGGCGCCAATCCTCCCTTTCCATACACTGGCGATACTTCGTCAAGCTTATGAAGGGAATGAAGGAAGGCTTCTTCGGCTGGCGAAGGAGTTGCATTCCCGCCTGCTTGGGCGTCTTGTCTTTCTTCTTCGCATTACAGCGCTTGCAGCAGCAGACGAGATTATCCCAATCCGTCTTTCCTCCCATCTTCTTGGGTATCACATGGTCAACAGTCAGCTCCCCTCCCTTTTGCCCACAATATTGACAGGTGTAGTTATCACGGGCGAGGATGTTCTTTCGGGTTAACTTGAGCTCGGGAAGCGGTCTTGATACTTTATATTTCAATCTTATTACAGAGGGAGCTTGAATAGCTCCGCTGGGGGTTCTGATGTAGGTTCCATCGTAATGGATGACATCGGCTTTGCCGACAAACAGAAGACCTATAGCCCTTTTCAGGCTACAGATATTGAGCGGTGTGAAATCGTGATTGAGCAGGAGAACTTCCATACCTTTTAATAAGTATATCAATTTGAAAAAGAAAATCAAGGGTTTGGATGAAGAAAAGAAGTCCTCCTTTCATAGATAGGATGTCGGCGAAGCCCACGGGATATTTCTCCTTTGATAAATTGACCTTTTTGTCATTGCGAGCGATAGCGAAGCAATCTCGTTTTGAGTCTCAGAAAAAATGAGATTGCCACGCCTCCCTTACGGGAGGCTCGAAATTATAAGGGAGAGCGCCCGCCGAAGGCGGGCGTGGTAACGAAAATCCTCAAACCTTCCATAAACTTTTCCCTTGACCATCACTGGTGAAATAATAGGATTAAAATGGTGAATCGAATCTATGCTGAATAGTCATAACTCCTTTGCGAGAATCTCGCAATTATTGATTATCTTTCTCGCCTTAACCTCCACTTCTTCAATGGCGGGAAATAAAATCTCTAAAGGAGGTAAAGCCTCTATGGAAAATCAGGATTGGCTTGTTTTGTCTCGCTATGATGTTGACCATCTGAAGGAAATCGCTATGCCAGTGGGAGGCATAGGAACCGGTTTCTTCTGCCTTGGAGGAAAAGGACAGCTCACGGATTGGCAACTTATGAGCCGACCCCATAGGGGTTGGCGTCCCCTTTATTCTCATTTCGTCCTCTGGGTGAAGAGGGGAAGCGAGCGAAAAATGAGGATTTTGGAGGGAGATATAACTGAGGGACTTGGCTCCGATTTCGGCGCTCCCCAGTATATGGCTGGCATTCCCAGGATGAAGCCAAAGGGATTTGAGGCAACTTATCCCTTTGGAAGGGCTCTCTTGGAGGACGAATATACTCCCGTCTCCGTTGCTATTGAGGCTTTTAATCCCTTGATACCCGGAGATGTGTGGTCATCAAGCCTCCCAATGGGGCTGCTCACGATAACCCTCAAAAATCGCACCGATTCCCCCTTGGACTGCTCCCTAACATTGCTCCTCACAAACTTCGTTGGCTGCGATGGCATAGCGGTGGATTTGAAAGACAATATAACGGAGAGAGTTGAGGTAGCGGGTTGGAAGGGAATGCTTTTCTCCAAGGTTAGGGAGG
>Ga0078972_1004455_pt1 | contig 38251 bp, 40 predicted proteins | sample YelNatPaOPGAMG01_FD_67568 | JGI IMG/M metagenome (GOLD analysis project Ga0078972, IMG submission 67568) | Hot spring thermophilic microbial communities from Obsidian Pool, Yellowstone National Park, USA - OP-RAMG-01 (SPADES assembly) (version 2) | ecosystem: Environmental > Aquatic > Thermal...
ACTTTGGTGATCCCATAGTAGCTGCAGTCTGGGACTTCCCCGCCAGCACAACTGTTACAATTATGATGGGAACGTTTTCAATCGGAAACATAACAACGGATGCGAATGGATTTGGCGAACTTCCAGCGACAGCAACTCTGCCCGCGCTCCCGTATGGAACCTATGCAGTTGTTGCCGAGGCACCCAGTCACGGTCTCTTTGTCACACCTACAATAACTCCTTATTCTCCATTCACAGTATACTCGGAATACTTCGCACTTGATCCTTCCGGTGGATCCGTTGTGAATGAATACGTGCCTTATAACGGGTTAATAACTGTATATGCGTACGGCCTGAACCCATCTGATGCATACACATTCGATGACAGCGTAGATGCATTATCGACAGTTTACGACTATGGAAACGTGTTTGCCGACGGCCTTGTCACTTCCGTATCCGTCGGTACGGAGAATATCCAAGGGACAGCAATATATCCTGCAGCGAACGGCACAGTTATATTCACTTATAGCCCGGCATATGCAGCATCGTATGAAGGGGCATACCAGGAAGATCTCGCTGGATTGTCAGGTACCATAACTATACATCCCTCAGCGGATGTTTCAATAGGCACTGGTAGTAGTCCTGTCTCCGGCAATATCGTGGGAACGTACAACGTGATTGTTGCACCGCAGTTCACAACTCCATCGATTGGAGCGATATATGCACCTGGAAACTCAATAACTGTATCCTTGTCTTATCTAATACCTTATACTGCATCGGCTGTCTATCCAACGGAGAACGTCTACTACTCCCTCTATCTCAATAATCAGCTCCTAACTCTTACTGTAGTATATCCATCGGGTTCCGTCTCGTCTACTATGTTTACTACTGCAGCAACGTCAGTAAGTTTCACTGTACCATCAGGAATCAACGGCTTTGACACACTTTCTGCGGTGTATGTGGGCATGACGCCCTCATCAGCGCTCGGAAAGCAGTACATAGTGGTCAGTTCTGCGGAGACAAGCAACACAGGCGCAGCTCTTGGCGCCCTCTATGATAATGCAACTCAAACCCTCTACATGTGGGGTTACGATTTCTCATCTTCCCAAACGTCACTGACTCTTTACTATATGACGTACAGTGGACTTATCAATTTTGGTACGGTATCTCTTAGTGACGGAGGATTCTTTGCATCGGCACCTGTCACTGAACCCTACGGTACATACTCAGTCTTCACATCTGTCACCAGCGTTACACCGACAACGTACACTGTCACACCTTACTTCACATCCCTCAGCGGTGGCTATATGCCAGTAGGGTCTTCATTTAAAGTAAGCGTGTTCAGCCTGCAGCCTAATACGTATTACTATGTCAGCTTCGGTACAAGCGTCATAGATGAAGAGATATCGCTCTCGAATGGCACATTCATATATTCTGAGGCTGTTCCCTTAGTTCCAAAGGGTACCTATACCCTAGGAATAGAGCCGGTTTCGTCCCCGTCGACAATCGTTGCATCTCAGCCTTTTACAGTTATTGTGAATTCTGAGCTGTCCTTGAGCACAATGTCCCAGTATGCGTTCCCGGACCAGATAGTGCAGTTCAGCGTTGGTGGTCTGTCATTACCTACACTTCAGGGGCCTAACGGCCCATCCGGAATAATGCTTCCGACAGGGTATGAGGCAAACGTTTACTTTAACGGAACGCTACTTGCAACTGTACCTGCGACATTCCAGTTGGTCAGCGGCTCTTACTACCTGAACGGGTCATTCAAAATGCCTAACAACGCAGCCGGATCATACTACCTTCTCACAATATCTGGAATAGTGGAGTATCAGAACACACTTGGCAGCAGTATACTCAGTTCCTCAGTACTTTCTACTGGTAGCCTGCCTATGGTCGGAAGCCAGTCTGACTTCCTCGGTCTCGCTGAGGGAAATGGAGCTCTTATCACTGGTATAACGCCATCCGAGATTGCAACGATAGAATTTGACATAAACAGCACCGTTACCAAGTCACTGAGCGTGCCAATAGCACAGCTTGATGCAGCAATAACATCCATAAACGGGGCGGTCGCAAACCTGAAGACAACTGTTGGCAACATAACGGTAGCACTCAGCACAATAAACGCCACTGTTCTTTCCGTATCGAAGGGAGTGGCCCTCCTGCAGACAGACCTTGGACAGGTGCAGACTTCTCTGGCATCCCTTAACGCGACCCTTGTTTCAATCAAAGGCAATACAGCAATGATTGAGACCACAGTCGGAATGGTGAACACAACAGTCAGTTCGATAAACATGACAGTCAGCAGCACTGCAACAAGCGTCTCAGGTCTGGTGGGAAGCGTTGCAACGGTACAGACCAGCCTTGGAACAATAAGCGGGACAGTCACATCAATTAGTGGCTCGGTTGCAACGATACAGACATCCCTAGGAACACTGCAGACGAGTGTCAACGCAATTTCTCTGAACACGAGCAAGGTATCATCGCTCTCTTCAACACTCTCAACATCTGAGATATTTGAGATAGTGATCCTTGTATTGGTGCTCATAACACTTGTTCTCTCATTCCTGGCAATAAGTTCAGTCAACAAGGTAGCGAAGAAGGTAGAAGAGCAGAAGAAGCAGTAAAATTTTCTTTCCTCTTTTTTTATTTTTAATAAAAATTCTTATTTTCAGATTGCAAAACAACAACATTCTTCCTTCCCCTCATTTCGTTTAGATGCACTTTTCACACCATGCATTCACTGACAAAAATTCCAAAACTGCTCAAAATTTTTCTGATGCAAGTATCCATGTACTCTGTTGCTGCACCTCCGCCCTGCCCATTCCCGTTGCATCAGGAAGATAATCAATCAACAATATATATATAGCGTATTATTATAGCTAAAAGGATAAATTGAACATACACGGAGGTTTAAAGATGAACAAGTTGAAAAAAGGAAAGATTATCACCGCAGTGATGGCAGCCGTCATGGTACTTAGCGTTCTGGCTGTACTGTCGGTGGCCTCGCAGCCGGCTTACGCTGCATCTGGTTCCATAACCATGGATCCCACTGTTTTCTCTTCAGGAACGGCTGTGGTTGCACTCGTCAACGGCGGAACGTTCGGGTCAGGTGCAACAGTGACATTCTATATAAGCTCGACGAACACATTCACTTCAAAAACATCTATCGGGACATACGGCCTTACCGCTGGAACGACAACACTTTCCAACGCAGTTGTGAAACTTGCAATACCCAGCGAGACCCCTGGACAGTATTATGTGGCCGCATCTGATGACGGCGGATCAACATTCACTGCAGCGGTGACAGTCACCGTCTCCTCACTTACACCCAAGATAACTGTCACTTCCACAGTCCCATCTGGCTCCACTGCCACTGTCACAGGCAGCGGTTTCGATGTGGGTTCAACTATCAACGTATTCCTCAACTACCCCTCAGGCCCCCTTCTCATAGGGAATATAAATGCATATTCAGGCAGCTTCTCAGGGACGTTCACAGCCCCGACTTCCCTGACGCAGACAAACAACCCGTTCTATGTCATCGCACAGGAGGCATCTTCCGCCTCGGCAAACTACGGCATAACTTCTGACGGGACGTTCACGCTTGCAGCATCCATCACAGTGTCACCTACAGACATACCCCCATCAGCTTCATCCACTATCACAATCAACGGTTACGGCTTCTATGCATCATCAACAATATCTGCGAATTCCATCTCCCTTTCACCTGCCAGTGGGTCCATAACCGCTGAATCTAACGGGGCGGTCACAGTCTCTTCTACCGGTAGTTTTTCCGTCTCGGTGACATTTGATTCTGTTGGTGCGTCGTCAGGACCCGTCGGTGTATCTATAACGACCAGCCCCGGGTCCTCCCCCTCCTCCTTCCCCTCATCATTCTACATCTCCCAGCCTAACCCCGCTTCCATGAAATTCTCTTTCTCCGTGACCTCCACGACGGGCTCAACTGTCAACAGCGGGGATGCTGTTACCGCTACGGTCTACAACTTCCCCGCATCCCAGTCTGTCAGGGTCACGCTTGGCGGTGTGACGGTAGGCACGATGACCACTGACTCAAACGGTTATGCCAGCCTGTCATCCACCATACCCGCTATGCCTGCAGGCTCCTACATCCCGACAGCTTACGTGCCGTCTTTGGGTCTCTACTCTCAGGCTTCTACAGTAGCAGTTTCCGCTTTCTTCGATGTGAGGGATACATCAGGCACGCTCCTAACTACAACACTCTCTGAATATGTCCCATCCACTGGAATTCTGACAGTACAGGCGTACGGACTGACACCATCCACACTCTACGACCCCGCTGACTCGCTTGCAGCCTCATCTGGCATATTCACGGCAGGGCTGGAAACTTCTGTTTCAGTGGGTACAGTGGGCGTCTCAGGTATATACCCTGCATACAACGGTACAATAATTTTCAGCTACAGGGCTGAGTATCCTTCCGGAACGGCAACATCCACTTCCTCCTCCATAACAATCACAAATGTGAATGGCTATGACGGAAATGATTTCGGATACAAGGCCGTAGGGAGCGCTGTTGTTTCATCCCCTTCATCATTCGGCATACTCCCGCCAGGCTCTCCCGGTACGTTGACAGTCACTGGACTGATACCATACGGTTCGGCAGTCTATCCCGGGCTGTCCTACTACTACAACGCATATCTCGGCCCTGATGAGCTGACGCTCACGTATTCAAGCACATCAAGCGATGTGTTCTACGGTACGAGCGGAACTTTCTCAGGATCTTTCATCGTACCATCGCTCTCAGGGATAAACAACATAAGCATCACGACTAACGGTCAGCCTCCATCATCGGCTGTTGGCGGGCAGTACACCATAGAATCTGCTGCTGGCACATCGCCATCATCAGGCTCAATTGCAGTAATTCCAGTGTCCGGAGGGTATGAGGTCGCAGGGTATGGATACTATTCAGCCCCGACTGTGTATTACATGACTTACGCAGGGAGGTCTTCCGGCTCTACTGTAGGTCTCACCAGCGGGGCATTTGCAATTTCGATAGCGCCAGGGCCCCAACCTTCGGGTACATACTCAGTATTCACAGAGGTTACTTCATCAGGCGTGAACTACTTCGTCTATTCGTCATACTCCTCTGTCCCCACTCTAAAGGTGACATCACCTTCCAAGTCTATTACAGGGCAGTATAAGGGGCCAGTTGGCACATCAATATCCATAACACTCACAGGCCTCAACCCTTACGCATACTACAACGTGACATTCGGACCTGTGCAGGTTGAATCGACGTCTGTGGAGACAGATGGCACAGGATCTATATCTTCAATTTCTTTCACAGCACCCGCTCTTCCTAGCGGCATATACCAGATAGGAGTAACACAGGTAGGGCAGACGTCCCCCGTCGTCACTGTACCGTTCAACCTCACTGAAAATTCAAACATAGCACTGAGCACATCCTCTCAGTATGCATTCCCAGGGGAACTTGTGCAGTTTTCCGTTTCCGGGTTGGGAACTGCGCCTACTCCTCCACTTGGCTCTGCCTTCGGTACTCCAGCATACTTCGTGATGATCGACCTGAACAGCACACCCTACCAGTATGTTCCGGCTGAATACAGCAGCAGCGCGAGCGGCACGATGACTGGTTCGTTCATAATGCCCAACAACGCTTCAGGGACATATTACGAAATAACATTCACAGGCTATGAATCAACAATATCGGCTTACACATCGAGTTCAACGAGCGGGTACGTGAACGTCACCGCAGTATTCCCCACCCACCAGAGCGATTTCCTGGAGCTTGTTTCTGGAAATGGAGCGCTCGTCACGGGGATATCCCAGAGCCAGATAGCGAGCATAGAAGCGAGCATAAACGCAACACTTTCAGTCCCGGTGTCACAGCTTGAAGCTTCCGTCTCATCAATAAACGGGAACGTTGCCCACCTGACTACAGCATTCGGCAACATGACAGCTTCTATAGATGCAATAGGTGCAACAGTCACATCAATAGAATCAGGGGTTGCAACTGTCAACACTACGCTCGGCACGGTGGAAACATCACTCTCCTCCATAGACGCAACCCTCCTGTCGCTGAACGGTAGTTTTGCAACCATATCCACCACTGCAGGCAAACTCAACACAACGCTCTCATCTATCGGCATGACTGTCACAAACATGAGCGGAGGGGTTGCAACGATACAGACGGACCTCGGCACATTCACAGGCTCTGTGAAAAGCGTTTCTGGCGGAATAGCAACAATACAGACATCCCTTGGAACAATAAATGCAAATGTTGGGGACTTAAAGAGTACCGCGACACAGATTCAGAGCTACGGGCTCATAATCGACATTGTGATAATAGCTCTGGTAGCAATAACGCTCGGCATAGCGACAGCGAGCCTGATGAGCACAAGGGACCTGAAGAAGAGATTCGGGATGAAGAAGGAATAAATTTCTCCTTTTTTTTATTTTAAATCCATCCACTTTTCAATTTACTCATCCGCTGAGTTGCAGTGCATATGCCACCGCACCTTCTCATTAATTTCATCCCACAGATTCAATCATTTCCCTTACACCTTTCCTGACGTCATATTCAGGAAAGAATTTCAGTTCATCGTTCGATTTTTTCATTACTGCCTGGGTGAACAGCTGGTAACTCTTGAGCGGGTTCGGGATGTGGACTGCATCCCCCTCGTACCCCGTCTCCTCCTTTACTATTTTGAATATTGTGTTGAAGTCAACTGACCTCCCTGTCCCGACATTGTACTCCTCCCCGTCCCTGCCGTTCTCCATCGCCAGTACTGACGCCCTTGCTGTGTCCCTGACATATATGAAATCCCTCCTCTGTTTCCCGTCCCCGTATATCACAGGCTTCCTTCCGCCTCTTATGTCATCTATGAACTTCCATATGACGCTAGAGTAGTTCCCCTTGCTGTTCTCCCCTGTGCCGTACGTGTTGAAGTATCTAAGTGAAACAGTCTCCAGCCCGTACCTCCTGAAAGATTTCCCGGTCATCTCGTTCACCCTCTTGCTGAGGGGGTAGAAATTTGAGTATGAATCAGGGATGTCGGATTCAGACGTTGGCCTGGACGACTGGCCGTATACAGAAGACGAAGAAGCGATTATGACCCTCCTCACCCCCTCAACAGCGCTGGATGCGAGCACGTTGTATGTTCCCACAACATTTGTTTCGAATCCTTCCCCCATCAGGTTCTCGAATTCCGGAGGGGCTGTAACAGCAGCAAGATGGAAAACATATTCCTTCTTCCTGCATGCTTCCCTTACCTTCTCCATTTCCCTCACGTCTGCCCTTATGTGGTAATCGGAAATAGAATTCTTTTCAGCTGTGTCAAGTGTGGTCACAGTGTTTCCCTGCTCCTTGAGCATCTTCACGATATTCCTACCTATGAATCCTGAGCCGCCAGTGACAAGTATATTCATTTCAATGTTAAATGCGCCTTCATATTAAATTTCTGTCCATATCTTTTCTTTTGCGGCGGATGTGCCGAGAAGGAAACTGTTATTAACCCACCCATATTCAACGGTAAATGCTCAACAGGATGGTGATGACGCGGGCCCCCCTCAGGATAACGTTTGTTGGAGGGGGTACCGATATCCCGTCGTACTACGAGAAGAGGGATTACGGTTCAGTTGTATCTGCGGCAATAAACAAGTACATTTACGTCACTGTAAACAAGAAGTTCGACGACCAGATAAGGGTGAGCTATTCGAAAACGGAAATAGTTGACAGCGTTGACAGGATAGAGCACCCCACTGTCAGGGAGGCGCTGAATTTCCTTGGAATAAGGAAGGGGATAGAGATAGTGAGCATATCCGACATCCCCTCAAGGGGTACTGGCTTAGGTTCCAGCAGTTCATTCCTTGTCGGCCTTCTCCATGCGCTGCACAGTTTCAAGGGGGAGTTCGTGAATCCTGAGGAGCTGGCGAGGGAGGCAGTGAAGATAGAGAGGGAGATACTCGGTGAACCCGGGGGGAAGCAGGATCAGTACATGGCGGCTTATGGTGATATAAATCTCATGAAATTCATCAGCGACGGTACAGTTGATGTGAAGAAAGTGATATCTCATGACAGAAGCATAAGGAAGATAGAGGATTCACTCCTCCTGCTGTACACGGGGAGGGAGAGGAATTCTTCTGACATCCACAGGGAACAGATAGTGAATTCAGCAAATATGATGGATGTTTACGATGAGATGAGGGACCTTGCAGAGCAAGCGTTCAGGGCAATATGCAACGGGGACGTGGATGCGCTCGGAGAACTCATGCACAGGAACTGGATGCTGAAGAAGAGCCTGTCAGGGAAGATAAGCGACGAGTGGATTGACGGGAAGTATTCAAGGGCAATGGAGCTTGGGGCCAAGGGGGGGAAGGTTGTGGGTGCAGGAGGTGGAGGGTTCATACTCCTCGTTGCAGATCCTGGGAAGCATGACATAATAACGAGGGAGCTCGGGCTGAAGAGGACAGAATTCAAGTTCAGCCATTCGGGGAGCAGGGTGATATTCGTTGGAGATTGATGAGGGAAATCTGAGGAGATACATGGAGGAGGGGATGGAGGCGAGGAGGACAATTGACGTTGCCAGGGTAGCTGAAGCATCCAGGATACTCCATGAAAGGCTCATGAAAGGGGGAAAACTCATAACATTCGGGAACGGGGGATCTGCGGCAGATGCACAGCATTTCGCAGCTGAGCTTTCAGGGAAATTCGTTAAGGAGAGGAGGAGCCTGCCGGCAGTTGCACTGACAACCAACACATCATCCATCACAGCCATAGGGAATGATTACGATTATTCAGAAATATTCTCGAGGCAGGTCGATGGGCTGTGCAATGAAAATGATTTCGTTGTTGGCATAAGCACCTCTGGGAATTCAGAAAACGTGATAAAGGGGATAGAGAAAGCGAAGGAAAAGGGCGCATTCACCCTCGCCCTGACCGGGAGGAAGGGGGGAAAACTGGCTGAAGTCTCAGAGATGAGCATCAGGGTCAACTCCGATTTCACCCCCATAATCCAGGAAGTGCACATAGCAATCATCCACATGATCTGCTATTCAATCGATTCACTTCTGGAGTGAATATGTTTCAACTGCCCTCAAGACTGCGGGGAGGGGAATTATGATCGGTGCGATTCTGACGGGTGGATACGGGAAGAGGATGCAGGGGTTATCGCAGGATATGCCTAAAAACCTCCTGCAGTTGAGGGATGGATACACTATACTTGACAGGCAGCTGAGGGATTTCAAGGCGGCTGGAGTGGATGAAGTCTACATGCTCACAGGGTTCAGGGGAGAGATGATAGAGAAAATGTTCGGGGAAAGATGGAATGGTATTTCGCTGAGGTACCTGAGGGAGGAAAAACCGATGGGAACGCTCTGGTCGGTGAGAAATCTTTTCAATCACGTGCAAGAAGATGTCATACTGAGGAACGGCGATACTGTTTGTGACATTTACATAGGGGACATTGTAGACTTCTCTCTATCCCAGGGGAAGGCTGCAACTGTGGTGGCTGTGAAGATGCGCAGCCCTTATGGCATCCTGAGCATAAGAGGAAGAGAGGTGACTGGATTCAGGGAGAAGCCAGTTCTGAATCACTACATAAATGCTGGTACATACTACCTGAAGGAGAGGGTGAGGAAATATATCGAGCTGGAATACGAGGGGAAGGACATAGAGAACACGCTTTTCAGCAGACTTGCAGATGAGTCGGAGCTCTCAGCATTCAAGTACAACGGTTTCTGGAGGTCTGTGGATTCACTCAAGGATTATGAGGACCTGAGGAATATATACTCAGCAAGGGTTGACTACTATTTTGGATATGAGGAAAATGTGAATGATTCCCATGTTTACCATGTGATGAGGAACAGGAAGTTGAAAGTGAAAGGCAGCGGGAAGATGTCGATTGTTGATGGTAATGTTGTACTTAACGGGAAGAGCGTTAAAGGGAGGGGGAGAGTGGAAGTGATGGACGGCGATGAGCTTGAGATTGTAAGGGAGAGCGTGATTGAGTTCAGCTCATCAGTGAACATCGAGCAACTGAGTTGAGAATTTCCAGCATATCGTCCTTGTTTCCGCTAATGGTGAATGTGGAAAGTAATATATCTTCTCCTTCATTCCCTTATCAATGAGAAAGGCGCTTTTCATAGACAGGGACGGGACAATAAACAGGGACTGCCCGTACTGTCATTCATTGTCACAACTTGAGATATATCCCGACATCCCAAAAATCATAAGGGAATATAATGATAAGGGGTACCTTGTTGTTGTGGTGTCAAACCAGTCCGGGATAGGGAGGGGATATTTCACGAAGGACGAATGCGACGCATTCAATGAAGAAATAAGGAGGAGGCTTAAGGAAAAGGGCGCAAGAATTGATGCATTTTACTACTGTCCGCATAGGCCAGAGGAGAACTGTAGGTGCAGGAAACCGGGAACCGGGCTTGTAGAGAATGCTTCCAGGGATCTTTCAATTGACGTCAGCGGTTCATTTGTCATAGGGAATGACGATGCAATTGATGGTGAAATGGCGAGAAGGCTCGGTATAAAATACAGGATAATTCAGAGGGATTGATTCTGAGAACATAATCAGAAGTCAGGGAAGTTATTTCTGATCAGAAAGATGCTGATGAATTGAAAAGCACGGCAAAACTTCTTCTGGATACAAGGAGACAGGGTGTAACGAATTGTTTCTACTTCATTTCCCCATCTGCTCTAGTTCCTTCTCTATCTCCTTTTTTCCCTTCTCGAATTCTCCCCTTGCCCTTCCCATGCTCCTGGCCCATTCAGGTATCTTCTTTGCCCCGCCAAGGACCAGGAGGGCAACAACAACTAGAATGATCCAGTCCACTGCACTTCCTATCATTCCACTTTTACCTCTTCATATTTAATAAAACGTGGTTAATAAACTTGCGGCACTTCAGCTGGGGAATTATGCACACAAAAATTCCATATCCAATTCCTATGTTACCGGTCCATCCAGCAATTTATATCTCCCCAATTCTGGATGTCAAAAAAAGATTAGAAAGCAAAATAAGTAGAATAAATATTTAAGCGTAAATATGATAATCATGCTGTCTCCGCTCAGATAAAAAAAAGGAGGTGAAAGCATGGTAAGTCCAGAGGAAAGGATAGAAAGGCTTGAAAAGAAAATAAATGATGAGATGTCATCAATCACAGGGAAGACCAACTGGTACAGAGTGGGCTACATGCAGTTCGAGCTTTCCCAGCTTTACCGGCAGGTGGGGAATGCCGGAAAGGCTGACAAAATGATAGAGCAGTCAATTTCAACCCTCCAGAGACCTGAACTCAGGGGGGACAGAAAGGTCGAGAGGCTCATTTCAGTTATACAATTTTACAGGAACAATCCTAATTCAGTTCCCATGATCAAGCTTCCTGCGACAGTCAGGTACCTGAGTCCCATAATCCTCCTCGTTGGTTATGTTGCTGCATACATCGCATACTTCAAGGGGCTGATATCATATGAATCCTTATTCATCACGATTATAGGAGTGTTCATAGTGGGTATATTTGCCTCCTCTATGCTCAGGAGCCGATACGTCAGGAACGCAGGTATGAGCCTTTCCAATTCACAGAATTCTAGGGGAGGGATGATAAACATGCAGCAATTCTCCAGTGCAGGCAAGAACCCGGACGATCTCATAGACGACGCAAGGGCTGAAATATCACTCGCGAAAATGTTCTACTCAATGAAACAGACAAAGGAGGCGGAATCCCATTTGCAGAGGGCTAAGATGTACCTTGACGATCCGCTGAGCGACAAATCACCAAAGAAGATAGACGTCCTCGCCTCATTTGACAAGCTTATAGCATCAATGAGGCAGGGGGGAACTGCGGGCAGCTGATTTTTCCCTTATGCACTGGAGTGTGACAGGAGCATTCGCACAGCATTCCCCTCCTTTATCTGAGGAATCAGGGTACCCAATCTCTTCCTGTGACCAACAATAATTTCTAAAATTTTTTCTCTTTGAATTTAATTGCCAGTCATGAAGATATCTGAAAAGGTGGAAATGATTGACGGCAGCATGGCAAACTGCTATGTTATTCACCAGGATGACAAGATCCTGCTCATAGATGCAGGAACAAAATCCACGGGCAGAAAGATTGTGAATTATTTCAGGCAGTCTGGAAATAAGCCTGACACAGTCCTCATAACGCATTACCATCCTGACCACATAGGGGGGCTCAGGATGATATACGACGAATTCAAGCCCCAGATTTATGCGCCTAGGGTTGAGATCCCTGTGCTGACCGGAAAGGAGAAGATAGAACCGACGAAATCATTCCTGTCAAAGATGGTTGCGGGAATGAGCAGGATAGATCCAGTGGAGGATGTGAAAGAATCAGAGGGCCTGCAACTTCCGTTCATCGACGTGATCCCGAGTCCCGGCCACACTCCCGGCTCTACCTCCTACCTTTTCAAGCCTGAGAATATACTGTTCGTAGGTGATGCATTCTCCGTCTCCTCGGGAGAGGCAAAGATAAACAAATCATTTACTGCCGACATTCCCGCTGCGGAGAGATCGAAGGAAAAGCTCCTCTCAATGAAAGGGGTGACTGTCCTTCCAGGTCACGGAAGTTCAATGCATCTTTAGTCCCTTGATCCACTGTTAGCTCTCCTTTCGTTTTCGTATGACAAATCCTCTTCTTTTTCGTGTACTTTGCATGAATATCAGCAGAAGATGCGAAGCTGTTTCACAGCAACAGAGATTGCTCAATTTGGGGAATCACCTGTCTGTTATTGAGAAGGAATAGTAATATTGATCTCCCAGAAAATGCAGGTGCCGGCTCCATGTGACCAATTCAGCCGCCTTTAATTTTAGGTCCGAGGGGAGTTTTCTCCAGAATGCTTCTCACGTCTCCTTCAGCACTGCTGTCAAATACAATGTTGCTCGAGTGAATGAAACCAGCTGAAATGCCCAGGTAGGAATCGTTGCTCAATGCAACTTTCTTTATCTTGACTGCATTTATCTTATCATATACCAGTTCACGGACTGCCAGGGATGTGATCTCCGGCGGGAGAGGACCGCTGCCGAAAACCACGACTTTCTTCCCCTCCACCTTTTTCTTTAAATTTTTCCACATCTTCAGTCCGACGAGTGACCCGAGTCCACTGAAGACAAACGGATTCCCAAACTCGATCAACCATGCTGCAACTGCTGGAAGCTGATTTGTTCTTGACACGAGTTCGCTCATCCTTGACAGAGGGATCTCTAGTACCCTCTTGTCAGTGAAAACAACTGTCCTCAGCGTGTAATCAGGGGAGATTGCACTGTAGAGGATCATTCCAACCAACTGTTCACTGCCCTTTTCCATTTTTCTGAATTGATATAATTCCGCAATTATAAAAAATATTCGTTAACTGGGGAACTAGGTGATATACAATTTTTGACATTGGGACTTTCCCATTTATTATGGAATTTCCAGGTGTCATCAGGGAAATAGAAACATTATCCAGAGAAATGAAAAGAGGGGAATGCTCAGGAAAAAGATGATGCCAGTGAACTCTCCCGATATCACAACTAATGTTGATTCGAAGCGCTAATGGACTTGAGCTCCCTGTCAAGCCACATGCGGTATAGAAAACCCGTTGTGTTTATCGAGGAAACAGATCTGTCTGCTTCCATTTCCATGTTCTCTACCGCTATGTAGAATTCACTGACCTTATCCTCTTTTATCCCTCCGTCAGAGTTGAATTTAGCGAGCAGGTCAGAGAACAACGAATTAATCTTGACCTGCTTTTCCAATGTTTCGCGGTGGTAGATAGAATATCCCTCCTCCCCTGACTTGATGATTCTGATGTGCTCGATCTCTCTCCCTTCCCAGTATCCCCTGGAATAGGGTAAACCGCCTATCACAATTCCTCCCTTGAAAATCACAGGTTTGTACAGTGAAATGCACGGATTTGAGGAGTATGTCGACCAGACAACAGAATATCCATCCATCAGCTCCACTATCATTGAGTTGACAGTCTGAAATCTCCTTGTGAGGAATCCACCATGCATGCATATATCCCTGTTATCCCCGTCAGCAGGGTGCCTGAACCCATCGTGGTGGGAACGCATCATTTCCATAATCTTTCCAACGCTTCCAGCCGACCCAACCAACCTCCTTGTTGCTTCCTGCCTCTCCTTTCCCTTTCCCAATGATGAATAGATGGCATCCTTCTCATAGTCCCTTGCGAATGGGAAATTGGAAATAGAATCTGCCAGGCCTGCCTTTGTGAGCGTGTGCTCTGTCCCCTCCGTCTCAAGTATGTATGACTCGTTCCTGTCAGTGATCATGAATGAGTTGTCATAGTAGAGTTCACCGCTGACGCTGTTAGACCCTCCCTGCCCATATTTCTCCAGATACTCAATGATGATCCCTGAAGCATCCTTCGCATTTCTTGACTTCTCAAGGGCAATCCTGAGGAGGTCCATCCCCAGCAGTTTCCTTTCCTTAATCTTGTGTTTGGAGAATACCGACTCGTTCCCGATGGCAACTCCGAATTCATTGACTCCCATCTCAGCCCCCCACATCCAGAAAGGTCGTGAAACTATGATTGCATTTACCCTCCCATCGTATTCCACTTCCATATACGTTGCTTTCACTTTTTTCTTCCTAAAGAATGAAGGATAATATTCCACATACTGGGCCTCGCTGGGCTCCCTGTCGCTGTTCTTGGCAAAGAACGTTTCCCTTTCACCTCTCTTGCAGACTGTATCGCACACCCCTTTCCCCCCGCCAGGAATGATTGAATCTCTCGGTATTAAATTTTAACAATTTCCTGGGAGGAGTTGATTGTTCAACCATTCCTTCCATGGAGGAAAGAAAGAAAAATTATTTTACCTTAAAATGGAAATATATCCCTGATAGTACCGTGCCTATCAGAACAATCAGGCTAACAACCGGAGCTGATGTTGCAATGAGCAGAACAGCGAGTAGGATGAAAACTGCAGAAGTCGCAATGAATAATGGTGTACCACCTTTAACCCTGAAAGGGATGTCCCCCCTTGAAATCTTCCTGTGATGCCAGAAAGCACTGTAGGAGACAAATGCATACATGAATGAATCAAAGAGAGCAGCTACAAGGACGGGTACGGTGAAACTCCTCGTCAGGAAGACGAATACTGTTACTGCCAGAGCTATGGCATATATCAGTATCAAAGAATATGTCGGTGTGAAATATTTTGAATTTATGTTCCCCAGGAACGATGGGAGAGTTCCCTCTCTTCCCAGGGCATATATCAGCCTAGATGTGCCGAGAATCCCAGCGTTGAAAGTGCCGAAGCTCATCACAGCACTGATTATCGCAACAACAACTGCAGTATCCCTGTTGAGTATGTAATTCCCAAGAAGTATCTGCGGGGTTGGAGAATTTGCCACGAGGGAGAGGGGAACACGGATGAATATGGCTGATGTTATGAACAGGAATACTGAGCCGAGTGAAATGATTGCAATGGGCATTGCCCTGGGAATCCCCTTTTTGTAATCTATAGCCTCCTCACCAAGGGTCGTCACCCTCCCGAAACCAAGGAAGAAGTAGACTCCGACTGCAGCAGCTGTGAATACGTTCACGAAATTTATCCCTCCACTGAACTGGACGGGAGGGTGAGGGGTTATCCAGGCCACAATCGATACTGCTACAAGGGAAATGGCAACGAAGAATGTCACTCCCATCTGGAAATTGCCGGACAGCTCTACGCCAAGCATGTTTACCGCAAGAATCACAGTCAGCGCCAGGAAGGACCATATAATGGCAGGGAGGAAAGGGATGAGAAAATGAAGGACATTTCCCAGAACATAAGCTTCAACCCCGGCTGCTCCGAGTATTATCATTGTCCACATGAACGACAGGGTGACCGCAGTGACGTTTCCCATAGGTTTTTTCAGGAATATCCTGTTTCCGGCAGCAGAAGGGTATATGCTCACAAGCTCTCCGTATGCCAGCGATGCCAGGGTAGCGAGGACTGTTGCGATGATGACTGCCAGTATCAGGCTCTGGATGTTTCTCGTGATGAGCTCCATTATTATGATACTGAGGAAGACGGAGGAAGCCAGTGGAGTGCCCATAGTGACAGCCACAAGCCTGGTGAATTTCAAGCTCCTCTTCAGGTTGGGTGCCATTTGATTCAGCTCCAGAGGAGTCTTGCTATGGCGTCAAGAACGATCTGGTCCCTTTCAGAACCGTATGTTTCTATGACACCATCAAGGTAAAGGTGTGCGATCTTCTCCTTTCCATTGAACATCCTGATCAGTGTGGCTGTGTCTCCTATAACCTTTACTACGGCATCATCCTTCGAAGCAGCCTTTCTTACCGACAGGACCTTCCCGTTCTGAACTTCAAGGATGTACCCCTCCCCTATGTCCCTCCCCCATATGTTCACGACGGAGCTCCACTTCCTGATGAGTTTCTGAACTCTTTCATTGGTGTTCACTTCCCCGACAAATCTTTCTATTGTCTCCCTGAATTCCTCTCCCGTCTCCATCTCTACTTCACCATCCCCGCTATCCTCACGAGGTCATTCGCCGCCAGGACGTATTCTGTTAGCTTCCTCACGTTCCCCGTTACTGCAAGGTCCCCTTTCAGTATTGCATTGATTATTGTCATCTTCCCCTCCATCACCCCCTCCCATGTTGACGCCTTCCCCTCTATCACGTACCCATCCCCTTTTGCCTCTTCTCCATGGACTATCTCTACCCCATTGCACCTGCCATCCCTCAGTTTCAGTCTTGCCCTTACATTCAATCCTGACTTCATCGCAGTTGATCTCTCATCCCCCCTGATCAGGAAGTCCACATCCCACATCCATCCCTTCCCGTCAGAATTGTATCTCCTGTCCATGTTGATCATCTCGCAGAAACTTTTGAACCATTCCTCACTGAAAATCCTGCTCAAATGTACCCCTCCCTCTTGGCCCATTTCTCGAAAGATATCTTTGAGGGAATCACCGATTCGTTCACAATTTTCCTGACCAGAATCTCCATCCTGTCCGATGCCCCCTGTATCTGCATCGCCTTCCTCATCGAACCCCTGAATTCGAGCGTTCCATCTATGACCATGGAAACGAAGCTCTCATCTCCTCTCAGCATCTTTATCAGTGTATCGTACCCGTCCACATAGTACATGATCTCAGCTTCCTCCTCCTTTTTCTTAAGTTCTGTGGTGGGAACGAGCCTGAATTCCTCAATAAATCCATCCCGGGTTTCCTGCCAGACTCCAATTTTCAGGTCGCGGATGTATATCAGCTCCCTGGCAGTGTAGACTCCCTTCCCGAGCTTCCTGAATTTCCCGTCCCTGTTCAGCTCATCCCTGAGATGTTCAAAGAACTCTGCTGTACCAAAGCTTATCATGGGTCAGAATTCCTCTGTCTGCACGTACTTCTTCACGATTATTTTCCTCTTCTTCAGCTCCCTGAAGAAAATCGAAGGATCAATTGCCCCTTCGGGGGCATATATCCCCTTTCCCAGTGATCTGTTTCCGGCAAGGTATTCAGCAGCAATCGCCGCAGGTATACCGGTCATCCTCTTCATCCTGTCTGCACCTGAGTACAAAATTGTCATTCTCTTCCCTCCCTTCCTTCCCTTGACCTCAACCCAGAAACCTGATTCTTCAATTCCCCCGCTCCTGAACTGATCCATTGTCTCAAATACGAATGAGACAAGGAACTGCCTGGATGAGACCTTAGTCCCGTTAACGTCAACGACCCTGTTCTCCGTCATCCCTATATCTGCGAACTGTGAGACGAGGTGGTTCTGCCAGTCAGGAACTAGGGAACCACGGACAGTTACCTGTTTCACTCCCTTCAGGAAAATGGGAATTGTGATTGGCTCCGGATGGCCTGTGTAATATGTGTCAACCTTTCCTATAGGTTCTGGAAAATCAATCTCCCTGTGAAACTGTCTTGCCGGCACGTTCGATATCTTCCCTTCAAGGAACATTGGTACATCCCCTGTTACTGCATGGAATGTGTGTTCAATGACTGCCTTTCCGGCAGCATCGGCCGCGCTTCCAACCCAGGCAATATTTATTTCATCAGTAGTATCAAGTTCACTAAAACCATCCCTTGCACATACGTTTGTAATCCCAGGGGTCCATCCCATCCCGATCACCTCCCTTCCCTTGACATTTCCAGACTTTCTCCTGCTCAGGAATATGCTGGAGGTGACATCGTAGTCGTCGCATATGTCGACGTAGTCCACTTCCCGCTTACCCACCTCTTCAACGATCCCCTCCTCAAACCTGTAGAAGGGACCGACCGTGTTGACAACTACATCTGCCTTAGATATGCAATCTCCCAGCATCCTTCTGTTGGCAACATCCACCTTTATTCCACTTGCCTCTATTCCCTTCCTCCTCAATTTTGAAATTGCCCTGTCAATTGACCTCTCATTTATGTCACCTATCATGATTTCCCCATCGCCATATATTGCAAGATCAGAAACGACAGAAGATCCCATGTCCCCCGCTCCACCGAGAACAAGAAATTTCTTTCCCATAAGATTTGCAATTCGGAATGGACTATATAAGAATTCTGGGTCGACGGTCTGCAATATGAATTCCCTATCCCACTCCACCGTTTCACAAAATTATTGAAAATATGATGTAGGATATCAGGAATCCGACTATGGCGCCAGAATTCAGGAACGGGAGACCCGGAGCTGGTTTCTTCACGTTTCCGAGTACAAGGAACAGCATACCTGCTATACCGCCAAACAGAGGAAATAACAGGAAGGGGACGAAATGGCCTATCCTCATTCCGTACATGGCCGAGGCCACGACCATAATCCCCGGAAATGCAACATCGCCGAAACCAAGGGCCATGGCCCTGTGGTCTGATATTCCGTCCTCAGAGATCTCTATCTTCCCTACCCCCTTGGAGAAATCAGTCGGGAAGATGAAGAGCATCGGGAGGTCACGATCAAGTGCTATCTTGGCCAGCCCTATCATGTGTTTTGTCTTGTAAACTGATATGTAGTCGTATATTGCAAAAAGTGCAAGGAATATAACGGCTGCCCATACTCCCAGTATTATTCCGAGCACGAACGACATCCCTGAACAGAGGAAGAAGCCGGCAACGTCCACGACATACCACTCATTCTCGAATATGAGGAGGAGTACAATTATCACAGGTGCAGCAATTATTATGGTGTAGTACTCTGCATATGTGTCCGCTATCACCAGCCCAAGGTAGTTCCAGATGTAGAAGACCATCAGCCCTATCATGGCAACGAATAGCCACTTCAGGAAATTCAGCTTGAACCTCCTTCCAAGAAATATGAGCAGGGCGGAGAATACGATTGCGGCGGCGAGGTAATAAACCACATACACCAGTCCGCTTGTTGTGGTGCTCGGGGCAACAGACGGCTGGACCGCAAGGGCGATGCTGGCTATGTAGACAGCGAAAACGGAGGACGCGATGAACAGGACCAGGATTGTGACCTCCGCCACAGGAAACTCATATTTTTCGCTCATCTTCCTTCTACCCCCCCTCACTGCTGTCAGTACATTTCCTGCGTTCCTGATAGGCAGTTCTCATTCCCGGAGACTCATCTACTGCACACACCTTTCCCGCAGGTGACACTGAGAATTCAATTGATACAGTGATCATCAATCCTTCCATTTTTTCTCCGATCACCGATCATCTTAGAAGAGCTGCTGCAACGCTTGAAACACATTCATTCAGCTCCATTTTCCATGGAATGAAACATTTATCCCGCACCCTGATGCACCTTTGCCAGGAATTTCAGTCAATCTTCCTGTACTTCCTTATCCTCGCCTTGGCGTTGAAATGCCCGAGGGGTGTCCATACACCACTTCCCATGGAAATGAGCGATCCATGGTCATCCTCGATCTTCACTGTAAATCCCATCCTTGAGAGATATGACGAAACTTTCCTCATCGCCCTCAGGCCTCCATGGGCCCCCGTGAATTTTGTGGATACTGCCCTTATGGAATCGTCGCTTCCCTTCAGCTCGAGGAGCCTGTCTTTGAACAGGAGCACGAACCTCCTCCCCCCGGATGTAACAGTCAGTGATCCGTTCACCGTTGGATAACTATGCCTTCTCTCTGTCATGGACTGGTCTCGCAGTTATCGTCACTCTTCCGTTCACGACAACTGATACAGTTCCCGACAACCTGATTGTGAGATCCTCGAAACTGAATTCAGCCGAACTCTGTGTGCCCTCTATAGCTCTTATGAAACTCTCGATTATTGATTCTTCTTCTGCCATGATTTTCTAATGAATCATGGTATTTCACTGTTGTGTTTCAATTCAATATTGCAAATATGGAGAAGAAACATTTATTTCCTCTAAGATGAAGGTCAGGGATATCTCATCCTTCACGCCAGATCAAATTCCTGCTCTCTGTCAAGCTGAACTGGCACTGTCAGTAGAACCTCTTCAGAACCTGGAGAGCCTGGAGCACCATCCTTTTCCCTTTCCCTGGAAGGAAGAGATATGACCCTATATATCCCGCCGACACCAATATCAGGAACAGGAAGAGCCATCTGAGTGAATAGTCCAGCTGTGGGGTCAGGACAAAGATGCTGTAATAACCTATGTAAACAAGGAAGAGGAACCTTATGCCGAATCCAGCGATGTTGGATACCAGGAAGGAGAGGTAATTCATCTTGAGCGTCCCTGCAGCAAGTGAGGTGACGGTCTTGAAATAAGGGATGAATGTTGCGATGAAAATCGAGAATGTCCCGTGTTTCATGACCCATTTGTCCGCGGCCTCTATGTCCTCCTCCTTCAGCCTGAAATATGAGAGTATCTTCACCACTATTGGCCTTGTGGCCAGTCTTCCTGCTGCATATATGGCACTCATGAGGAATACCATGCTGAGAACTGAGACCCCGTAAATATCCCACACGTTGAATTCTCCCACAGATGAAAGGTAGGCGAAAAATGGGACTATTATGTAATCAGGAAGGGGGAAAAACATGACTGCAAGAGCAATCCCTCCATAGCCGAAGACGGAGAATGGCCTGAATATTGCCTTCTCATCGGCGTAGTCCGAAGAGAGATTGAGAAAATGCAGGAATCCGTTCATTAGAAGGGTTATGCTCATGGATAGAGTGAGCACTGATACCACCAGATAGTAGTGCCAGTACTTCGACATCTTTTCATCCAAATAAATCAACTCCCCCTTCCGAATGATTAAGGAATGCTTTAACCATTCAACTGTCTTGATCATTTTTTGATATAACTTGTTTGTGGCATTTCTTCCCCTTCCGGCAACTGCCTTGCAAGGGGGTCCCACCCCCATACCAATTTATATGGTGATACAATCAACATATTTGTGTTCAGTGAATCACAGGAGAGCATAGATGCATCTTTCAAGTATCTCCTCCTCTCCAGATCTGCAAGGAGCATCGCACTTGTGTTTGTTTCCCTTGCATTCTCCCTCTACCTGAATGCACTGGGATACAGCCTGATATTCATCGGTTTACTCTATCTTTTCATAGTACTTTTCAACATGTTCCTCTCCCTTGCAATCGGCGTCCTGGGGGACAGGATTGGTTATTCAAGGGCGCTTCTCATAGGGGAGTTCTTTCCCCTCATAGGTCTCGCAGGTCTGGCAGTTTCAACAAATATATACGTGATAGCATTCTCAGCAATTATAGGAGGAATATCAGGAACGGCAGGGGGGCTGAGGGGTGCATTCTCTCCCGGGATGACTGCATTCATAGCCAGCAACTGGCCGGATGAGGTCAGCAGGGTCCACAGGCTTGCAAGGATAAATGTGGTCGCATCGCTTTCATCAATCATAGGCGGCTTCCTGCTGATATCGCACGATTATCTTCCCAGATCTTTTGGGACGGTTGGTGCGTTCAGGTTCCTCTTCTTCCTCTCATTCCTCATACTCCTCATCTCCCTCGTCTCCCTCCTTTTCCTCAAGGAGAGGAGGAGGCCAAGGAAGACAAGCAGGGTGATGAAGAGGGAAAGTTTCACCTACACCCTGAGGATAATAACTGCCAACACGATAAATGGGGCTGCAATAGGGATTGCCATTCCCCTTCTCCCCCTCTGGTTCGAACTGAGGTTTCATGTCACAGTTTCATACGTTGGTGAGATATTCACGATTGCATATGCAGCCACCGCGCTCGGTTCATACCTGTCAGGCAGATACCTCAATTCAATCCACATAAGTGCTGTTGCAGTATCTTCCGTTACAAGATTCTTTCAGGGGCTGATGCTCATACTCATTGCGTTCTCCCCATTCGTTGTTCTTGCATTCGCACTGTACGGTCTTAGGAGCGGGATAGCGGGAATGGGTGCACCGATGAGAAGTGCAATAAGCGTCAGGGGAATAGGAAACGAGGACTACGGTACGGCCTCAAGCGTCCAGGGGGTGGCAACGAGAGGATCGCAGATGACTTCCGGCCTCTCAGGGTACCTGATGGATGCGTATTTCCCCCTGCCGCTCATGATTGGAGGGCTGATACAGATATCAGGTTCATTCGTGTATTACAGGATGATAAGGGGATGGGAAAATGAGAGGAAGAACAGGTGGAGGCAGGAATGAATTTCAGTGACGCTGAAAACTGCTCTCTACTGCAACAACAGGAGGGTGCTGCAATCCCTGTTTTTCAACAAATTTCTTAAATATCTAATTCAGTTGTGATCATATGTACCCGTCAAAATTCGATTATTATGCACCAGGGAGCATGGAGGATGCTTTTGATATTCTTGCAAGACTGGGAGGGGATGCAAAGGTTATGGCAGGGGGGCAGAGTCTCATCCCCATCATCAACCCAGACTGAATACACCCCAGAATCCTTCAGCCGTTCAACATCCTTCCTTGTTATTCTATGCCCCTTCACGAGGAGGGTAGATGATTTCTCAGGTGTCACTATGGTTGTATCGTAGGCCAGGATCTTGCCTGTGGCCATTTCCGTCTGAACCTTCTTCATACACCCTTCATGGCTGATTGAATTTAACACTTAATGTTCCATAGAGATTCCCAATGTTACCTCAATGGGTCTCTACGATCCCCCCTCCGGAAGAAGGATTCAGGGGTGGGGAAAGGACGGCGTTATGCCGAAGCTGATCTTTTCGGGGAATACTCGTCTGAGTTTATGTGTCTGTAAAGCATTATAAGTGAGACGAAGATTGGAACTGCAGGAATCCACATCAGAAGGACATAGAGGACATTGTAGCTCAGCAATATCTCGGATGATTCGAACACAGCTGCAACTACAAGTTCCAGTACCACGAAGAGGTACATGAACAGCACCTTCATCCCCTTCGCCCTCAGCATTTCTCTCCTATAGAGGAGGTAGATCAGGTAGATGCTCGTGCTGCAGGCTACTGCATATGAGGGGAGCTCAAGCCAGGTATGCGGAACAATTATGAGTGAAAGAAGCACTATGAATCCACTTGTATGATAAAGGAAGAAACCTTCCGATGCAACAGTAAGGGAGGTGATTGCCGTAGAAAGTCCGAACAGCAGTGGGCCGACAACAGGTACAAACTCTATGGTCGCAACAAGCAGATTGTGGGGGAATATCTCAAGCACCATTCCGAAGAGGCTCGAAGAATAGACAACGCTCCTCTCGGAGGAAAGGCTGCTGTAGAGGAGGGCACTGTGATAATACAAGGAAGAGAGGACAATGAAAATTGTTATTTCAATAACGAATGTCACAAGGAAAAGGCGCCTCAGCATGAGAGCCCCATTTCTGAAGAAGAATGAATCAGATCTGATGGTTGAAACTCCGGGAAAGGGAGAAGTCATGCATGGGGAATGGAAATGTGCATAAACTTTTTCCGTTGCCTGGATTATGAAATCCATGGATGCATCCATTGAGAGCTGGCTTTGGAGAGGAGGAACGGGAAAATATATATGTTGAACGGGGATAGACAACAATGAAGTGGGTGACGAGAGAGAAGGCAAAGGTTGACAGGATTGCCTGCCCGTGGCTTATATCCAGGTTCATTGACAAAGATCCGAAATTCATATTTGTACCCAGGGAAAAGGTTATGGAAGTAGCAAAAACAGAAAATGCGATTCCATTTGATTCTCCAGGTGCAGAGCTTTATCATTTCAAAGAGGGAGGAAAAGAATTCGTAAGTTTTGATTCAATTATCAGAAAATATAATCTCAAGGACCCTGCACTGGAGGAACTTGCAAAGATAGTAAGGGGGGCGGACGCTGATGTCCCCGATTCCCCTCCGGAATCTCCAGGGTTGGAGGCTGCAGCCATGGGGTTCAGGGAAATAGCGAGTGACGACCATGAGAATATGAGAATCCAGTTTCCCCTTTACGATGCGCTGTACGCCTACTGCAAGAAGAAGACAGGTGAAGGGGCCCGGCTGGAGCATTCATTGAAATAGTCCGGAAAGCAAATGCTTTCAATAACTTAATGCGAACAATCCAGCGAGAATTTATGGATTGTGTTCCCATAGACTGCATTCATTAGCTTTATCCAGAGTTCACGTTCCTTCCCTGGAACCACAGGTATTCCGGGGAAGATTGGGTATATATAGGAAAATTGATATATCAAATATTATTTACATATTAGAAACTGATGGAAATCAGGAACGAGGACGAAATGGTGAAAACACTGAAAACTCTGGCAAATCCTATAAGACTTAGGATACTTTCATCCCTCTATGGAAACAAGAAGCACATATATGCACTCTCAAAGGAGCTCCATCTTTCATATCCTCTAATCCACCTCTATCTCGAGTCCCTGGAGGAGATCGGACTCGTGAAAAGTCAAATGGAAGGGAGCACAAAGGACGAGAGGGAAAGAAAATTCTATTCTATCGTCAGTTTTGAGATTTCCGTCACGCCTGAAAGTATTGCGAAGATGTATTCGGAGAGTGAAAAAAAATGAAAGAAAAGGGAATTTTGCTACTTTATCTAGTGCCGACAATTCTCATAGGAGTAATAGTTCCTTCGATAACCGTCTACTACTCTATTCATGGTCTCAATCCCCTGATGGGGACAATTATAGTTGTGAGTGCACTGATAGTGGCAGCTGGGCTTGGGGTCGTGCAGTCAGGACTTGGATTTGCTCATGCAAGCGGTATTGTGGGTGGGAATGAGAAGGATGATGAGAGCCTCAGAGTATTGAGGGCAACTGTTCGATCCATTGCGGATGAGGAAGATGATATTAACACCATCTTAAGGGAAATAAGGGATGTGCTCAAGGGGGAGACAAAATGACAGAGTATGACAGGATGGGTGACCGGGAGACGGCGGAACTGCTCATGAGGAGGATCAGGGAACAGAAAGAAATACTGAAGGAAATACTTTCAATTCTCAAGGAAGCAAGGGGGATATGAAATGAAGGATAACAGGTTCGATAAGTATTATTACGGCGAGGGTAAGGGCTTCAGCGATGGATACAGCACCGAACGTATTTGGATCAACGGTATAGGGGAATACGATTCCATTTCATCCCGAACCATAACACTGAGGGGAATACTCAGAGTGAAAGGGGATATATCGGCTGAATCGATCTCTGGAGATGGTATACTGGAGTGCTCCGGGGACCTGTTGTCAAAAAATATTGAACTCAGGGGAGAAGCATTCAGCGGAAGTGCGAAATGCAATAACCTCACATTCATGGGAAAGATCAAATCCGGGGCATTAAGTTCCTACGAAACCATCAGTGTGAGAGGGGAAACAAATGTGAGTAAAGTGAGTTCTGGTAATAGAATTGATCTTGAAGGTATATTCAAGATAGAAAGGATTGAAGGGGAAGAAGTGCTAATATACGGTGCCGGAACTATAGGCAGCGTGAAATGCAGGGATTGCAGCATAAACGATAATGCAAGAACCAGAATTCGCATTGGAATCAGAAGAAAATTAGAAATAGGCCTTTTGGAATCGAGGGGAATGTTGACACTGTCAAACTGCCACGTGAAGAAGGTCATTGCAAACAATGTGACCCTTCACGATGATGCCACGGTTGACGACCTAGAAGTTTCAGGGACAGTAAACAGAGTCTAATGATGGTTGTAAACGTTGTGATCGCACATGGATGGCTCCTCCCAAGAAAATGGAAGATTGACCCTGCTCTTCTACCGTTTCATAGGATCAAAGGCACTGACAAGTACATCGATCACAGCATTCATCATATTTTATATGTGGATTGTAGTGAGCAGATACCATTCTGTCTTCCTGGCAGGACTTATAATAACAATTTATCTCGCAGTTGAGCTGGCTCTTGCAATACCTATCGGGCACCTCATAGACAGGTTCAACAACACCAGGCTCAACCTTCTTTCAAGTGTACTGGTCCTTGGAGGGTTTGGCCTGCTCCTGTTCAACGATAATCTGCCTTTCATATATTCAGCAACCGTGATATCTGTGCTCGGACAGGCGCTTAAGATAGATTCATTTTCTGCAATAATAAAGAAGCATCTTCCAGAAGAATCATTCAAGAAGGCCAATTCTGTGAATTTTGCAACTGGAAGCGTATCATCCTTGGTGGGTACAGTTATTGGGGGATTTTCCATAATATACATTTCAAGGTACTTCGTTTATGTCATCGTTATGATAGCCGTCGCCTCAATATTCCTTGCAAAGCCTGTGCAGGAGAAATCATATCGCCCGGAGGAGAATAAGATGTCTATGGTAGGAGAGATGAAGTCCGTTGGAATATTCCTGAAAAGAATAGCCGGTTTTCTTGTGCTTGCATTTTTCCTGAATGGTCTCTTCATTTCCCTTGACACATATTCTTCTGGCTTGTTCAATATCGTGCTGAAATCAACCGCATTTTATTACACCCTTTTCAGCTTGGCTGTTCCACTTGGAATGATTTCGGGGACCCCGATTGCAAATATGAAATATTTCAGGGGAGACAGGCCGGTATTCATATCGTTCCTCATGCTTGTTTTCTCGCCCCTGATAATAGCGCTTTCAATCGGCAGGTCGCCAATTCTGGACATTTTAATTGCATTCGCAATAGGGGTCATCCTTCCTCTCATAAATATCCCTATAAGCACAAAACTTATGAAGGCTATACCACACAGCATCTATGGAAAGGTAACTGCCGTTGTGAAAATATTCACACAGGGTGCTTCCCCGGTCATGGGTGCCGTGTTCGCTTCATTAGTTATATTCTTCAACATACCCACAGTTCTCTTATGGGTAGGAATCCTTGTTGTACCGCTGACTTTCTATGGACTAATAATAATACCGAAATTCTTCAGATTTAGCTTTGAAATAAGCTGATATGTCAACACGGCCAATTTCATGATCTTAGGCAGGAGCGACAGTAGAAATATTTAATAGGTCCATTTGGAATAACTATCTTCGTGACGAATATGGGAGGTGAATCAACTGTCATATTCTAAAACAACCAAAATAATCGTAGCTGTCATTGTTGTCGTGATCGTCGTGGCAGGTGCATCTGTTGCTTTTTATGAAACTCAAGCACACAAGACTTCCAGCAAATACATTCTAATAGGAATGCCTCTTCCCTTGAATTCTCCCATTGGTACAAACATGCTGGATTCAGCTCAACTTGCGGTAAATCAGATAAATTCCCATGGCGGTGTACTTGTGAACGGTACCCATTACCAGCTGAAGATAGTTACATATGATACTGAAGAGGCCGATCCATCAATTCCGGTGAGCAATGGTATTAATGGCGTTACCTCTCTCATTACACAGGACCATGTGAACTATCTTATCGGCGGTTACAGAAGCGACGTAGTGGATGCAGAACTTCCAATTGCTGCTCAATACCATACCCTCTATATAACATTCGGTGCTGATCCTGAAATTTCTACGTTTGTGGCGGAAAATTATTCTGCGAACAAATATATTTTCAACGGGTTCGTAAACTCTACAAACCAGGGCGTTCAATATGGGGCCCTTCCTGTTTACATGCTTCTGGCCTATAAAGAGGGACTTATACCGGATAATATCACAAATTTCGCAATTCTAGGAGAACAGGCGGCGTGGACCAAAGTAGACATTGGAAACGGAGGAACAAGCTCACCACTGTACAAACCTTTCGAAGAAGCAGGGTTCAACGTGACATATATCAACTACTTCCCGCTATCTCCACCTGGCGGTTCATACGACTCTTTGTTTTCTCAGTTGGCCAGTCTTAACACCCAGGCAATATATATTCTCGCTGCGGGGACCGAGACTCCCTTGCTTGTATCCAACTGGGACACATTCGATTGGAGTGCAGACAGGGCTACTGGCGGGGCTAAACCTATACTCATGGGTGCCGATGTGATGGCAGAAATGGAAGGGAAGACATACGACTATTACAATGCTACAAACGGAGGATGTAACGGTGAATTCACATTTGGATGGGGACCAATGTTGCCAGTGAACATAACAAGTTCATCAATTCCATTTTACAATGAATTCGTTGCAAATTACAGCTTCAACCCTATATTTGAGGATGGATTTGTATACTCGTCCATCTATTACCTGACGGAAGCCATACAAAAAGCACAGAATCTTTCAAGCAACGCTGTCATTCCCTATCTTGAACAGACAAACTATACTGGACCAGCAGGTGTCATCAAATTTTCGCCTTCTCACGGTCTTATCGTAACACTGACCCCAGTACCGTCGGTTCCCGCAGTTGCCATGCAGTGGCACAGCAACGGAAAACTCTATGTGGTATGGACATCCCTCAACCCATTGACATTCACAAATGTGCAACTCCAGAACGGTACTGTCATAAGTAATGTAACTGTAAAGGTATAGTGAAGGGGGCATTATTATATATTTTTTATTTTTTGAAATTTTGATTTACGGGCTCTTATTCGGTTTTGTTTACGCTCTCATTTCTGCAGGTTTCACTCTCGTCTTTGGTGTTTCCAAGATACTCAATCTTTCCTATGGAGCCCTTTATATGACAACAGCTTACTTAATCTATTATTTTATCACATTCTTGCGTTTTCCACTTACAGGAGCAATTGTTGTCTCCATCTTATTGACGGTGGTAATAGGAATAGCGATTTTCTATTTCGTCTTGAGATTTACCAAAAATGCAAATATATTCATGGTTACTATGCTTCTTTTTGCTCTCCTGCTGCAGTACCTGTATTCATACCTTTTTGGGGGAGAAGTCGGTTTTATAATACCCGGTCCCTTCCCCAGTGCGTCATTCAGTCTGGCAGAAGTGTCTGTAAGTTATTCCTTGTTTCTTTCAGCTGTGATATCAATTGCAATAGTGGCATTTGCGTGGATATGGATAGAGAAAAGTTCATTTGGCAGGAAGGTGAGAGCCACTTCTGAAGATGTAGAGGTAGCTGAACTCCTTGGAATAGATACGAGAAAAGTGATGATGCTGATCCTTGTCATTTCCATACTGTTCATATCAATAGCTGCTGTCCTGGTGGTTCCGTCACAGGAGGTCACTCCTGATATGTGGATCAACCCATTCGTCATAGCGTTCGCGGTGTCAATAATTGGTGGTTTGGGGAAGTTTAAATGGGTCATACCTTCTGCAATGATAGTTTCATTTTCTGAAGTAGCAAGCCAGTATCTGATTCATTACGATGTTTCTGAGATAGTTGCATTTGTTATAGTAATTGTGTTTATCATATTGTTCCCGAACGGTTTGGGAGGAAGAAAGAATGAAGATTAAACCAATCCATTTTCTATCTAGGGGTTACATGATTTCAATATTCCTCGTTTTACTGACTGCGGTTGTATCAATAGTCATTAGATCTCCTTTCCTTACCCTATCACTGACGATTTCTGATATATTCATATTACTCGCGCTTGCTTGGGATTTTTCATCCGGGACAACGAATTATATAAATTTTGGAATCTCATTCTTCTTCGGCGTTGGGGTATTTGCAACCGGGTACTTTTATTATTCATTCCACCTGCCAGTCCCACTCTTGTTTATAATGTCGACAGTATTCGGAATACTTGCGGGATTGGTATTCACAATTCCGACAGTAAGGGTTAGAGGCGTATTTTTCACCCTTCTATCTCTCCTCCTGCCCTTGATTGGTACATCATTCATTTTGGCATTCTGGACTGTTCTCGGAATGCCTACAATTGGGTATTTTGATATTGTCCAAATTTCAAAATCTCCTGAAGTATCGCTGATATATGTGTCAGTTCTCATTCTCGTTGTTCTAACCCTAATTTATGTGGTGAATTCAACCCACTTTGGTCTTGTGTTGAAGGGCATAGGGGACGATGAAAGTGCTCTTGTTACCCAGGGAGTCAATTCCTTTCCATATAAGGTAGTCATATTCTCTGTATCTATGGGTATAGCCGGACTTGCAGGAGCCATTTACGCGATGACTACAACATTTGCTGGAGTGGATGCATTTGGCCTTGAATTCTTGCTCTATCCCATGGTGATTGCTATACTTGGAGGAAAGGGGAAGATCCTGGGGGCAATTCCAGCAGGATATTTGATAATATTGATGTCGCAGTACCTGCAACAATATGTCGGTGACCTCACATTAATGCTGTTTGCTGCTTTAGCCATTTTCCTGTTTCTGTTTCTCCCAAAGGGAATATCGGGATGGTACAAATGAACATACTCGAGTTAAGAAATATATCGAAATCCTGGGGTGGCAACAAGGCTCTTAGGGACGTTTCAATGGAAATGGAATCAGGGATTGTGGGGATTGTCGGTCCAAATGGCGCAGGGAAGACAACACTTGTAAATATAATTGCAGGACAAAATCAGGCATCATCCGGGAAAGTGTTCTACAAAGGAACGGATATCACCTCACTCCCGTCTTACAGGCGGGCGAGAATGGGTATAGTAAAAACATTTCAGGTTGTAAGACCATTCAGATCACTGACAGTAAGGGAGAATGTAGAACTTTTCAGCAAGGTACGCAGTCAATCAAATTCTGAAGATATCTTAAAAATAACAGGAATGGAAAACTTTCAGGATAGATTTCCTGTCGAACTCCCTTTTGGACTGCTTAAGAAACTCGAGATAGCAAAGGCGCTGTCTGCGAACCCTGACCTTCTGTTGCTGGACGAGCCATTTGGAGGGCTGGGGAAGGATGACATTGAAAAATTATCCAAATTCATCCTCGACATCAAAGAAATTGGAAAACATATGGTAATAGTGGAACATAAAATATCTGCACTTCTGCCTTTGGTTGACAAGATTGTTCTCCTTGACAGGGGGGAGACGAAATTTGATGGAAGTGTGAGCGAATTCAAAGCGAATGAAAAGATAGGAGAACTCTATTTTGGGGGAATTATAAATGCTGGAAATTGAAAATCTCAGTGCGGGGTACTTCGGATCTAAAGTCCTTAACGGCATTTCGCTAACTGCCGGCGAGGGAACAACCTTAGTGGCCGGCGCCAATGGGGCGGGCAAGTCCACACTTATTAAATCAATAAATGGAAGCCTCAGGCCAATCAGTGGATCCATTTCCTTAGACGGTAAGAAAATAGACAGAATGAATCCGCATTCCATTGCGTTGATGGGTATAGCAACAGTACCGGAAAGGGGGAGAATATTCGGCTCGATGAGTGTCGAAGATAACCTGAGGGTATCATTTGAGTCGGTCAGGAGGGAGAAAGGATCATATGAGGATTCGGTCGAGAATATTTACGAAATCTTTTCGGACCTCAAAGAAAAGAGGAATGACAAAGCTGGAACTTTGAGCGGGGGACAGCAGCAGATGTTATCAATCGGGAGGGCGATAATAACTAGTCCTAAACTGCTCCTGATGGATGAACCAACGACTGGACTCTTTCCAAGGACAGTAAGGGAGCTGGTATCAAAAATTTCAGAAATATCTCAGGGTATGTCACTTCTCCTAACGGAGCAGAATCTGGCTGAAACTCTGTTCCTGACAAGAAAGGTATACATTCTGGAATCTGGAAAGATAGTATTTTCTGGAACTCCTGACGATATAAGGGGGAACAAGGATCTGAGGAATATCTATCTTGGGACAGGAGGGAACTGACATTGCCATTCATAAAAGTAGATGACCACGAGATATTTTATGAAATTCAGGGGGAAGGGATTCCAGTACTTCTTCTGGAAGGATTGGGATATTCTACCTGGATGTGGAAATATCAGCTTCCTGACTTCAGTAAACATTTTACCTCAGTCATGCCAGACAACAGGGGTGTTGGGAAAAGCGAGAAGCTTACTGGTCCATATTCCATAGAGATGTTTGCAAAGGATTCCATTTCAGTAATGGACCAGTTGGGGTTTGATATGTTCTACGTGATCGGGGTTTCCATGGGCGGTTTCATAGCACAGAGAATTGCAGCACTTGAACCGGAACGGGTCAAGGGAATTGTCCTCGTATCAACGTCGTGCGGAGGTAAAAAATCCATTCCCATGTCAAAGGAAGTGTTTGACCAGATGCGTCTTAATCTAAATGGAGAGTCAAGCAGAGACAGGATAAGGAGAACGATGTCCCTTGCATTCACTGAATCTTTCCCCACATCAAAACCTGACCAATTTAATTCAATAATAGAGGATAGGCTGAAAAGCCTGCAACCTGAAGATCAGCTTATTTACCAATCCCTTTCCTCAATCAATTTCGACAGTTCTGTTTCCAACAGGAACGTAAAAGTGCCGTCACTGATAGTGGCGGGAATGGAGGATAAGGTCCTCCCATGGCTGAACAGTCTATTGATATACAGGAGCATCCCCACTTCTTCACTGATATTGTTCAAAAATCAGAATCACCTTCTGTTCATAGAGGAATTTGTTAGGTTCAACAAATCCGTTCTAGATTTTATTGGTGCAGTGGAAGGATCCACATACTCTGAATTTTTGGAGGAGGTGTTCTAAATGGATGAAGTGGGGGTAGCATCATTTGGCCTCTACTTGCCAGAGGGCAAGGTAGGCAATGAAGAGATAGGGAGGGAATTTCAGATCCCTCCTGATGTTGTCATTAATAAGCAAGGGCTTAAAAGCAAGCATGTCAGTTCTCCCAGCGAGATGCCTTCCGATATGGCTTTCTATGCTGCAAAGAATGCGATAGAAAAATTTGTGGATGCAGGGTTTTCAAAAGATGATATCGGCGCCCTGATGTATATAGGATCTCAATGGAAGGATTATAATCTTTGGTTGATCTCTACCAATCTTCAGGAGAGACTAGGACTCAGAAATGCATATTCATTCGATGTATCGGCTATGTGTGCTGGGATGGTAATGGGTCTAAACCTTGCTAAGGGTATGCTCATGGCCAACAGGAATATGCGTGCCGTCCTGCTGGTAGGTGCATCCAAAGAATCATTTATAGTCAATCCAGAAAATAAGTCAACTTCCTGGATGGATGACTTTGCCGATGCTGGTGTATCCGCAATTGTTAGCAGAGATGCCAGAGGGAATGAAATAATGGAATCAGAATTCCTCACTGATGGGTCCCTATCAGAAGCTGCTTTGATAGTGCCTGGAAGTGCAAGGGTTCCATCCTTCAGGGATTACTGCAAGGCAGATAGGCCTTATATTGAAAGTCTCGTCTCAAAGGAGGAGTTCAAGAGGAAGATGGAGGCAGAATCACTTAATAATTTCAGGAAGGTCATAGAGAAATCGGTCAAGAAGAGCGGGATCAGTATGAGTGACATTCGGATGATATTCCTGAACCACATGAAACCTTCATTCCATCGGGGCCTAATTGAGTCTCTTGGGATTGATTTCGATAGATCCGTTTACCTTGATGAATACGGGCATAGTCAATCGGCGGATCAGTTCATAGGGTTGAATGTTGCGCTGGAAGAGAGAAAATTCGAGAAGGGGTACATAGTATTTGCCGCAGCTGGAACTGGTTACGTGTGGGGTTCTACCGTACTAAAGTGGGGGGAAAGATGATCCTGGATATATCGAAATTTTCGGCTGATTCTTACAGGGATGCAATCGCATTTGAGGATTACAACGGGGGAAAATACTCCTATAGAGAGGTAGATGCAATAGCCAACTCTTTCGCAAATGAACTTTCAGAACTTGGCGTTAAGAAGGGAAGTGTTATTTCACTCTTTTCAGACAATACTGCACTTGAAGCAGTTCTTCTATTCGCAGCAATAAAGTTGAGGGCTACCCTTGCTGTGCACAATATCAAACTGAAGGATCCAGAAATAATCCATGAAATAGAAACGGTCAAACCTTCAATTGCCATTGTAAATGAAGGACTTCCACAGAGTATTCAGAATCTTGTTAGAGATACTGGAATAAGTTCGTTGAATCTTAAAAGCTTGAAGATAAACAATGCTGATCATCCGCCAGGTGTACAGCAGGATCTGGAAGATAATGTGCTTATCATATTCACTGGTGGGACAACGGGCGAACCCAAAGGGGCCAAGATCCCATTAAGGTCAATTATTTTCAATGCTGTTAACACATCACTTTCATGGAAACTGACATTGAAGGATGTCTCCCTGTTAGCTTATCCATTCTACCACACCGGCGGATGGAATGTTCTTACATTGCCAATTTTCATTGTAGGGGGGAAAACAGTGATAATTCAGAAGTTTAGGCCAGAACTGATTGCTTCAATCCTTAATAGCGGAAGCATCACAGTTTTTTCCACCGTTCCTGCTGTTCTGCTGGAGATAACGCAATTAAGTGATTTCAATTCAATGAACTTTTCTTCTTTGAGGTTCATCAAGTCTGGCGGAGGGATGTCATCTCCCGGTGTAGTTGAATCATTCAGATCCAAGGGAGTTAAAATTTTTCAGGGATATGGACTTACAGAAGCAGGACCGAATATCTTCTACTCAAGCGATGAAGACTTGAAGAGACCGATGAGCTTGGGAAGGAAGACCCCGTTCTGTGACCTGAGGCTTGTAGATGAAAATGGGAGCGAATCGACTGAGGGGGAACTCCAAGTGGGTGGTCCAATAGTGTTTTCTGGGTACGTAGGAATGGAAAATAGTTTGACTGGGGGTGACACATACGTAAAAACCGGGGATATACTGAGGATGGACGAAAATGGATTCTATTACTTTGTAGGTAGAAAGAAATTCATGTACAAGTCTGGCGGGGAGAATATATACCCAACAGAAATAGAATCTGTCCTTGAAATGAATCCATCAGTTACTGAATGCGCGGTGATAGGCATTCCGGATGAAAAATGGGGGGAAGTGGGTAAGGCTTATGTGGTGTTGAGGAAGGAAATGACAGAAGAGGAGCTGAGGAAGTTTGCTGAAAGGTATATTGCAAAATATAAAATACCAAAATATTTTGAATTCGTGAGGCAAATACCGAAGACTTCGGCAGGAAAGAAAGACTATGCTTCCCTAATAAGAGGTGGAAAAGATGAATGATTTAAAAGTCGGTGATGTGTTAGATGGAAATAGCATAACTGTTACAGAATATCATGTGCTTGGATTTGCCGGCTTAACCGGAGACTTCAATCCATTACACGTGGACGAAGATTATGGAAGGAAAACAGATTTCAACGGGAGGATTGCCCATGGCCTTCTCTCCCTATCCCTTGGACTTGGTCTGATCTCGCAAAACATTCACGAATATTTTCTATACGGGTTTGACAAGGTTAGGTTTATAGATCCTGTGAAGTTCGGAGATACTATAACATCTCAGTTAACAGTTACCGAGCTAGTGGAGAGGGATAAGTACACTTTATACAGGTGTACTCTGACAGTAATGAAGAAGGGAGGACCCCAAGTATTAAATTCAACGATAATTCTCGGCAGGATGAAGCAACAATGAAGATACCTAAAACAAAGAGAGGTATGAAAACCAAGCTTAAACTCCTTGCAGCAGCAGAAAAAGTTTTTGGCGATAAGGGGTATTCTGATTCCAGTATTAGTCAGATAACCAGGAAGGCAAGAGTTGGAATGGGGACCTTCTACATCTATTATGATTCCAAGTCAGAAATATTTGTCGATTTGATAAAGAAACTCAATCATGATCTCAGGAAATCAATCAGCATTTCTGTGAACGGATTGAGTACTAGGAAAGAGATCGAAATTACAGGTTTTAAAAGTTTCTTTGAATTCCTGAAGCAGCACAAAAAGCTCTACAGGATAATAAGACAGGCTGAGTATGTTGATCCAGAGTTATTCCAGTGGTATTACAATGAAATCTCAAAAGGGTATGCGGAAGGACTGAGCGTAGCAATGGATAGCAGGGAAGTGAGAAGGATGGACCCGGAGCTATTGTCATTTGAGCTCATGGGCATTGCGGATTTCATCGGAATGAAATATATTCTATGGGATGACAAATTGAATGACAATATGATTGACCAGGTGATGGATTTTATCCTCCACGGTTTACTCGTTCACGTAGATGATTCAGAATCTCTTCCCCATCAGGGAGATAAGTTGCCTCATCCCATCAGAGATGAAAGTATTTCTTTACAATGAAGTCGTTCCCTTTCTTATCATGATTATGGCAGAACGAGTGGGTAAGTGAGTTTTGATTAGTGTTATAAATTATTTGAGATGGAAATAGAGAATAACAATTTTTCATGCCAAACAGCAAGATTCAATGATTTATCACTTCTGAAACACATTAAATTTTAATATCCTTTGGTACTAAAAGGTCTATGTCTGCAGATGTTGTTCTAACATCTGATAGGGGGACATTTACAGACTATAATGGTGCATCCCCACTTGGGTATGTTGCCTGTTTGCCTGCCAGACTTGTTCCAAGACTATTCATGAACAAGTTCTTTACTCCTCCAATTGCTGCCGATAACCGGTTCGAAGCTGAGATAGCACCTTATCCTCTCAGAAAACTGGAAGCGATTCTTGAGAAGGAAAATATCACGGTATCAGTAACACCGCCTGAGGTTCTCGAAAGAGCTGTTGATTCAAACACCAAGATACTGGGGATAAACGTTCATGACCCATACGGGCTAAGTCCAGTGACATCAAAATTAACTATGATATTCGGCGGGGGAGAGAGCTGGACATCAAAGTTCTTCTCAGAACTCAGCGAAACGGTTGTTGAGCTCAAGGAAAAATACCATTTCAAAGTGGTAATCGGAGGAGCAGCCGCGTGGCAGATAGAACTGAACAGGCCTGACTGGGTCGACTCTGTATTTGAGGGTGAGGCAGAGTTAGATTTTCCACTACTGGTCAGGAAAATGATGAGTGGGAATAAATTCCCAAGGCATTTACAGGGGAGAATGCCAAAGGTGGACCAGATACCTGTCATAACCAAGCCTACCAGGTTCGGAGAGGTTCAGATCACCAGGGGATGTCCTAGGGGATGCCAGTTCTGTTCTATAACTCCTGAGACATTTCGTTCTATACCATTGGACGATATCCTCAGGGAAGTGAAGCTAAATTTTAATCATGGAATCAAGGGAGTAGAACTTCTGACAGATGACATAATGCTTTATGGGTCCAGGAGACTGGAAGTGAATCACGAAGCGCTTATCAATCTTTTCAAAGGTGTGAAGAACCTTGGAGCTACTCACATCTATTTTCCGCATATAACAGCCCCCGGTGTCAAGTCCAGCCCCAGGACGGTAGAGGAAATATCGCATATCGCTGAGTATGATAAGTATGTGGCTGAAGCTCCAGTGGTTGGTCTTGAAAGCGGGAGCGAACGCATAATAGGGAAGTACATGAGGGGGAAGACCTACCCATGGACTCCCCATGAATGGGGGGACATAATCTACGACGCAACGGGGATAATGGTAGATAATGGCATTCATCCCTGTTACACAGTGACAATCGGGTATCCGGATGAAACAGAGAGTGACATGAATGAAACTCTTTCTATAATAAACAGGATAGCCGATGGAAATTTGGAGGCGTGGGTCTTTCCTCTTCCCGTCATACCCATGACCCCGAGCAGGCTCAAGGGGAACACATTTCCTAAGTTTGAGACAATCCCTGACAGATATTGGGACATTCTGTACGCCTCCTGGAGACATTCCATAAAGGTCACGAGGGATCTGTTACCCCTACTGACAACTGAAATGCCCAATCCCATTATAAAATGGATAGTGCAGAACATGAATGAAAGAGTGTTCTCCGGCGTAGAAAACATATTCAAGGAGCTTGCAGACACAAGGGGAAAGGCGGCGCTTGGGTTTTCGAAGATGGAATTCAACTCAGCTCTAGGAATCATCAGGGCATTGTATTACCTCGGAACTTTGGGCATAAATGAATTTATAAAAAATCACCAAATATCTGGGGGCAAGGGGAAAGTATCAGATTATTAGAGAGGAATTTATGAGGGAATAGGATTACTCAGGGGCTTCGGTAATAATGTTGAGAGTATATCTTGTTACACTGTCTGTGCTGAATAACAGAATAAAGGCATATCTCCATTGCATGCATCTCTGTGTGCATGCAAAGGGACCACCGATACCCCTAAATGTGCAACTTCAGTGACAGGAACAACCCCAAAA
>Ga0078972_1004456_pt1 | contig 38249 bp, 34 predicted proteins | sample YelNatPaOPGAMG01_FD_67568 | JGI IMG/M metagenome (GOLD analysis project Ga0078972, IMG submission 67568) | Hot spring thermophilic microbial communities from Obsidian Pool, Yellowstone National Park, USA - OP-RAMG-01 (SPADES assembly) (version 2) | ecosystem: Environmental > Aquatic > Thermal...
ACGTCGCGCTCCACCGTCGCGTATCCGTAGGCGATCAAGTCCCTCAGGAGCGGCGCGTACTGACCCAGCTCCGGCACGCTCCGCAAAGGTAGAGGCCCCGTAGCCACATCCCTCAACAGCGCGAAAGCCGCATCCGCATCAGCGCCGAAAGCGAGGTCGAGCAGGGGATCGAGCTCGCGCGGTTCAGGTAGCGATCCAGGTGCGGCGGGCGGCTCGTAGCGCTCGAAGGATGCGAGCGCTTCGCCTCTCCTCGGCTCCCACTCCTCACTGCTGCTCTCGAGCTTCGGCAGCGTGGCGTTGTCCCACGCGCCCCCCAACAACCCTGCGGAGCGAAGAGCCGCGCGAGCCGCGGCTCGCGGCTTCCAAACGACCTCGTCGGCTCCCGCCACGGAAGCTGGACCGCTGACGCAGACCGTAACCCTGCTTCCCGCCAGTAAAGCAGCGTGGAGGTCGTTGAGATGCGGCAGCTCTAACAGCACCATCGCTTCCTCCGACAGGCCTCTGGCGGCGGCTACTGCAAGGTCAACGTCAGCGTACCACATCGCCGCCGGCGGTTCCGGTGGCCCCTTGTAGTCGACGAAACGTGCGAGCGCGTACAGCTCCCGCCACCTCCTGGAGCTGAACGCCGCCAAGGCCTCGAGCACCGTCGATCCCGCGAGCGCAGCCTCCTCGCCCAGCCCCTTGAGAAGCACCAGCTCCGGAGCGGGCTCCGGCATCCAGAGCCTTGATCCCCCCCTCCACGATATTACGTAGTCGAAGTCGCCGCTCGGCTTGCCGAACGTTACCCTCACGCGGTAACCTTGAAATCTGCGGGAAATGAAGCTAACCCTGCACCTCTCGCAACCAATAAATACGATAGCGTCCTCTCACCCACCATGAGCGGCGAGGGAGCGGAAGGGAAAGAGCTGCGGAAGCTGCTAAGGGAGGCCGGCGTTGGTCCCACGGTGATCGCGAAGCTCGAGAGCGCTGGTCTCCTCTCGCCCCGCGGATTGAAGTTCATTGTCGCCGCCACGCCGGACGAGCTCGTGGAGTGGCTCTCGCTGAGCAGCTACGAGAGCGCCGCCAAACTCCGCGAGGCTGCAAAATCGCTGGTCGGCTACAGCGGCGCGGCTGTGGACGCTGCGCAGTTAATGGAGCTGGAGGAGCGGTCGCCGAAGCTCACTACAGGCGTGAAAGGCTTGGACGAAATGCTGGGCGGAGGTTTGAAGGCTGGGGAGCTGTACGAGTTCGCAGGGGAGTTCGGCACAGGCAAAACGCAGCTCTGCCACCAGCTGGCTGTGACCGTGCAGCTGCCAGAGGAGAAAGGAGGGCTTTCCGGCGGGGCGGTTTACATCGACACGGAGGGGACCTTCAGCCCGCGTCGCATCTTATCGATGGCAGAGCGTTTCGGAATAGGCAGGAAAGCGCTGGAGAAAGTCGTTGTCTTCCGACCTTTGAACACGGGAGAGCTGGAAGGGTTTGTGAGGAACGAGCTAAGCAGCTACCTCGAGGGTGGAGCTAGGCTCGTTGTGATCGACTCGGTTATCGCGCTCTACAGGGCCCAGTACCGGGGTATGGAGTGGCTCGCGCGCAGGCAGCAGGCTATCAACTACCTGCTCGACTGGCTGAAAAGGTGGGCCCGAATCTACGGGTCTGTAGCCGCGATTACGAACCAAGTGCTTACCCACCCTCTACCGAGCGGAGTTGCTCTCAAGCTGCCCGCTGGCGGGAACATTATCGCCCACGCTTCCACTCACAGGTTCCTCATGAGGAAAGCTGGTGACGCGTGGCTGATCGAGTGCTTGGACAGCCCCCGCATCCCGAAGGGAGCTAGCGTTCAGTTCAAGATCACGGAAGCGGGCGTCGAGGACGCTTAGAGCCGGGGGGCGCGGTTGCCCGAGCCGCTTGCTCTCGTCAAAGCAGCCCTTTATAGAGCAGAGAAAGCCAGGGTTCTGCGGGAAACCGGGACGGAACCCGTCTTCTACGTCACCGAGCTCGCATCCGGTGGGCGCGGTAGGGGTTCCAGCGCGAAGGCGGGGAGGGAGCTCCACCGCGAGGCTTGGGGTCTCGACCCTTTCGATGTGGTCAACGTTGACAGATGGGCTGGCCCCCTGCCGCTCGCCTGGCGCTTCCGGTTTGGTTGGGTTTACGGGGTATGCGACTTGGCGGTATTCGATCTCGGCCGACTTAAGCGCGTGGTGGAGGTGAAAAGCTACGGTATTGTGAGAGAGAGGGAGAAAGCGCAAGCGGCACTGTACGGTTTGCTCGCAGCTCTAAACTTCCTCTCGAAACCAGAGGTCGCTGTATGGTCCCCGAGCGGTGAGGTAGCTGTAGTCGATTGGGAGGTCCTAGCCTTCAACTCCCTTGAGAGATCCCGGCGATCAGCTGGTGGGGGGCTGTTAAGTGTGCACTAGCGATTTAACGCCCCCAGTTTCTTCTGAGCTGGGGGCGTGTTTGAGCTCGCTCGAGGAGTTCCTAGGTCGTACGAGCTGCAGGGTCTACATAGGGACTTCAGGTTGGGACTACGACGACTGGGTAGGCCCCTTCTACGACACGGATAGGAGCATGTTCTCGCACTACGCGAGAATCTTCAACACAGCCGAGGTGAACTCCTCCTTCTACGCCTTGATGAACGAGAGGTTCTTCGAGAGCCTAGCTAGAGCGGCTCCGCCGAACTTCATCTTCTCTGTGAAGATGTACAGGGGTATCACGCACAAGAAGCTGCTGAACCCGAAGCACGCCGAGGCGGAGATGGAGGCGTACTTCAAGTCCATCCAGCCGCTAGCGAGGCACGGGAAGCTCGGTGCAGTGCTGATCCAGATGCCGCCTAGGGCTAGGGGCGAGATCCCTTGGTTCGCGGACTTCCTCGATTCGCTGCCGAAGGGCTTCAGGTACGCGGTGGAGTTCAGAGACCCCAGCTGGCTGAGCGAGGAGAGCTTCAAGGAGCTGGAGGATCGCGGGATCGCGTACGTAATCGTGGACGAGCCGCTGCTGCCACCGCTCGTAAAGGTTACTAGCGATCTCGCTTACGTGAGATGGCACGGGAGGGGCGAGCGCCCTTGGTACTACTACCACTACACGCTCGAGGAGCTGAGAGAGTGGGCGGAAAGGCTCAAGGAGGTATTGGACGAAGCGACGATGCTGCTCGGCTACTTCAACAACCACTTTAGGGGTTTCGCGCCGCACAACGCTCTCCAGATGCTCGTTCTGCTAGGCTTGGCTAACACCAGGCAGCGGGAGGCTCTAGCGAGCATAGAGAAGCGCCTCTCGTCGATGCCTAGAGTCGGAGCTAGCGTTTTGCACGCTCTCAGCGAGGGCGAAGTCGGGGAAGTACTGAAGGTGCTAGCGGGGGAAAGGAGGTTCCAGCGGGCGCTCGAAATCAGCGACTCGGAGGTCTCCTACCAGGTGGGCGATCGCGGTGTCTCGGCGAAGGTTAAGGCCTACCGGGTTGAAATCGACAAGGTGGAGAAGAGGATATTCCACGACTGCGAGGATTGGAGGAAGCTGGCGGAGTCGAGGAGGTTCTGCAAGCATCTCGTCAAGCTTTTCCTAGCACTGCCCCGCGAGATCGCGGTAAACCTGCTTTCGGACATCGTTTCAAACCTGGAGGACTGGAGCTTCGAAGGGTAGCGGCGGGGATCATGGGGGCGCAGCTGACGCCTTTAATCGAGATTGAGAAGATCGGTCTGAAGGGGATATGCGGAAAGGTCTTGGCGGTGGATGCGCTGAACGCGGTGTACCAGTTCTTAGCGCTGGTGAGGACCGGTACTGAGCCCTTAAGGAACCGCAAGGGGCTTGTAACCTCGCACCTCGTCGGCATCGCCACACGCTACTCGAAGCTCGCGCTTGAATGCCGGTGCGGGTTCATCTTCGTCTTTGACGGTCCACCGCACCCTCTTAAAGCAAGGGAAATCGAGAGGAGGAGAGAGCTGAGAAGAAGAGCGAGGGAGGAGTACGAGCGCCTGCTCGCCGAGGGAAAGCTGGACGAAGCCTTCTCGAAGGCTGTCGTTGCAATCAGCGTGGACGAGTGGACGATCGAGAGCGCGAAGAAGCTGGTGCGGCTGATGGGCTTCCCCGTCGTCGAGGCGCCTGCGGACGCGGAGGCTCAAGCGGCTCTGATCGTCTCGAGGGGGGAGGCGTGGGCCGTTAGCAGCCAGGACTGGGACTCGCTGCTCTACGGCGCCCCCCGCCTGGTCAGGTACGTCACGCTCACGGGCTTCGAGTGGCTGCCCAGCAAGCAGCAAGCCCGGAGGCTCGAGCCGGAGCTCGCCGAGCTCGAGAAGGTGCTGAAGGCGCTCGGCATCACTCGCAGGCAGCTTGTCGAGATCGCCGTCCTCGTCGGCACGGACTACAACGAAGGGGTAGAGGGGGTTGGACCCAAGACCGCCTACAAGCTCATCAAGACGTACGGCAGCCTGGACAGGCTCCCCGCAGCCATCAGAGCTAAGCTGCCGGAAAACTACGAGGAGATCGTCGAGCTGTTCCTCAACCCTCCCGTGAAGGAGGACTACGCGCTCGAGTTCAGGGAGCCGGACAGGGAGGGCTTGATGCGCTTCCTCGTCGACGAGAACGACTTCTCGCCGAGCCGCGCGCAAACAATCGTCGAGAGGCTGGAAGCGGCGTGGAAGCTCTCTAGGGCGCAAGCGCGGATGGAGGAATTCCTTTAGCGCTCATTATTGAATAATTTACGCGCGGCGCTAAGACCGCGTAAATGAAAAACGTGGCGCCCACGAATCTCACGGAGCTCCCTTTTGAGCGCGTGGTAATCTTCAAAGTTCTTAACCTCCACTTCGACGGAATCGAAGTACTTGCTCAGATCCGCGCCGCCCGGGTAAACTTCGAGCTTCTCGTCCATCTCCACGAGCAACAACCACTAAGGCTCGTTTAAAAACTATCAGTCTCCGCTCATCGAGTAGCTTCAGAGGCCGGATACCGCTTTGACAGCGGCGAGGAACCTCTCGTAGAGGTCCCTGTAGGCTTCCTCGCGCGCCGGCTCGTAGGTGCGGACCCCCCAGTCGAGGCTCTTCAGCGCCTCGTCGAAGCTCCTGAAGACGCCGGCGCCCTTGAACGCCGCGATGGCTGCCCCGAGGACTGTCGCCTCGCTGAAGCGGGTGGTCGTAACGGGAACCCCCAGCACGGCGGCGCGGATCTCGTTCCACAGCTCGTTCTTCGAGCCGCCCCCCACGACGCGGACCCCTCTGGCTTTGAAGTTGAACGCCTCCTCGAGCGCCTCTAGGGCCAGCTTCAGCTGCAGAGATAACCCTTCGAGGGCTGCCCTGTAGAGCTGGCCCCTGCTCGCACCCAAGCTCAAGCCGAGCACAGCGCCGCGCACCCCGAACCTGCTGAGCGGTCCGGAGTCGGGGACAAAGCTGGGTATGAAAAGCAGCCCGCCCGCTCCCGGCTGGATGCTCCTCGCTTCCCCCACCATGCTGGCGTAGTCGCCGGGAGGTAGCTCCGGGTACGCTAGCCGCTTCAACCACTCGAGCACCGCCGAGGCGATCATGAGGAGCTGCGGGTTCCACCTCCCCCGCTCGGCGTCCGCCTCGATGATCACGCCCAGCTCGAGCGCTTTGTCGTTCGGGTCGTAGGACGGGGTGCGCAGCGCAAGGATCTCCCAGGTGCCGCTCGAGAGCACCGCCTCGCCCTCACCAGCTCCGGCCGCAAGTATCGCGAACTGCGTGTCGTGGCCGGCTGCGACAACCGGGGTTCCCGGCGGGATTCCCGTCTCCGCGCTTGCCCTATCGGTCACGTAGCCGACAACTTCGCCCGGCTCCCTCCACTCCGGGAAGAAGCTGGAGTCGAGGCTGGCGAGAGCCAGCATCTCGGGGCTCCAATCCCTCTTGGCGAGGTCCATCGCCATCATCGTCGAGGCGCTTGTCGGGTCGATGTGGAACTCGCCGCACAGCCTGTGGGCGATTAGGCCCGGCATCATAAGCCAGGTGTGCGCTTCCTCGAGGGCCTCCGGGGCGCGCTTCCTCAGCCAGTAGAGCTTGAACAGGGTGTTGAAGTATATGACCTGGTAGCCGGTGATGCGGAAGATCTCGCGGGGGCTTACCAGCTCGAGCACCTCCGGCACGATCTCCCGCGTGCGCTGGCACTGCCACGAGATTGGAGGGTAGGTCAAGCTGCCGTCCCTGCGGACTGGGGCGCCGTCCGCCCCCCACGTGGTCACGGCGACTGCCGCAACTCTACCTTCAACCTTCGAAATTACAGTGCGCGATAGCTGGCAGAGCTTGCTCCATATAGCGTCGAGATCCCAGATCAACCACTCCTGGCGGCTAGGCTGTGGAACAGGCGAGTTGGCAGCGCTAGCTTGAGCTACGATGTCGCCCCGCTCGTTCACAGCGGCAACCCTGAGGTTCGTGGAGCCGCAATCGAAGACGAGAGCTAGGCTGCTCACAAGGGAGAAGTTGCGCATCAAGCTATTAAAAGTGCACTTGCGCCAGTATTGCTGAGATTCCGTTTAGACTCGTTGCCTTTTAACCACTTAGATCCCTGTTTGAGCGTGGCGACACCCCTAGGCTGGATGCGAAAGCCTCGAGTTTGCGGATTTGCTCCCGCCTGAACCCGATGAAAATGCCGTCCTCCTTTCCGCCCACGTAGACGGTATCACGCATAGGAGCTAGGACGGCGGCGAGCTCGGGGCACATTATCACCAGCTCTCTAGCGTAGCCGAAGGCTTTCAGCGGCTCGCGGAATCGCACGCGCAGCTCTCCACTCTTCGTGTAGGCGGTCGCGTACGCGTGAGCGCCCGGCGGCACTGCCTCGTTGAGCTCATTGCACTCGACGTCCACGTGCGTGACTCTAGCTCTCGAGTAGCCCTTCACGTGCAGGTACACGTCGCAGCTCAACTCACAACTCCCGACAAGCACCCTAGCTTTCAGGGGTATCTTCCCCTCCCCCGGCCCTGTCACCTGCAGACACCCCCCGCTTGCTGACCCTTTCCAGCTCCCCGACGAGCTTCGCCTCGACTTTCTCGAGACCCACAATGGAGACGAGCCTCGCGAGCGCGCGGTCGCTTAGTTCGCCCTCCAGCCTCCCTGCTCCTCCCTCACGCCTCCAAGTAAAGCGCGAGATCCCGCTTCTGCTCCTCCACTCCAGCTCGTCGATGCGCTCAACCAGCACATGAGCCACGAGCTCGCCCTTCTGCTCCACTGTATCGACGACGCGGTATTTGCCGCGGAGGCGCACCCTATCGATCGGTATCATCCAGATCGCGCCGGCTGGAGGCTGGTGGAGCAGGGCGTGTACAAACTCCCTCAGCTCGACTTCGCTCATCGCAGCTTTAACGCGGAACAGCAGTGCCTTCCTCCCGGAACCCCCGCTCACGACCGCCCGCCGGGTGCCCCCACACACAGCAACTTACGGAGCACATTAATAAGCGTGCTCGCTGTTGCACACGTTCGTGCAGAGGCGCTACGTACCTCCATCGGTGGGTAAACCGGATATCTACCGTGAGGGTTGGATCGATTTCAACAAGAACGGTGTTTTGGACCCTTACGAGGACCCGAGCAGGCCGGTGGATGAGCGCGTCGAAGACCTCCTCTCCAGGATGACCCTCGAAGAGAAGCTGGAGCAGCTCCGTTCGAGCTTCGAGTTCGCGACGGTCGGCAACCTTTCCATCCTCCTAAGGAACTTGCCGCCGGAAGAGGGGGTGAGGCTGGCAAACGAGATACAGGCGAAGCTAATCGAAGGCACCAGGCTCGGCATACCGGCGATCATCCACGACGAGTGCCTGCACGGGTGCATGGCCAAGTACTCCACCCAGTTCCCCCAGGCGATCGCGCTCGCCGCGACGTGGGACCCGGACCTCGTCTACAAGGTCGCTAAAGCGATCGCGAAAGAGACGAGGGCTAGGGGGATCCGCCAGTGTCTCGCCCCCGTCGTCAACCTAGCGAGAGACGTGCGGGCCGGCCGCACGGAGGAGACGTACGGCGAAGACCCGTACCTATCGGCTGTGATTGGCGCCGCCTACTGCAAGGCTCTCAGGGAGGAGGGCGTCATAGCAACCCCGAAGCACTTCGTTGCAAACTTCGAAGCCGACGGCGGTAGGGACAGCCACGAGGCCCACTTCTCCGAGAGGATTCTGAGAGAGGTCTTCCTCCCGCCTTTCCGCGCCTGCATTAAAGCTGGCGCCCTATCCGTTATGGCCGCCTACAACTCGCTCGACGGAGTGCCCTGCTCGAGCAACTACTGGTTGCTCACAGAAGTGCTTCGCAAAGAGTGGGGGTTTGAGGGCTTCGTGGTCTCCGACTACGGCTCGGTGAGCGGGATCCTGTGGCGGCACTGGGTCGCTAACACGGGAGAGGAGGTGGCGAAGCTTGCGCTGGAAGCCGGTTTAGAAGTTGAGCTGCCTAGAACGGAATTCTACGGGGATGCGTTAGAGAGGGCGGTGAGAGAGGGGCTTGTTCCGATGGAGGTGGTCGACGAAGCTGTGCGCCGGGTCTTGCGAGCGAAGTTCCTGATCGGGCTTTTCGATAACCCGTTCGTCGACCCGGAAGAGGCTAAGCGCGTCATAGGCTGCGAGGAGCACAGGCAGCTAGCTCTAGAGGCCGCGCGCGAGTCCATCGTGCTGCTCAAGAACGATGGCGTCCTACCCTTCAACAGGGACAGGATAAGGAAGTTGCTGGTGGTGGGAGGGGCGGCGAAAACCCTCAAGCTCGGAGGCTACAGCGGAGAACCGAGGAGCCTCGTAACCCCGCTCGAGGCGATAACCGAGAAGCTGAAGGGAACAGGCTCCGAGCTCGTGTACGTGGAGGCGACCCCCGTGGCTATGGACTGCGCGTGCGCCATCCTCCCCTGGGTTCCCGGCGTTCCGCTCGGCTATGTGGCTCCCCCAGCCGGCTTCAAGGGCGCGGGACCTAGGATCGAAGTTTTTGACAACCCCAGTTTCGAGGGTAAGCCAGTAGCCGATTTCGTCGGTCTCTACTGGGGCGGCTTCAGGTACGAGTGGGGCTACGGCAGGCCGCACTACGCGGTCAAGACCGACAACTACTCGGTCAGGTTCTCGGGGCGCCTGCTCCCGCCGAAGCCGGGCAGGTACGCCATCTGCCTGGGAGTCGCCGGCGGAAGAGCCAAGCTCGCTGTAGGGGGAAAGACCCTGGTGGAAGTCGACGCTACAGGGGTCAGCACCTACAGGAGGGTCGAGCTGGAGCTCAGCGGCGAGGTCGACTTCGTCATCGAGTACTCGAGGACGAGGGGTTACGCGGCGGTGCGGCTGGGTTGGGAGCTCGTCGACTCGGAGGAGTTCAGGAGGGCGGTGGAAGAGGCTAAAAGCGCGGACGCCGTGGTGTTCTTCGCCGAAGTCGCCGAAGGGGAGGAGAGGGACCGCGCAGTCCTGAGGCTCTCGAGATCCCAGGAGCAGCTGATCGAGAAGCTATTGGAGGTGAACCGGAACGTTGTTGTGGTGTTGATGACTGGGAGTCCTGTGGTTGGTGAGTGGCTGTACAGGGTTCCGGCTGTTGTGCAGGCTTGGTACCCGGGGGAGGAGGGTGGTAGGGCGATTGCGGACGTGCTGTTCGGCGACTACAACCCTGCTGGTAGGCTCCCCTTCACCTGGCCCCACTGCGAAGGCCAGCTACCGCTCTACTACAACGTGAAGCCTTCAGGGAGGGTTTACGACTACGTTAACGCCACCGGAGCACCACTCTACCCCTTCGGCCACGGCCTCAGCTACACAAAATTCGAGTACAGCGACCTGAAGATCCAGGTCCTGGAGGAGGGGAGGCTCGTCAAGGTGAGCGCGACCGTGAGGAACGCTGGGGAGAGGGAAGGCGACGAGGTGGTCCAGCTGTACGTGAGGGACGCCGTGGCGAGCGTCGCTAGGCCGCTGAAGGAGCTGAGAGGGTTCAAGCGTGTCCATTTGAAGCCCGGCGAAGGTACGACCGTGGAGTTCACGCTGATGCCCGACGACCTCGCCTTCTACGATCAGCGCATGAGGAGGATTGTTGAACCTGGAACCTTTATAGTAATGGTCGGCTCTTCCTCCGAGGACATTAGGCTATACGGAGAGTTCGAGCTGAAGAAAAGGTTTGAAGCTAAATTCGAGCTAGAAGGGGTCAGCGCTCGGAAAAGCGGGGAATGGCTCATTGTTGATGCTTTCGTCAGAAACACAGGTGAGACAACCGATGTGGCTAGGGTCGAGCTACGTGTGGATGGAGCGTTGCTCGAGGTGTACCCTGTAGAGGTGTCTCCTAGCGAGCGGCGGTCAGCGATCTTCCGCCTGCGACACGAGAAGGTTAGAGGCAAGGTGCTGAAGGTCGCCGTTGACGGGCAAGCAGCATCGCTTGAAATTTCTTGAATTAATGCCTGGAATTTTTTAGTTTTCTTTGAACTAAACCCCTTTTAAAGCGCATAGAGAGCTCTTTTCACGGTGTTGAGCGTGAGCAACGGAAGATACGTTCAGACGCCTCTCGCGGAGAACCCGGAGAAGGTGCTTAAAGAGCTGGTGCAGAAGAGTTTAGGTGAGTTGGAGCGCGCAGTGCTGGCAACGCCGGATGGGGTGGTGCTGGCAGTTTCCAACACTTCCGACTTCGACGATGTTATGGCCGCGCTGAGTGCCGCCGTAGTGGCTGGAGTGGGGGACGCGTTTAAGCAGTACTTCCTGATCGGAGTCCATGACGTGACGGTTGAACTCGAGGATGAAAGAGTAGTGATCATGAGGGATCTCGGCGTCGCTGTCCTTTGCCTCATCACAAGACCCAGACCCAACCTCGGTTTAGTGTACCATCAGCTCACTAAGCACCTAGACAGGTTGCTGGTGGCACTTGACCAAAAGCATCTCGTTCAAACTGAGGAGCTCTCACCTCTCGACGGGAACAGAGCCCAAACCGTGGCTCCGCGCGTCATTTACAAATCGTGAAAACAGTGGCTGCTAGCGCCGCGCGCATCGATAGCGCGCGCGATCCTCCGGTTCAAGGGTACTTTCAAGGGTGTCGGGTTTCACAGTTGATATGCCCTCACAAAGCGTTGACGTCTAGGCTCTTAACACCCTCTATAAGTTTGACTAGAGCGTTTACCGCTATTTCGAACGCTTGAGCCCCGCGCTCTCTACTGGCTGTCTTAGATACCCCGAACACTCCGCTGCGCGTACGGTCGTGAGTCAGCTCTGGGAAGTAGCCTAAACTATCTGTCGGCAGCCTGGCGGGCTCTTCGTCTACAGCTACGCTCATATCCACCGCTTCGCCGTGAAGGAAGAGGTTGAGCGAAGTTTCAGCCGAACCCGCGTGCCCTAACTCCTCCCTAGCGAACAGCTTGTCAAGCTGGGGAAGTGTCCACCACTGGAAGACCACCATGAGAATCCCCTCGCCTCGCAGCTCCCTAGCGAGAGAAAGGAGCGCGCTCAGGTTGCCTCCGTGTCCGTTTACAACGACTATCCTCCTCGCTCCATTCTTCTTGACGGAGTGCACGATGCCGCGTACGTACTCCTTGAAAACATCTTCTCGGATCCACACAGTGCCGGGGAACGCCGAGTGGTGCGCGCTAACGCCGAAGGGTACAGGTGGCAGTACAGCAACCCCTGTCCTCCTGCCAGCCTCTAGCGCTAGAGCATAGGCAATTAAGTGGTCGGTGCCCAGCGGGTTTTGGGGACCGTGCTGCTCGGTCGAGCCCACCGGAAGCAGCACTATATCGCTTCTTGAGAAGTAGTCTGCAGCGGCCCTCCAGCTCATGTAGGCTAGCCTGACCTCTCCCACAGCACCTCAAAGACGGTAAAAGAAAAAACTTTACTAAGCCACCAGCTTGTCGATGAAGCTTCTCAACCTGGCTAGTTTCTCGGTGACTTTCTGAAGGTATTCAAGCCCTTCCTCTGTTATCCTGTAGACTCTCCTTGCCGGTCCGCTGCCGCTCGTGTCCCACGTTGCTACGACAAAGCCGAAGGCTTCCAGCTTCTTCAAAGTCCCGTAGACAGCGGGCCCTGAAACTTCGAGACCGAACCGCTCCTTCAACACGCGTTGAATCTCACTCCCGTGCAAAGGCTGATCCTTCAACAGCTTCAACACAGCCACGTGCAGCAAACCCCTAACCTGCGGCGCCCAAATCGGCGGAGGCCAGTGAGGTGGTCCACAGTGCTTATACGGCGGGTGGCCGTGCGGCGGTGGCGGCTCGAAAGGCGGGCCCTCGCCGAACTCGTGCTCATGCTCGTGCATGGTCGCTCGGGGATAGTATGCAAACTTAGTTGTATAAATTTTTTGGTTTGCGTACTCTGAAAAGCTGCAGATAGAGGGGGGTGGGGGGCAAGGTTGCTCGCTGCCTCGTACCACGATTCCGGGAGGAGAGCTGTCGAGAGAGCCGTTCAGGTGCTCCTTAGCGGCGGGAGCGCTCTCGACGCTGTGGAGCAAGGGGTCGCCGAGGTGGAGAACGACCCGAGCAACGAGAGCGTAGGGCTAGGCGGTTTACCCAACTGGCTCGGTGAGGTGGAGCTGGACGCCGGCATCATGGACGGCAATACGCTGCGCGCCTGCGGCGTTGCAGCTGTCAAGCGGGTGAAGAACCCTATAAAGCTGGCTAGGAGGTGCCTCGACGAGCTGCCCCACGCGCTTATCGTGGGTGATGCTGCGACGAAGCTGGCTGAAGCGCTGGGGCTGGAGGTTGTAAAGGACAGCAGGGCTCCGCCGGAAGCTCTAGAGAGGAGGAAAAAGTTGGAAAGAGAGGTTGCTGAAGCCTCTTCGGGTTTAACCCGCTACTACTCCAAGATCTTCCGCGCGGCCTCTAAGGTGTGGCACGACACGATAGGCGTGATCGCGGTCGACGCTAAGGGTAGCGTGGCAGCTGGCACTTCAACGAGCGGTGTAGCGTTCAAGTTCCCAGGTAGGGTGGCGGACTCGGCCATCGTCGGCGCGGGCTTCTACGCTGACAGCAGGTACGGCGCAGCCATCTGCACGGGCGTGGGCGAAGCCGCGATAAGGACGGCCGCTGCCTTTAGAGCGGTTCTCCTCCTCTCGCAGGGTTACGGGCCGCAGGAGTCCGCTGAAGCCGTTATCGAAGCTGCAGCTGAAATCGCAGCGCTGGATGGGGAGAACTACAACTTAGGCGTTGTTGTCGCCTCGAAGAGCGATGTAGGGGCCGCGGCGCTGAACTGGAGCGGCTTCCTTTACGTCTACTGGCTCGGCGGGGAAGTGCGCGCCGAGAAGGCGCCTTACGTTAGGATCGCTAGGTACACGGAAAAATAAACATTTTTTGAATTTTGTTAAGTTAATCCGACACAGTCAAAACGTAACCAACCGGTATCGTAGGGGGTGGAGGTGGATCGTCGAACGCTGGATCTCCTGGGTCCGCTTGGGGCTGGGCTGGCGGGCGCGTTGCAGGTAGCTGCTGTGTAGGTGGAGGTGGCGGCGGTATTGGCGGTGTGTTCCTCCTTTTAGCTAGGAAGAGAGCGAGGGCTACGGCCAGCACGGCAGCCGCGGAGGCTGTGACGGCCAGCGCCACTTTGAGCGTGCCGGCTTCGGCTGAGAGGTTCTCGTACCTGCTTCTAAGGTTGTTAAGCTCGGCAAGTGTTGCGGAGTAGACGTCTTGGGTGCTTGACAGCTTCGAGGACAGGCTCCCCCTCTCTTCTCTCAGCGACGCGAGCTCCTGCTGGAGCTTTAAGTTCTCGCTTTCCAGCTCCGCGACTCTCGCTCTCAACGCGGAGTTCTCGGCCTGCAGCCCTCCGACCTTCTCTTTCAGCGCGCTCCACTCAGTATTGAGGTTCCTCAACTGCTCGCTGAGGACTACGCACTTACCACTTTCGTTGGCTAGCTTGAGCTCCAGCTCCCTGACCCGCTGGGCGAGCTGGTCGGCCAGCGCGGCTTTCTGCTGCGCGACCGCGAGCGCCGAGGACAGCTCTTCGTAGGTGGCCCTGGGAACGAGAATGGGCGCGGACTTGTACTCGAAGAACTTCGTCTTGTTGTCGGCCACGTACTCGACCGTCATGTACAGCTCTAGGAAGGGCTCCACCGGGGGCCTCGGCTGAGGTACCGCGGCTTGGAAGCTGATCACGAACTGAACCTGGTACCCGGCCGGCAGCACCTTGTTCTCGATGACCGCCTGGTCGTAGAGTATGACAGCTCCGCCCTCGTGGACCAGGACGAACCTCACCCACATCCTGTTTACCGTCACGTTGTCCATCGCGGTGATGTCGAAGAGGACTCTAACGGTGCTCCCGTACTTCACTTCGAGAGGGTAGGTGACGATGATCTTGAGATCCCTGTCTAAGTTCAGCACGAGCGGTGTTGGGGTTTGAGCCGATGCTAGAGCAGGTAGCAATAGGAGAGCGAGAGCTGCCGCGGCAACCTGAAACCTCCCTGCAGGCATCGCGTAATAAGCCGTTTGGTGTACAAAAGGGTTTCTGTCCACGCCAGCAGGGATCGATGCAGCAAACGATTTAGGCACGCGCCCGGTGTTGCTGGATGTGCGCAAGCTTCGCGCTCTCGCAATCCTAATAGCTTCGATCGCGCTAACCGGCATCGCTGCCACCATGCTATGGTCGATCGAAGGGAAGCGGAAAGAGTACGAGCTATTCCGCTTTTACCTGCCGTGGGACGATGGAAGCGACACCGTTACGCACGTTCAAAGCTGGGTGAGCGCGCGCGACAAAGCCATCGAGCGTGTCTACGTCGGCGCCGATGGGCGGCTGTACGCCGGCGGCAGGAGGATCAGGTTCATTGGCGTCAACATCGGCGGCGCCGCGTGCTTCCCGAGGAAGGAGGACGCGGAGAAGATAGCGGGGAGGCTCGCCAAGTTCGGCATCAACCTCGTGAGGATGCACGGTATAGATGCCAACTGGGAGACTGTAAACATCTTCGGTGGGTACAACGCCCCAACGACTAGGAGCCTCGACCCCGAGGCCCTCGACAGGCTGGATTACTTCATCGCGAAGCTGAAGGACAACGGAATCTACGTGAACTTAAACCTCCTCGTTGCCCGGAGGTTCAGAGCCGCCGACGGCTTGCCGCCCGAGATCGAGCAGATCGACTGGAAGGACCAGCACGCCCTGATCTTCATCGACCAGCGGGTCAGGGAGCTGCACAAGGAGTACGTGCGCCAGCTCCTAACACACAGGAACCCCTACACGAACACGACGTACGCTGAGGACCCAGCTATAGCGTTCGTAGAGATGGCGAACGAGATGGGCGCGTGGTTCTGGTACATGCTCACGGACCTAGTCAGCAGATTACCCCCCACCTACAAGGCGGAGCTCGAGCAGCAGTGGAGCAGCTACATCCAGGCAAAGTACGGCTCCGTAAGCGAGTTCCTCGCCCGGTGGGGCGTCAAGGGGGATAGGGCGCCAGCCCTCACGAGCAAGATGTACTGGGGGGCGCCGGACTTCGTCCGGGAAGCTTGGCTCGACTTCATCTACCAGCTCGAGGCGGAAACCTACACGGAGCTCTACGATTTCATCAAGCGCGAGGTAGGCTACAGGGGCTTAGTGGTCGGCAGCACGTGCTTCTTCAGCCCGCTCGGCATTCAATCCCGCTTCGACGTAATCGACGCGCACGCGTACTGGCAGCACCCCGAGTTCCCGGGCACGCCCTGGGACCCCCAGAACTGGTACGTCGTCAACGAGCCGATGGTCTGCAACCCGCTCAAGAGCACGATCGTCTCGCTCGCAGGCTACAGGGTCTACGGGAAGCCTTTCGTAGTCAGCGAGTACGATCACCCGAACCCCAACGCTTACGGCCCCGAGGGGGTGCTCCTACTGGCGACTTACGCCGCACTGCAGGATTGGGACGGGATAGTCTACTTCGCCTACGGGAGCTTGGACGACTGGGGCGCGAGAAGGCTGAGGGGCTTTTTCGACATCGACCAAAACCCCGCGAAGATGGCTCTCATGATCCCCGCATACATGATATTCGTGAGGGGGGATGTAGAGCCAGCTAGCACTTACATCGCGGCCGACCTAGCTCCGAGCGTCGAAAGGCAGCGCTTGAAGGAGTACGATTACGCTGACGCCTACGACGCAGGCCTCCGCCCCGAGCTGTCCCTGCTACACCGCGTCGCCGCCGTAACGGCGGTCGCTCCCAACGAGTCGGTGAAGAAGCCTGAGGAGGTGGAAACCCCCGGGGAGGTAAAAACCGGGATCTTCAGGTCCGATAACGGGCAAGTGTTGTGGGACGCGTCGGAGAAAAACAGGTGCCTATTGATCGTGAACACCAACCGGACGGTTGCGCTCGCCGGCTTCATCGGGAACAGAGGCTTCGAGCTGGGGTGGGCGACGCTGGAGGTCGGCGACACGCTCCTCGGCGGTTGGGGCGTAATCGCCTTCACCACCAGAGAGGACGAGAGCTTCAACAACTGGAGCAGGATGCTGATGATAGCGGTAGGCTACGTAACCAACGAGGGTTTAACCCTCAGGGATTACGACGGCAAGAGAGTATTAGCTGTCGGCTCGACCCGCATGAGGGAGATGGGCGACCTCAGGGGGAAGAAAGTGACCTGCATATTCCAGTGGGGGCAGGTTGGTGACTGGGGTAGAGGTCCAACCGTGGTTGAGGGGCTTGAAGTGACGGTTAGGTTGAGAACGCCTGAAGATATCGAGGTTTGGGCGCTGGACAACGTCGGAAACAGGAAGCTTAGGGTACCGGTAGCGACGGACGGCGAGTACAAGGTGTTCAAAGTGGACCCCGAGTACGAAACTATATGGTACGAGATAGTGCGCAAGTAGTCCACCTCTTTTGGACCTCTCGAGCCCTGCCACTGAGTTCTGAACTGCAGTATGCCGCCTCGTAGAGGCCGTTCCACGCGACGTCCCTCATCTCTCGCAATGAAGCAGTTTACGGGCTACAGCCAGCCTCTCGCCTTCATCGCATCGTAGATCCTCTGGAGCGCGATGACGAGTGCGGCGTCCCGCATCACGACCTCGCGCGAGCTCCTCCTCATCTCCTCGAATTTCGCCCAAACTCTCTCGAAGTTGTCGCGCATGATTCTCTCGAGCTTCGCCCTGGTCTCCTCCTCGCTCCACCAGTACCACTGGAGGTTCTGGACCCACTCGAGGTAGCTCATGACCACGCCGCCCGCGTTCGCGAGGAAGTCGGGCACAACAACCACGCCGCGCTTCGCCAACTCGAGCTCTGCCTCGGGAGTCGTAGGTCCGTTTGCGCCCTCCACCACGAGCTTGGCCTTCACCTTCCCCACGTTCTCCAGAGTGATCTGGTTCTCGACAGCGTCTGGCGCGATAACGTCCGCGTCCACGTAGAGGGCGGCTTTGGGATCGCTCAGCTTCTTCCCATCCGGGTAATCGACGACTTTTCCTGTCTCGCTCTTAACCTTCATCGCTTTTTCAATATCGATGCCGTCGGGGTCGTAGACCGTGCCGCTCAAGTCGCTGATTGCCACAACCTTGAACCCCATTTTCGAGGCCCAGTACGCGTGCCACTGGCCCGTGTTCCCAAAGCCTTGAACCGCGAGCGCCAAACCTTTAAAGTTGCCTAGAATCCTTTCAGCCGCCTCCCTAGTCATAACCGCGCAGCCGAAGCCTGTCGCGTACTCCCTAACCGGGTTGCCCCACAACACGGCCGGTTTCGCCGTGAAGGAGGCGGGAGCGTTCCTGCCGAGCAGCTTGCTGTACTCGTCGACCATCCAAGCCATCACGCGCGAGTCCGTGCCCACGTCGGGGGCCGGTATGTCGACAAGCTCCCCCAGCACGGGGTACAGGGCTCTCACGTAGCCTCTAGCGAGCTGCTCGAGCTCCCTCGCGCTGAGCTTCCTGGGGTCGACCCTCACAGCGCCCTTGCCGCCGCCGTACGGCAGTCCAGCTAGGGAGTTCTTGAGGGTCATAAGGGTAGCAAGAGCGATGTCATCCTCCAACGTTACGCCGGGATAGAAGCGGATCCCGCCCTTGTAGGGACCCAGCGCGCTGCAGTGCTGGACCCGGAATCCTTCGAAAACCTCCAGCTCGCCGTTGTCGAGGCGAACCGGTATCGAAACCGCGACGATGCGCTCCGGCTTGCTTAAGATCTTGTATAAGCCCTCGGGGAAACCGCCGAGGGCGACGCCCCTCTTGAGCGTTATCAACACGTTCTGCAGGAAGACCGACATAGCTCGGCGAGGGGTGTGCATCTCTTCTCTATTAATAGGTTATGCATAAGCATTGTTTAGTATCAAGTAAGACTAATTTCGTGATTCAGCATTAGTTTCCCAAAGCCCAGTATATAATTTACGCTAAACCTTCTGCTGCACAGCGTAAGAAACTCAGCGATACGGTCCTGAAGCTCCCAGCTAGCACCTGCGTGCACAAAGTATCTGCCGCGTGGTCAGCGACCAGAAACGGTCCTCACCGGTCGGACGGGGAGTTCAATCATCACCTGCAAATTTCGCGCATAGGGGCATTTTAAAGCTGCCGCGCGCTGCAAAGTGTTCACCGGCGAGCGCTGCTCTCTAGAAGGGACGGCGAGTACGAACTCGCCGTCCCCGTAGCGGGAGGCGGCTAAGGAGCTGTGAGACACGGCTGTATTAACTTACCTCGCAGCGAGGAGAGTTCATAAGTAGCTCTCGCGTTAAACCGGCAGAGCGCTGTGGAGCGCCGCGCTGCGCGCTACAGGGTCTCGGTTGACGCCTCCAAGTGCAAGAGGTGCGGCGTCTGCGCGCTTGTCAGCGTCTGCCGCTCACCCGAGCGCTGCGTCGGGTGCCTCGCCTGCTACTGGGCCTGCCCGCACGAGGCCAGGCGCCTCGTTCCAGCCGCCGAAGGAAGTATGGTTCGCGTGACCGTGAACGGAAACCTGCTCGAGGTCCCGGGCGGCGTGACAGTGGCTGAAGCGCTGACCTCGGCGGGGTTCAAGTTCAACGAGCCGGGGCGCGAGCCGTCGCTCGCCTGCCGCACGGGCGGCTGCTGGAGCTGCGCGCTTGTGATCGAGGGGGAGCTCGAGCGGGCGTGCATCACGCCGGTGAGAGACGGCATGAGCATCTCCACCAGCGTGGCCGGCTTCGAGCCGAGGAGGATCGTCCACGGGCCCGAGCCCCACCTGGTGGGCGGGAAGGCGACGCCCTGGTGGGAGGTGGACTACGCGAGCTACGTGGAGGCCGCGATTTGAGTCGCCGGCTGCAACCTGCGCTGCCCCCAGTGCCAGAACTACCTCGTGACCTACGACAACGCGAGCCCCGCCCTCACCCCGCGGGAAGCGGCGCGGCTGCTCGCGGAGTGCCAGAGGCGCTACGGGACGAAGGGTGTCGCGGTCAGCGGGGGTGAGCCGGCGCTGAACAGGAGGTGGCTGGTGTCGCTGTTCAGGGAGCTCGCGCGGCTCGTGGAGTCCAAGGTGAGGCGCCACCTCGACAGCAACGGCACCCTGCTTACGCCCGACTACGTCGACGAGCTTGTGGAGGCCGGCTGCAACAACATCGGCGTCGAGCCGAAGTGCGCGAGGGTGGAGACCTACATGAGGGTGACCGGTTTGAGCGACAGGGACCTCGCGTCCAGTTACCTGGAGGCCGCGTGGTGGGCGATCGAGTACATCTACAACAATTACAGGGACCGGGTGTACCTGGGGGTCGGCCTCGTCTACAACAGGGACCTCGTGAGCTTGGAGGAGGTGGCGGAAGCCGGCGAGAGGCTAGCGGCGATAGGCAGCGATATTCAGGTCACAGTCCTCGACTACTTCCCCGCCTTCCGCCGCAGGGACCTGAAGAGACCCAGCCCCCGGGAGATGCTGGAAGTGAAGAAGGTGCTGGAGGCGGCCGGTCTCAAGGTGGTGATCGTGCAAACGAGCAGGGGGCACGTTGGCCCGGGCGACCGGCGCCGCCTCGGACTCTAGCGCGGTCGAGCAGCTTACCCTTTCAATCACCCTTCAGGCAGCCATCGGTCGCTCATCCCGCGTCTCCGCCCACACTCCACGGCTGAAAACCTTTTCCCTCACTCGGCGCCGCCGAGCTCCCGTATCATGACTCTCGCCGCTAGCACGAGCGGGTCCCAGACGGGGGCGAAGGGCGGCGCGTAGGCTAGGTCCGCGAAGAAGAGGTCCTCCACGGTGCCGCCCTTCGCCAGCAGGGTGGCGAGTGCGTTGACGCGCGCCAAAACCCCCTCGCCGCCCACGATCTGACCGCCCAGCAGCCTTCCGCTCCTCCTGTCGGCTATCAGCTTCACCGTGATCCTGGAGCCACCGGGGTAGTACCTGGGTCGCGTGGCGGTCTCCACCTTGACCGAAACCGGCTCGAACCCTTCCTTCCTCGCCCTCTCCTCCGTCAATCCCGTCCTGCCCACCTCGAGGTTGAAGACCTTTGTGATCGCCGTGCCCACAGCCCCCGGGAACTCGGCGCTCAAGCCGGCTGCGTTGGCGCCGGCCACATAGCCCATCTTGTTCGCCACCGGGGCGAGCGGGAACCAGTCCGGCTTGCCCGTGACGAGGTTGATCGCTTCGGCCGCGTCGCCCGCCGCGTACACGTTCTCCACGCTCGTCTCCATCCTCTTGCTGACCTGGACGGCGCCCGTGGCCCCCAGCTTGACGCCGAGCTGCTTGGCCAGCTCGGTCTCGGGGGCCACCCCTGTAGCCACGAATACCGCGTCCACCTTGTACTCGCCCTTATCGGTGATCACCTTCTCGACCTTATCCCCTCCCGCGAGCTCCACTACTTTCTCACCCAAGTGCAGCTCCACGCCGTTCCTCGTCAGCTCCTCCTCCACGGAAACGGCGACATCGGGGTCCAGCGTGGGCATCACGTGCGGGAGGATCTCGAAAACCACCACCTCCTTCCCGACCCGCTTCAGGTTCTCCGCCACCTCCAAGCCTATGTAGCCGCCGCCGATCACCGCCACCCGCTGCGCGCTCTGCACGCCCCGCTTTGCGCGCTCTCCGTCCTCCAGCGTCCTCAGCGTGAAAACCCCCTCGAGGCCCAAGCCCCTGATCGGCGGCAGGCGGGGGCGCGCGCCCGTCGCCAAGATCAGCTTGCTCCACTCGAACGCCTTCTCCTCGCCGCCGACCCTAACCCTCGCGTAACCTTGAGCGACTTCTACGACCTCCGCGCGCGTGAACACGTCGATACCCCTCCTGCGGAAGACGTCGACTGTGTAGTGGACGAGCCAGTCGATGCTCTCGGCGAACCCGCCCAGGTAGTAGGGAAGCCCGCAGGGCGCGTAGCTGACGTAACCGCTCCTCTCGAACACAGCTACGCGCGCGCTCGGCTTCAACCTCTTGATCCGCGAAGCCGCGGTCATCCCAGCGGGCCCTCCGCCGACCACGATCACATCGTACTTCTCGACCACGCCGACCCCGCGCTCGCGAGCTTTTAGCCTTTATGCCGCCGGCAAAGCAACCCGGAACGAAACAGTATAAATATTATTTAAGCTCCCTGGCCCTCCACAAATGGAAAACGAGCGGCTCCTCCTCCCTTATTTTGTAAGCGTCGACGACGCGGCCTACGACCAGCATGTGGTCGCCGGCCTCCACGATCTTCTCGAGCTTGCACTCGATCGATACAACGGCGTCGGCTAGCGCGGGGGCCATCACGCTCTTTGCCTTCGCCATCTTCACGCCGCTCTTCTCGAACTTGTCCATCTGCCTACCGGAGACCGAGCCGAAGACTCCGAACGCCGCATCCCTGAGGCTCGGGCCCACAACGTTGACCGCGAACTCGCCCTTCTCCCTTATCAGCTCAAGCGTGAAGCGCTCTCGAGCCATGGCGACAGCGACCAGCGGCGGGTCCCACGACACGCGGCACGCCCAAGCGGCTGTCATGCCGCCTCTCCTACTCGGCTTGTCGGGGTCGCCAGCCGTCACGATGATGAGGGGGTGCGGCATGTAGTCCAGCGCTTCCATCGGATTTACCCTGCTCACGCGCTCCCACCGGGCGCGCGATTAAATAGGTTGACGGCGAACGCCGGCCGTGCGCTGGCTGGCGGACGCGGTGGCAGCGGGTTTCCCGCTGAGGCGGGGGCTGGCGCTCCTCGCGCTCAGCCCCTTCAGGTTCGTTGCGGGCCGCGCGCTCTTCCAGCTGGAGCTCCCGATGGGGCTCCGCATATACGCCCCGCTCGGCTACCTGCCCGAGGTGGTGAGGAACGCGCTCCACGTTTTCTTCTACAGGGATTACGAGGCGCTAAGCCTGTTCAAGCCCCGCGAGGGCTGGATCGTCGCGGACGTGGGGGCGTTCGTCGGTATCTACGCGGTGAGAGCCGCCAAGCTGGTCGGTTCGGGCGGCCGCGTGGTCGCGGTGGAGCCGCTCCCGGAGCACGCCGAGCTCGTTGCGATGAACGCTGCAGCTAACTCGCTAGCGAACGTAAAGATCGTGAAGGCATGTGTTTCCGACAGGTGGGGCGAGGCTGAGATGCTGGTACCGCCTTCGCCCATCAACGCCACGCTGAAACCGGAGTACGCGAGGGCGATGGGGGGTGCGCGAAGCAAGAGAAAGGTGTGGCTCATCCCCCTTGACGCGCTACTTGAGACGGTAGGGCCTTTAGACCTCGTTAAAATAGACGTTGAGGGGAGCGAGCTCGACTTGCTCCGAGGATCTGTGCACCTCAACCCCCGATACGCGAGCCGTCTCGTAATCGAAGTGCACACCGACGTTGTGCCCAGCTCTCTGCTGGCGAGAGAGCTTGAGCGGCGAGGCTACACGACTGCGGTTTACCTGCCCGAAGAGGCCTTCGGGCAGGCCATAGTGTACGCCTATCTTAAGTGAAAGTTAGCCTAGGCAAAAGTATAAAAGGATGAGGCATTCCTCGCCCTCCGTGAGTGTTGAGAGGGAGGTTGCTAAGGAAAAAGCCGTTAGGAGTGAGGACTACCTCGCGCTGCTCTATAGATTGGGCGAAGCTGGAATCGAGGCTAGGCTGAGCATAATCGCAGGCGAGCTGAGGGTTAAAGCCCCAACCGCTGCGAAAGCCTTGTCCAAGCTGCGGGAGAAAGGGTACGTGGAGAGGAAAGGGCTCTCCTACTTCCTGACGGAGAAGGGGTTGAAGGTTGCCGAGAGAATTGTAAGGAACCACAGGATTGCGGAGCGCTTGCTAACAGACGTTCTAGGTGTCGACCAGCGTGACGCGCACGAGCTGGCTCACGAGCTAGAGCACGTCGACCGACTCGCCGAGCTCGCCGACAGGTACCTCGGCTCGCCCGATCAGTGCCCGCACGGCAACCCGGTTCCCTCGAGAAGCCAGCTGAAGGGGCTACCTCTCAGCCGCGCCGGTGAGGGAGTATACAGGGTCGCTAGGCTGGGCGAGCTTGGAGAAGTATTCGAGTGGGCTGGCAGGCTCGGCCTCAAGGTTGGGACCCGCGTAGAGGTAGAGGGCGTCGAAGGCAACTACCTGCTGGTCCGGGTCGAGGGCGGCAGGATACGCCTGCCGATGGACATTGCCAGCCTCGTGTACGTTGAGAAAGCTGGGTGAGGATTGTGGACGTCACTCTAGCTAACGTGCCCGAAGGGGGCAGGGTTGTAGTGGTGAACGTGACGGGGGGAGCGGGCTTGAGGAGGAGGCTGCTAGAGATGGGCTTCGCGCCGGGCAGCGAGGTCGAGGTCGTCGCGAACAAGTGGGGCCCCGTCGTTGTGAAGGTTAGGGGTGTGACCGTCGCGCTCGGGCGGGGTATGGCCGCTAAAATCCAGGTGAAACCGGTCGGTGGCGGGAGTGGGTAGCAGCAGGCGAGTGTACAAGGTAGCTGTGGTTGGCAACCCGAACGTCGGCAAGTCGACGCTGTTCACTAGGCTCACGAGAGAAATCGCGCACATCGCCAACTGGCCTGGAACGACTGTCGAGAGAAAGGAGGGGGTGCTGCACTTGGATGGTGCTGACGTAGTGCTTGTCGACCTTCCCGGCGTCTACTCGCTGTCGGGTGTCAGCGTCGAGGAGAGGGTTGCCAGGGATTACATCCTGAATGGGGATTGGGACGCTGTGCTTGTGCTTGTGGACTCGTTGGCCCCCGAGCGCACCCTGTATCTTGCGGTGCACGCGCTCGAGCTGACCGGTCGCGCTGTGGTGGCTCTGACGAAGTGGGATGCTGCCCACGCGCGCGGAGTCCACGTGCACGTCGAGGCTCTGAGGGGGGCGCTCGGCGTACCTGTCGTTGCCGTCTCGGCTGTAACGGGAGAGGGGCTGGGCGAGCTCGTCAAAGCCCTCCAGGAGGTTCTTGGCGGCGGGGTGGGAAAGCCGTTGAGGGTGAACTATGGGCTGCTGGAGCCTGCGATCGCTGAGGTGGAACAGGAGCTCGCGGGTTTGAACTTGGGTATCAGGGCGCCAACCCGCTGGATAGCTCTCAAGCTGCTGGAGGGCGATGAAGACCTAGTGAAGCTCGTGGAGGCTGCAGGTGGTGAGACAGCTGTTCGGAGAGCCAGAGAGCTGAGGGAGGCTGTAGCGAGGTCCGCTGGGGTGGATCCTGAAGAGCTCACCGTATCGAGCCGCTTCAACTTCGTCGACGAGATCGCTAAAAGAGCTGTAGTGAGGATGCGCGTCGAGAAGGATGAAAGGGCTCTCGAACGGTTCTTCCTCTCGCCGGTGCTAGGTCCCATCCTATCAGTCGCGATACTGGTTGCCGCTTACGCGCTGGTGTTCACGCTGAACACAGGGTTCCCGCTAAACGTGCTGCTCGAAGCTGTTGGGCTCAGCGGGCTGGCGGAACGACTGGAGTCGTACACGCTCTCAGGCCTTATCTCGGGCTTCTTCGATTCTATCGCGAGCTGGCTTCGCGCGGGCCTTCCCGCAACGCCTCTCGCCTCGCTTCTCGTGGACGGTCTACTTGGCGGTCTCGCGCTCGTGCTCTCCTTCCTGCCGCTGATCCTGATGGCGCTGCTCGTCCTCGCGTTCCTCGAAGACAGCGGCGTGGGGCCTTACGCCGCCGCTTCGCTCCACAGGCTGTTCCAGAAAGCTGGGCTATCGGGGCGCGCCGCGTACCCGCTGCTCATAGCGCTCGGCTGCAACGTGCCGGCTGTCATGGCCTCGAGGACCGCCCCGGAGGAGGCGGAGAGGCGGCAGCTGATGGCGGCTGTGCCCTTCGTCCCCTGCCAGGCGAGGCTCGTCCTGCTCCTCGCGTTCGCCTCTGCCTACTTCGCCGACTCGCCGCTGCTCGCCGCCGCTGCTTTCGCCTCAGCCTACGCCGCCGCCCTCGGCCTCTTCGCGGCAACCTCGGTTGTCGCTAGGAGGGCGCTGGGCGCTACCGAGGCGCCAGAACTCGTGCTGGAGCTGCCCCCGCTCCATAGACCCTCACTCAAGGTGCTCTGGTGGATCTCTTGGGACTACGCGAAGCATTACCTGAAGAGAGCGGGGCTCGTCATCTTTGGGCTCAGCCTCGTCGTCTGGGGGCTCACGAGCTACGGTCCCTCAGGCCCCGCGGAGCCGGGAGAGAGCTACGCCGCGCTAGCCGGTAGGAGCCTAGCCCCTCTCATGGCGCTCCTCGATTTGAGCGGCAGCAAGGCGGAGTCGGTGGCTTTCGCCGCTCTGGCGGGGCTCGTGGCCAAGGAGACAGTCCTCCTCTCGCTCGCAGCTTACCAGGGCTCCGCTGATCCCGTTGAAGCTCTGAAGCTTTTGGGGCTCAGCCGCGCACAAGCCTTAGCTCTCGCGGTCTTCTTCACGACCTACATGCCGTGCGTGGCCACGATCGTCGCGATCTACAAGGAGTCGGGAAGTGCTAAGCTGACAGCGGCAGCCGTCGCTTGGTCGATTCTCGCTTCGACTGCTGTCAGCTGGGTAGTGTACGCTGTAGCTTCAACTCTCGGCTTTTGAGCGCCGCAACTAGAGGATTGCTTCGGAGTTTACTGGATATTAGAACAGCCTGCCGCGACCACGCTTTTTGTTTTAGAAAAGCGAGCTCGGCTCCGATGAATTACTATGGCGAATGCTTATTAACCTTGTGCAAGCGTTAAAAATGAAATGGTGGAGATAGATAGGTACCTGTCGGCTAGAGCCGGCTTGCTTAAAGCCTCGCAAGTTAGGGAGCTCCTCAAGTGGATCGGAAAGGATGTGATATCGCTGGGTGGCGGGGTGCCAGACCCGGCGAGCTTCCCGATGGGCGAGATCAAGCTAATCGTCGCGGAGATTCTCGAGGAGAAGGGTGCGGCTGCGCTCCAGTACGCGCCAACCGAAGGGATAGATGAGCTGAGAGGGGAGATCGCACGCTTCATGACGAAAAGGGGGTTGAAGGCGAAAGCCGAAAACGTGCTGGTGACCTCGGGTAGCCAGGAGGCGCTCGAGCTCATCGCCCGTGTCTTCATCGATCCCGGAGACCTTATAGTTAGCGAGAACCCAACATACCTTGGAGCACTACAAGCATTCAACGTGTACGAACCGCGCATGGTTGGAATTCCGATGGACGAGGAGGGGCTGCGCGTCGATGCTCTAGAAAGGGAGTTGAGGAGAATCGAGAGCGTTAGTGAGCGCGTTAAGCTCGCTTACCTCATCCCAACCTGCCAGAACCCGACCGGGAGGACCGCGAGCCTAGAGCGCAGGAAAACCCTTCTTGAGCTGGTCGAAGTGCACGACTTCCTAGTCGTCGAGGATGACCCTTACAGCTACTTCTACCTGGACGGGGTTGAGCCGCCTTCGCTTAAGTCGATGGACGCGAGCGGCCGCGTCATCTACGTCTCCACCGTGAGCAAGATCCTAGCACCCGGCTTGAGAATCGGTTGGGTCGTGGCCGAAGAGGAAATCATCGAGAAGCTGGCGATCGCTAAGCAGGGGGTGACGCTCCAGCCGCCGACGCTCAGCATGTACGTGCTCCTCGAAGCCCTGAAGAGGGGGCTTGTAGACCGTCAGATTCCGAAGCTGAAAGAGATCTACAGGGTTAGGAGGGATACAATGCTTGAAGCCCTCGAGACCTACATGCCGGTAGGCGTGAAGTGGACCCGCCCGAGCGGGGGGATGTTCGTCTGGATCGAAACCCCCGAGAGCGTGGACATGGACGAGCTGCTACCTATAGCTTTGACGGAGTACAAGGTCGCCTACGTGCCGGGCAGTTCCTTCCACGTGGACGGGAGTGGTCGAAACACGGCTAGGCTCAGCTTCTCCTACCCGCCTCTCAACGCTATGAGAGAAGGCGTGGCTAGGCTCGCAAAGCTGATAGCCGAACGAGCCGCCCTGCGCGCGGAGCCTGTAAGGAACTAAAAGATCTTGCCTCCGCGTTCCAAGATCGTTTTCACCGTTTCCCACGCCTCGTCGACGCTCTTTTTCAGCTGCTCAAGCTGCTCCCGGTTCTCCGGCCTCAGCAGGTGCGCGAACCTCCCCTGCAGCCTCAGATAGTCCTCGAGGGGCTTTCGCTTCGACGGGTCGAGGAGGGCCCTGCTCCTCCCTGTCAGCTTAAGGACGCCGTTCTCGACCTCGTAGAGGATCCAAGCCCCCGTCTCCACCGCTAGACGCCCGATCTCCACCATCTTGCCCGGCGGGAAGCGCCAGCCGGTGGGGCAGGGCGCGTGCAAGTGTATGTACTTGAACCCTTTGATCGAAGCAGCCTTCCTCACCTTCTCGACGAAATCGAGCGGGTAGGCTACTGAGGCTGTAGCCACGTAGGGGACCTTGTGGGCTGCCACGATCAGGGCCGCATCCTTCCTCCGCTCCCTCTTGCCGGAAGGCGTCGTGGTCGTCCAAGAGCCCGTCGGAGTGGAGCCGCTCCTCTGGATGCCTGTGTTCTGGTAGGCCTCGTTGTCGTAGCATACGTACAGGATGTCCTCGTTCCTCTCCGCAGCGCCGCTCAAAGCCTGGAGGCCGATGTCCACGGTCCCCCCATCCCCCGCCCACACGACAACCGGGATATCCAGCCCCCGCAGCTCCAGCGCCGCTTTCAAGCCGGAGGCCGCCGAGGCGCTAGCGGCGAACGCGATGTTAAGCAGCGGGACACCGGAAGGCGTCCGAGGGTAGATACCCTGGATGACCGTTGTGCAGCCGGCGGGCACCACGAGGACAAACTTTCCACCAAGGGCTTTGCCAAGCATCCTCAAACCCAGCGCGGCTGGGCAGCCGGGGCAGGCGGAGTGCCCCGGCAGCCAGTACTCTTCAGCTGCCAGCTCCCGAACTGTGATTCCAGCTCGCGCCAAACCATCCACCGGTTTAAACCTCGGAGGCAGCGTATAAATGTGTTAGCGCGCAGGGCGATTCGAGATCAGCTCAGCAAGCAGCTTAATGCTTAAGTTGCATACTTACGCGAAAAAACTTAATACTATCTTGTAAGCGCTTTCTCTAGTAGGTATGGCGTCGCGCTCGGTGCACAAGCTGTTAGACCTGCTTCTCGATAGGAGAGTGAAAGCTGTTGTACCGAAGCTCGACCACTGCTATGGGGTAAGCTATCACGAGTCGCTAGGAGTCGCGCGGGAAGAGTTCCCCGATCTGAACGACGCTTTGAGCGAGCTTGAAAAGCGGGGTGTGTTGAAAAGCGTGAAGGTGGGAACGTATCTAGCTTGTCCGGAATGCGGTTCCCATAGGTTAATACCGAAGTTCTTCTGCCCGGTCTGCGGCTCGCAAGATGTAAAGTGGGTGGAGGCCATACACCACATACCGTGCGGCTTCATCGCACCTCTGGAAGCGTTCTCAGCAGGGGGTTTGTTAAAATGCCCGAAATGCGGCAAACCCCTTAAAGCCATAGGTGTTGACTACAACAGGTATCATAGAGTCATATTCTGCGAAAGCTGCAAAAACGTGTCGATATTCCCTAAGCTCGTTTTCATCTGCTTTGACTGCGGGAAGTCCGCGAGCGAGAGAGAGCTGGATATCAAACCCCTCCTTAGATACGATGTTATCGAGGAGAGACTCCTGAGACTACCTTTTGAAAGGGCTGTGTCTGAAAAGCTTGAGGAGATGGGAGTAAAGGTCGAGCACCCCAGGTGGGTTATAGGGAGATCGGGGCTGGTCCACAGGTTCTCATTTTCCGTGAAAAAGGATAGTACTGAACACCTCATCGACGTAATCGAAGAGAACAATGGTGTGAATGAAGATAAGGTTCTAGCCATGTTCGGAAAACTGTTCGATTCAGCTGCTAAAAGCGGGATCCTGATCGCGGTACCTAGGGCAACGCAGAATGCGAAAAGCTTAGCAGAGAGATTGAATATAAAGGTAGTTGAAGCGAGCGATTTGAACGAAATTCTAGAAAAACTTCATAAACTTATAATAGAACCAAAAGAGACTACGATAGATCAATATACAAAGAAAGGGTGATTTTATGCCTAAAGAGAAAGCTTTGATTAAACTTATAGAGCTCATTCTAAACGGATCTTTAGTTGAGATAAAGCCTGAGTTCGATCAATGCAAGGGAAGCTACAGCTATTGTCACGGTCCCCTAGCAGACGTGTGTGAAGGATTGGATGATGCGCTTGCGGAGTTGCATGAGAATGGGTACATACAGAGGGAAGTGTACGATAACATCGCTAGCTGCCCAAGCTGCGGCTCTGGAATGTTCCTTTTGAAAGCTAAGTGCCCTTACTGCGGCTCTGTTAAGTTTTCTAAAGAGGTGGTCGTAGAGCATTTGAGCTGCGGCTACTCTGGGCTCGCTGAGGAGTTCATCGGTCAGGGTGGGACGCTCGTATGCCCAAAGTGCAGAAGGGAGCTGAAAGATCTTGGAGTTGACTACGTTAGAGTAGCCGAGGTATACAGGTGCAACGTGTGTAAGGATGTGTTTTCCGCACCTTCATTCTCGTACAAGTGCCTGATGTGCGGGTATGAAGCTTCAATCCAGGAACTTAAGCCAAAAGAGGTCTACAGGTACACAGTCGTCAGGGAATCCTTAGAGAAGGACCCGATGGTTAAGTCGATTTTGGGGCTGGTCTCTACGTTAACAGCCTTAGAGTACAAAGTGAAAGCTCCTGCAAGGGTCAAGGGCAGATCAGGGATTGAATACGACTTCGCGATGGCAGTATGGAAAAAAGATGAAAGCGCGCCCATAGCTGTAGTAGATTTAGTTAAAGATTCGATGAGTGATGAAAAACTGCTATCGTTCTTTGCAAAATCTATTGATATTAATGCTAAAGCTAAAATATTAATTACATATCAGAGAGACCCAAATCTTGAAGAGAAAGGAAGGAAGCTTGGCATCAACGTAATAGATCTGGGAAACGAAAACTTAGTAAAAAAGATAGCGGAAATAGTTCTTTCTTTCGATTATGAGAAGCGTGGGGATTTGAAATGAGGAAACTGTATTTCATCTCTTTTTTGCTTTTCTTGAACATCTCTCTGATACCCTACTTTATCGGCGGGTTGCACACGCTCCTCGCTTATGCTTTCGCCCTGGTTTTCGCAATTTACGTTGTGGTTCAAGCATTCGTATCCGAGGACAGCAGGTTTTTCAGCGGGGTCGCCGTGTACTTAATGCTAGTAGTGGTTCCTGTAGTTTTGGCCGCGGTAGCGTACCTGGAAAGCTTAAATATTTTCGAGTCTATCCTTTACGGGATAATAGCTTTTGGTTTTACTTTAATATCGTGGCACTACCTATTCCTAGTACCCCTAGCTGTCTACTACAAGAGGTTTGAAGAGATCGAAGCGACAAAACCGTTACTCTACAGACCTCTTGTCAGCATAATTATCCCAGCTAGGAACGAAGAGAAGGTGATCGGATCGACAATAAAATCGCTACTCGAAGCTGAATACGAGCCTAAGGAGATCATTGTAGTAGACGATGGTTCAACGGACAAGACATTCGAAATCGCCTCGATGTACCAAGGGCCTAAAGTCAAAGTCCTTAGGAGAGAGCTAGGCGGGAGGGGTAAAGCTAGGGCTGTGAATTTCGGTTTAAGGTTTGCAAAAGGCGATGTAATTGTCGTTATGGATGCAGATACAGTTTTGAGCAGAGATGCGATTAAAGAGCTTGTAAGGAAACTCCAAGACCCTAAGGTTTCGGCGGTTGCCGGTAACGTTATGGTGAGGAATAAGGTTAACTTGCTAACGAAGCTTCAGGCGATAGAGTACATTGCAGCTTTCCACTTGTTTAGGAAGGGGTTGAGCGTGCTAGGTGCTGTCCCGATAGTATCGGGGGCGCTCGGAGCGTTCAAGAGGGAGGCTCTGGAAAGTATAGGTTTCTTCGATGCTGATACTTTAACGGAGGACTTCGATGTAACTGTGAAATCCATAAAATCTGGAAAAGTTGTTCAAGCGAGCTCATCTGCTGTGGCTTTCACTGAGGCTCCTGAGACTTTGAGAGGTTTGTACAAGCAGAGGTTAAGGTGGTATAGAGGAGCTTACGAGGTTCTCTTTAAGCATAGAGATATGTTTTCGCTTACAGGAGTTACTGTTCTTGATTCCTCTTTGATTCTTATAAACAATCTTATAATGCCAATTATCGATTTCTTGACGATAATATCTATAATCTTGGCTATCCTGAGAGGTCTCATTTGGCCGCTCGTCATCCAGATAATCCTGTTCACTACCCTTCAGATACTCGTAAACCTCGTAGCGCTCCAGTTAGCCGGAGAGGAGGATACCTCACTCGTGGTGCTTCCGGTTTTCGTGCTAGGCTACAAGCAGTTCCACGAAATCTTAATGCTTAGATGCCTATTCGATGTGATATTTGCGAAAATTAGAAAGAAACAGTTTGCTTGGACGTTCATAGAAAGAAAGGGTGTCGAAGAAGACAAGGCAAAAGCTTTGCTACACGGAACTATCGCTTCTCTATAGCCCACACCTGTAAAGCAATCACCGCAACCCCAACCACTCAGTCCCGCTTCTTCCCTCTTTAAGGTTCTTCAAGGTGGATTCCACGATATACGCGAAGTCTAAGGGGGTTACGTCGCGCCCGCCCAGCCCAGCGATGAAGCTCGCGACAAAGGGTCTTCGACTGCGGTCGTAGAGCGCCGCTTTGACTTCTGCCGCCAGCACGCTCGGCAGGCCCGGCGATAAGCTGCGGTCGACAACCGCGACAGCGTCCATCCCCTCGACGGCTTCCGCTAGCCTCTCGGCGGGGAAGGGTCTTGTCGCGCGCAGCCGGATCACGCCGACCTTCAAACCCTTCTTCCTCAGCGCGTCCGCCGCTTCCTTCGCGTCGCCCGCCCAGGATCCTGCGAGGATCAAGCCGACCTCAGCGTCCTCGCTCCGGTAGCGCTCGATCAAGCCGCCATACCTCCTGCCTGTAAGCTTGCCCCACTCCTCGTCGACCTCCTCGATGATGCGCGCTGCGTTATCCATGGCTGTTTGCATCTTGTAGCGGAACTCCATGTACGTGTCCGGCGCCGCTATCGTACCGTACGACTTCGGGTTTGAGGGGTCGACCCAGTAGGGCGCTGGGGTTTTCTCGGGTAGGAAGCGGTCGACGAGCGCCTGCTCCGGCACGTCCACCGGCTCGTAAGCGTGCGAGAGCAGGAAGCCGTCGAGGTTGACCATCACGGGCAGCAGGACCCGCTCGTCCTCTGCGACCCTGTAGGCTTGGATCACCATGTCCATCGCCTCCTGCGCGCTTTCAGCCCAGAGCTGGATCCAGCCGGCGTCGCGCTGCGAGAAAGCGTCGTTGTGGTCGCACCATATGCTCCAGGGGGGCGCTACCGAGCGGTTGACGACCGCCATGACTATAGGGAGGCGGGCGCCGCCCGCCCAGAAGACCATCTCGCTCATGTACAGGAGCCCCTGGGAGGACGTCGCGGTGAACGCCCTCGCGCCACCTGCGGCTGCTCCTATGCAAGCGGCCATGGCGCTGTGCTCCGACTCGACCGTTATGAAGCGGGCTTTGAGCTCGCCCCTGTCCACGTACTCCGCGATCTTCTCTACGATCGTCGTCTGCGGGGTTATCGGGTAGGCGGCTACGACCTGAACTCTCGCCAGCTTCACGCCAAGGGCTACCGCTTCGTTCCCCGAGAGGACTGCGCGAGCCACTCAGCCCACCCCCTCCTCTACCATCGTTATCGCCTTCGCGGGGCACTCGTTCGCGCACACCCCGCAGCCCTTGCAGTAGTCGTAGTCGATCTCCACGCCGCCGTCCTCCCGCCTGAGAACTGCACCCTCCGGGCAGTAGAGCCAGCAGAGCAAGCATTTAATGCACTTCGAGTAGTCGATCACTGGCCGCTCGGTCCTCCAGAGACCCGTGCGGCCGGCAGCCCCCCTCGTCGGGGCAGCGATCGCGGTGAGCGGGAGCTCGCTAGCCATGGCTAAACCCCCTCACCTCGCGGTAAGCGTCTTCTGCCGCTCTAGCGTTCGCCTCGCCGAGCCGCCCGCTCCATGTTTCCAAAATCGCTCTCTTCACCGATTCTAGGCTGACGAGCCCCGACACTTTCGCTAGCGCGCCCAGCATAGCGGTGTTTACGACCGGCCAACCGGCCACTATCAGGCCGTGGCGCTTCGCTATGCCGGTGGCGTCCACCCAGTAAACCCTCCCTTCCGCTTGCGGCTCGGACGGCGAGTTAGCAAGCAGGTAGCCGCTCTCCTTCACCTTCAAGCTGAGAGAGGAGAGGAGAGCCCTGTCGAAAACGACTAGCGCGTCGGGCTCGCGCACAGGGCTCCGCACCCTCACCGGTACGTCGGAAACCCTCACGTAAGCGCTCACCGGTGCCCCCCTCCTTTCGCCGCCGAACGTGGGATATGCTTGACCCCAGAGCCCTTCCAGCACGGCCGCCTGCACCAGGAGGCGAGCGGCAACTACAGCCCCTTGCCCACCCCTACCGTGGAAGCAAGCTTCCCAGAGCATCACTTCTCGAGATTATTCCTAGACGCATCTTTATAAGGCGTGCGCGAAAGGAACGTTTAACGTGGGCACCGGGAAGTTGTGGGCGATCCTCCGGCCCAACAGCATAGCCGTTGTAGGTGCATCCAGAGATCCTAGCAAGATCGGTTCCAGAATCCTTCGAAACATCCTTTCTTCTGGTTTTCAGGGGGTTGTTTATGGGGTTAACCCGAATGCGAGTGAGGTTTTGGGTGTGCGGTGTTACCCGAGCGTTTTAGATGTTCCGGGTGCTGTCGATCTAGCGGTTGTAGCCGTGCCGGCGCGGTTTGTACCTCAAGTTGTTGAAGAGTGCGGTAGGAAGGGGGTGAAAGCGGTCGCCGTAATCTCAAGCGGCTTCAAAGAAGTGGGAAACACCGACCTAGAGAAAGAAGTAGTAGAGATCGCGAAAAAACACGGAATACGAATCCTCGGACCAAACATCGTCGGAGTGTGGGACACGCGAACGCCGATCAACTACAGCTTCATCGACGCGAACCCTCTACCCGGTTCGGTGGCTTTTATCTCGCAGAGCGGTGCTCTCATGACTTCGCTCCTCTGGTGGACGAGGGAGAGAGGGATAGGCTTCTCCTGCCTCGTCAGCATCGGGAACAGGGCCGATGTGGGCGAGGCAGACCTCCTAGCATTGCTGCGCGAGGACCCGAGAACGAAGGTGGTAGCGATCTACATAGAGGGGTTGGGCTTGGGCGAGGGTAGAAAGTTCCTCGATGAAGCTCTCGAGACTTCGACCGTGAAGCCTGTGATCGTCCTCAAGGCCGGAAGGAGCGAGGCGGCTGTGGAAGCTATACGCTCGCACACAGGCTCGCTCGCCGGGTCCGACGAAGTGTACGAAGCGGCTTTAAAGCAAGCTCGCGCGCTGAGAGCCGCGAGCCTCCGGGAGCTGTTCAACTGGGCTCTCGCCCTCGCGCTCTCACCGGAACCGGGGGAGGGGACTGCGGTGATCCTAACGCACGGCGGCGGTGCCGGCGTGATAGCGGCCGATGTGCTCAACGGGATGGGCGTCCCGCTGGCTCCCCTCCCCCAGGACCTTCAGGAGCGGCTCCGCAAGTTTATGCCGCCCTTCGGTAGCGCGCGCAACCCCGTGGACCTCACCGGGATGATGACTGCCGAGAGCTTGAGGGGCGCGCTCGTCGAGGTGCTCCGCGACCCTAGGGTCGGCGCCGTGCTGGTGTGGGCCGGGCAGGGCGCCATCCCAACGCCCGAGGAGCTGGGTGAGGCTGTGGTTTCCGCTGTGAGGGAGGTCGGGCTCGCAAAGCCCTTGATAGTCTCGATCACAGGGGGAGGAGAGTGCAGGGAGGTCCTCAAGAGGTTGATCCAAGCGGGAGTGCCTAGCTACGAGTCGCCCGAGGACGCTGCCAGCGCGCTGGCAGCCGTGTACAGGTACTACCGGCGCAGGAGAGAGAGAAAGGGTGAACCTGCGAGGGTTGAGGGCGACAGAGCTCGCGCGAAGGAGATCCTCGGGAGGGCGCGAGCCGAAGGTAGGGTGCTCCTCACCCCCGTCGAGTCTTTCGAGGTGGCGCGGGCCTATGGGATCCCAGTCGTCGAGTACGCGTTCGCGCCTGACCTCGAGACGGCTGCGAAGGCGGCCCGGGTGATCGGGTACCCTGTAGCTCTGGCTGTGGAGACACCCGATGTAGCGCACAAGACGGATGTCGGCGGCATCGCGCTGAACATCAAGTCCGAGGAAGAGCTGCGCGCGGCGTACGCGAAGGTGATGGAGGTGTTCGCCAGGAATGTTCCGAAAGCTAGGGTTTTCGGTGTTTCTGTGAGGAAGATGATGCCTAGGGGGTTCGAGGCCTTCGTGGGAGCGAGGCGCGACCCCGTTTTCGGTCCCGTCGTTAGCTTCGGGTGGGGAGGCGTGATGGTTGAGCTCGTGAGGGATTTTTCCCTTAGAGTAGCCCCCCTGACTCAGGATGACATAGAGGATATGATCGAGGAGACGAAGGCTGGAAAGGCGCTTAAAGGCTACAGGGGCCCGCCGCTCGACGTCGAAGCGTTGAAGAATATCGTAGCGAGCGTCGCCTCCCTGATGGAGGATTTCGAGGAGATCTCCTCGGTCGACGCGAACCCCATCTTCGTGTACGAAAAAGGAGCTGTGGCTGTCGACGTGAAAGTGTACCTGAAAGCGTAAGCGCTCGAGTTCGGCGGCCTGCTCCCAAGCCTTTTATACGCACCTCCCCCAAGCCGAACGATGGAGTTCCCGGTTTCTCTAAGCTTGGAGGAGATAAGGAGAGTGCGTCCGAGCAAGTACTCTGGCCTCGACAAAGGCGCGATAAGCATGGGTTTGGCGGAGTCCGACTTCGACATGCCAAAGGAGGTTAAAGAGGCGATGATCAACGCGATCCTAGAGGGTAGGTACCACTACGAGATGGGCGGGGTCCCCGAGTTCCTGGAAGCCGCGGTCGAGAAGCTGAGGAGGTTCAACGGGATCGACGCTACAGAGGAGGAAGTGCTACCGACGGTCGGCGCGATGAACGGGATATGGCTTTCGTACAAAGTCCTCCTCAAACCGGGAGACCACGTTGTCGTCGTGACGCCCACCTACCCCCCGCTGGTAGAGAGGCCGAAGAGCTTCCAGGCGGAAGTAACCGAGGTGAGAGCGGGGGAGGACTGGCACTTGGACATCGAAGCGATCGAGAGAGCGTTAACGGACAGGACGAGGGTGATCACGATCTGCAACCCCAACAACCCCACGGGCGCGGTGTACACGAGGGACGAGCTGGAGCAGCTGGCCGAGCTAGCGGTGAGGCGCAACCTCTACGTGATCTCGGACGAGCTCTACGAGCACCTCACGTACGACGGTAGGAGACACGTGAGCATCGCCTCGCTGCCCGGCATGCGGGAGCGCACGATCACGATCTTCGGCTTCACGAAGAGCGCGCGACAGGGTTTCTGAAAACCAACGCTTTGTCGTTGGTGCGCGCGCCTGCCTAGCTCCGCTGGAGCGCCCCCTATAGTATACCTGCATATTCTCTATTCTTTTCTTTAACTTTTTGATTAGAAAAGATCACTTTCGGTCTTCTCAACATCGAATTTATAAAGCCCCGGTTCGCTTTAAGCCCGATGCCGCGCGTGGAGAGCGCGGCGGGAGAGCACGCGGTGAGGGGGCCGGAGCCCCGGGCCCCCGGGCTCGACATCCCCCGCCTCGCGCGAGGGGCGGGCCCTATAGGGGGTAGGAAAAGGGAGAAGGAAGGTGTGGTGGAGGGCTTCCGGGTCTTGACTTTACTGTACCGCATTGACGAGCTTCCAGCCGGTGCTTTCCAGCGCTTGGTGGAGCTGTTTAGGGTTTACCGCGCCGTCGCGGCGCTCTACTGGTGGTCGAAGCGTTTGAACATCGAGGAGGGCGTGGAGCTGGCGCTCGAGCGCGCGAAGCTGCTGGTGCCGAGCTACTACCGGCACGCGTTCGACAAGAGGTCGCAGGTTTACCAGTTCAGCGAGGTTGAGAGGACGAGGAGGTCGAGGAAGGTGATATTGCAGCTGCCGTTCGTCGATGCTCTGCATTACCACTGCGGCTGCTACATCGAAGGCGACAAGCTGGTCGTGAGGCTGGGTGGCGGCGAGCGGTTGGAGCTGCCGTTGCCGGAGCGCGCTCTAAAGTGGCTTCAAGAAAAGGAGCAGGAGGTTGCCCCGCTGAAGGTCACGAAGATCGTACGCGTGCAGTGGCGCGAAGACAAACACCCCGAGCTTCTTAAAGTGCAGATCGTGCTGAGGGTCGAGCGGCAGAAGCCGGTGATGCCGGATCCCAAGGGCGCGCTCTTAGTGTACGCGGACGCGAACTCGGATTACGGGATCGCGTGCGTGTTCGCGCTTTCCAACGGGAGTGAAACGAAGGTTTTGGAGACTCCCAAGTTACGGCCTCCGAACAGGAGCAGGCGGCTGAGAGCCGCTGCGAAGAGGCAGGCTGCAGCGGCTTACGGCCACAAGCGCGGCATCAACCTTGCGCTCGCACGGCTCTCGACGCGGTTCAGAGCGAAAGGTTGGGTGAAGGCGGCCGCCGCTCAGATTTTCAAGAGGGCGTTCAAGAGGGCGAGCGGGAGGAGCTTGATGATGAACTTCGATATACCTGATCCAGAATCGATTAAGGGTTCTTACCTTCAGAAAACTTTGCTTTCTTTAAGGAAGGTTGCTGATAACTTGGCTAAATGGTTCGGCGTCTACGTCACGTTCGAGTGCTACCCTTCAACAAGGTGCCCCTACTGCGGCTCGGAGCTGGAGATCGTGCACACGAGGAGGACGAGGGTCGCTTTCTGCCGAAACTGCGGCTTTTACGACGACCGAGATTTCGTGCCGTTCTACCACTGGTGCAAAGCGCTGAACCTGCCGATGCCGAAGCACCCGCTGCGGAAACTGCAGCTACCGGAGGAGCTGCACCAAAAACTTAACAGCGTACGACCCGGAAGCTCTCGGGCCGGGCGCGAGTTGGCGGGGTCGCGCTCAACGCGCCGCCCCGCTGCCCGTGCGCGCGCCGGGCGCCCCTAGCGGACTAAATGAAGCTCGGGGACGGAGCCCGATCACGGGCGGTGAAGAGCTTAACGCCCCCGTGGGCCCGCCGGAACGATGACAGGCGGGCCAGAGGGGGCAGAAAAGCGCGGGAAAACCCGCGCGGGCGCGCGCAGCGATACGGTGATCGGAGCTACACCCGAAGAGTACGAGGTGAGAGCGCACCTAAGGGTGCTCGAGGATATGGAATTATCCCCAGGAGAACGCGAGGCAATCCTCCACGCGAACGCTAGGAAACTGCTTAAGTTATCCTAAACCCAAGCTTAGCTTCGG
>Ga0078972_1004457_pt1 | contig 38241 bp, 38 predicted proteins | sample YelNatPaOPGAMG01_FD_67568 | JGI IMG/M metagenome (GOLD analysis project Ga0078972, IMG submission 67568) | Hot spring thermophilic microbial communities from Obsidian Pool, Yellowstone National Park, USA - OP-RAMG-01 (SPADES assembly) (version 2) | ecosystem: Environmental > Aquatic > Thermal...
TTGGGTTAGAGGATGAAGATAATATTGCGGTTATTAAGGTGCTTGAAAAACTTACAGGATTAACTCTACCATCTTAGCTTTACAGATGAGATGATGTTAAAGCCGTCTCGAAATGAAGCCCACTTATCACGATAGTCTCAATGAATACAAACTAAGGGGCTAGATGGCTCACGCTGAGCCCAGTGTAAGGCTTTTGAACGAATCTTCTGAAAGATTTTATCAAAGATGAAAGCCTATGATCCTTATTGCAAATAACGCTGGGAACAGCTCGGGTGTGTAGATTGATTATCCTGCATTCTCTAGAAAGGGTTCTTTTGGGTTCTTCAAACTCAGCCCTAAGAGCGGTTATCAGAATAAAGTTTAGATCCCTCTCATTAGCCACTTCTGATAGTTTCTCGAGGAAGTATCTATTTCTCTCTCTAATGGGTTGGTCAGATATTTCGTTGAACCACGAGTCAACCTCGTCTAATATTAAGAACAAAAGGCCGTTTATCTGCCTCAACCTGTAAGAAACTCTCTTATTTCCTTCATGCTAGGACTATGTGTCAAATTTTTTATCAGATCCTTCCTACCCGTAGACTCAAAGAATATGTCCCAGAGATATTCATATGCCCCCCTCTACCTCCTTAACTTGGATAACAACAACTCTCGCCGTCTCTGGAGTAGAAAACTTAATCTCCGTGTTTTCCAAAGATCGGGATCCTCTCTAGCCAGCTATTGGCTTCGTGAGGTTGGTTAAATAGATGATATGCCAAAAGCAAGAGGTGAGACCTACCGCTCCCTATGTCCCCAATAACAAGAATGTTACCAACAGGATCTTCGCGGTTCAACTTACGTTTTAGGAAGGTAAGGAAGTTAACCTCATCATCTAACACACACGTTCTACCAAAACCCAATCCGGATCAGCCTCTGCAGTCCCAGGCTTATACACATTCTCGACCCTCACAACACCAACGATCTTCTTTAATGTTAAGTGTCTTAAAAAAATAAATAAAGTGTAGGGGCTTTTTATCGCATGGCTCGTTTGAAGAAGTCTAGCACAGCGGGTACGAAAATGTCTTCGCGCAGACTTCTGATGCTATGTTTGGTGTTGGGCATAATTAGTAGCTCGCCTTTTGGAAGCGATCTATAGAAGCGCGCTGCTTCTTCTAACGGAATAAGGTCGTCGCGGTCGCCTACGGAAACTAAGACCGGGAAGCTTACACGCTCAAGATCCTCTCTGCTCAAAGTTTTTTGTCTTTTATTTTGCATAAGGGAAGCTGCTTCCTTAAGGAGGTTTCTCCAGCGTTTCCCGTGAAGCTTTTGAAGCGCTTCCGCAAACCTTGGGTCTTCAGCTAATATTCTATCTGGATCCATTCTGTTAACCATAGACCGTATCGAGTTCTCATCCCAGTACATTTTTGTAGCGTGCATCACAAGAGCCTTAATCCTCCCAGGGTATCGGATTCCAGCTATTAGACCTACAAACCCGCCTAGGCTGTAACCACATACAAGAGCAGATTCCAAATGTAGCGCGTCAAGAAGCCCGATCAAGTCGTCTCGAAAAAGTGCTTCCGTCAACCTACCCTCAGGATTATCTGTTAAACCGTGACCGCGCATATCTACAGCAATTACACGATATTCTCTTGAAAAAAGCGGGATGAACCTTCTCCAATCCCCTTCAATAGACCCTAACAAACCGTGCAAAAGAACTAAAGGCTGCCCTTCTCCACTCTCCTCTAAATGAATGGAGACATCACCCACCCTCACAACCGACATTCCAAAATAGTCTGTAGCAGATCCCCTTATAAGTGTTGGTAGCTTCTTCGCTCTTTGCCGTGTTCTTTTGCGGCCTTCTATCTATTGGTTCTGTTAATGCAAAAAAGGTCATCTATAGTTGCCTTTTAGCTAGGTGCTGGCAATAGGATGGCGAAGACGCTTCCCAACTAATTTGTCGGTTAATGCATCCTTACCAACTAATTTCAACGATTGAATACGGTCACCTATATGTCATCCGAAATTTTGGAACGTATATGCTCTAAATGCCTTTTGATATCAACGCATAAAACCTTTTAATCGGCTCACGTAACCAAGAATAGTGATCAGTCTTGGTCACATTGCATCTTGAAAAGATTTTCAATCCTAAGAGCGTGGCGATAATTGGGGCAAGTGACGAAGAAGGTTCTGTAGGATATGTTCTCATGAAAAACTTTCTGAACTCCGGCTTTGAAGGAGAGGTTTACCCAGTCAATATTCGGAAGGATGAAATCCTTGGTGTTAAAGCTTACAAAAGCGTCGAGCAGCTCCCAAAGACTGTTGATCTTGCAGTTATCGCTACCCCAGCCCCAACAGTCCCAGATGTGGTGGAGCAGTGCGGTAGAGTCGGTATAAAGGGTTTGATAATAATCTCCGCAGGATTTAAAGAGGTTGGAGCTGAAGGTAAGGCGTTAGAAGATAAGATTCTCGAGATCAAAAAGAGGTATGGCTTAAGGATCGTTGGGCCGAATTGTTTAGGTGTAATACGCCCAAGTATTAAACTCAATGCAACTTTCACAGATAGGATGCCAAAAGAGGGCAATATAGCATTTATCTCCCAGAGTGGTGCTCTGGGTACAGCCATTCTTGATTGGGCTATCCACGAAAACATAGGATTCAGCTACTTCATATCACTAGGTTCTATGATAGATGTTGATTTTGGAGACCTTATTGATTACCTAGGCACTGATTCGAAAACAAGAAGCATACTCATGTACATCGAAGGCATAACGGATGCACGTAAGTTTATGAGCGCAGCTAGACACTTCGCAAGAACAAAACCTATAATTGTAGTTAAGGCCGGAAAATTCGGCGAAAGCGCAAAAGCTGCTGCCTCACATACTGGTTCCATTACAGGCGAAGACGACGTTTATAATGCCGCCTTTAAACGCGCCGGCATAGTACGTGTTGAAGAAATAGCTGATCTATTTAGCTGCGCTGAAGCGCTTGGCCTTCAACCATTACCACAAGGTCCAAATCTAGCTATAATTACTAATGCAGGGGGTCCTGGAGTTATGGCTACAGATGCGCTGATAGCGAGAGGCGGGAAGCTTGCCGAGTTAAGTTCTGAGACCCTGAATTTTCTTAATACTATTCTCCCACCTTATTGGAGTCATGGGAACCCTATTGATATTTTGGGTGATGCAAAAGCTGAGCGTTATCGAGCAGCTTTTGAGGCTTGTCTTAGAGATAGGAATATCGATGGAATACTTATTATTTATACACCCCAAGCTGATGCGGTCGAGATAGCCAAAGCTATAGTGGAGGTTTATAGAAACGAAAAGTACCATTCTAAAACAATCTTAACCTCATTTATGGGCTCTGGAAAGGTGGAAGAAGCGAACCATCTTCTAAACGCTAATGGTATACCAACTTTTCCAACACCAGAACAAGCTGTCAAAACATACCTTTACATGTACCAATACAAGCGAAACTTAGAACTGCTCTACGAGACTCCTGAGGAGCTGCCTGTTGATGTTTCACCACCAAAGCGCCCCATAATAGTTATTATGCGTAACGCAGCTTTGAAAAACCGTGAATTACTGACAGAGGTTGAGGCTAAAAAGATACTTGAGTATTATAACATACCGGTTGTAAAGACTTTTGCTGCGAAGACACCAGACGAGGCTGTGCGGTTAGCTTCGAGCATAGGTTATCCAGTGGTGCTTAAGATCCTTTCACCACAGATTTCACATAAAACAGAAGTTGGAGGGGTTGCCCTCGACTTGAACAGTGAAAGCGAGGTCCGAGAAGCCTATGAGAGAATAATCAGTAACGCCAAGGCACATAATCCAAATGCGGAAATACTCGGTGTTACGGTTCAACGAATGGTTAGAAAGAAGGGGTACGAGATCATAATTGGCTCCAAGAAGGATCCTATCTTCGGACCTGTTATTGTGTTTGGGATGGGTGGAATAAGCGTTGATCTATTTAAGGATTATGCAGTAGGGATACCTCCTTTAAATCAAACTTTGGCAAAACGTTTAATGGAGGAAACAAAGGTCTATCAACTTCTGAGAGGATACAGAAACCTACCTTCGGCTAACATTAAGCTTCTTGAAGAGATCCTACTGCGTTTCTCACAGATGATTGTTGATTTCCCCCAAATAAAAGAAGTAGATATAAATCCGATACTGATTGATGATAAAGAAGCTCTTGCTCTTGACGCTAGAATAGTTATAGACAAAGATTTGGTATTTCAGAAGGTTGAGCCTCATCAGCACTTGATCATAAGCCCCTATCCCAAGAAATATGAGAGCCTATGGAAGCTTCGGGATGGTCGAACAGTTCTCCTCAGACCAATAAAACCTGAAGATGAACCTCTATGGCTTGAAATGTTCCAAAACTTTTCTGAAGAATCCATCCGCTTTAGATTCTTCCAGATCATAAAAGATACGCCGCACGAAGTGAGGGTTCGCTACTGCAACATCGACTACGATAGAGAAATAGCTATTGTAGCAGAGTTGAACGAAGATGGGCGCAGGCGTATACTTGGTGTTGCGAGAGTTAATCTAGAACCAGATAGGAAGAGGGGTGAAATAGCTTTTATTGTAGCTGATCCTTGGCAAGGTCTTGGTCTAGGCACAAAGTTGGTTGATTACGCTATTGACATCGCCAAAGACATGGGTGTCGAAGTTCTCTATGCGATAATGCTCGAAGATAATTACAGAGCTATTGATCTGGTAAAAAAGATGGGATTCGTTTTGACAAGGCAGGAGGACGGTACAGTGAAGGGTACCCTAAATCTTAAAGAAGAAATATACACAGGCTTACGCATCTAAAAAGTATGAACTAATATGAGGAAAAGGTTATCTATAGTTGGCTTTTAGCTAGGTGCTGGCAATAGGATGGCAAAGACGCTGTTTGAGAAGATCTGGGAAGATCACGTGGTTTACCAAGAAGAAGGTGGACCAGCTCTACTCTACGTAGATAGGCACTACATACACGAAGTCACCTCTCCACAGGCCTTCGAAGGGTTAAGGTTGGCTAAGCGTAGAGTGAGGAGACCAGATCTTACCTTCGCAACAATGGATCACAACGTGCCTACAACAAGCCGCCTACTACCAGTCTCAGATCAGCTAGCAGCGCTACAAATGGCCGCCTTAGAAAGGAACTGCGCAGAGTTTGGGATTACGCTCTTCGACCTCTCCAGCCCATATAACGGAATCGTGCACGTCATAGGACCAGAGCTCGGATTAACCCTACCCGGTTTGACGATCGTATGCGGAGACAGCCACACATCCACACACGGAGCATTCGGCTCTATAGCGTTCGGAGTAGGCACAAGTGAAGTCGAGCACGTATTAGCGACACAGTGCATCTGGGTTGAGAAACCCAAGATTATGGAAGTAGTTATCGAAGGCACTCTACAGAGAGGTGTAACAGCAAAAGATCTAGCACTCTACATAATCAAGAAGATAGGGACAAGCGGCGGCACAGGGTATGCTATTGAATACAGAGGCGGGACTGTAGAGGGACTGAATATGGATGAAAGGATGACCCTCTGCAACCTCAGCATAGAAGCTGGAGCTAGATGCGGGCTAATAGCACCAGACGAAAAGACCATCAACTACCTAAAGGGGAGGAAGTATGCACCCAAGAACAGCGCATTCGAAGAAGCAGCAGAATACTGGAGAACCCTGAAAACAGACCAAGGAGCCGTATTCGATAAGAGCGTAAAGATAGACGCCTCACCTATAGCGCCTCAAGTCACTTGGGGCACTACACCAGCGATGGTCACCGACGTCACTGGAGTCGTCCCTCATCCAGATGAGTTCGAAGACCCGATAGAGAGGAAAGCAGTTGAGAGGGCGCTCCAATACATGGGGCTTGAACCTGGCACACCTATAACTGAGATCAAGATTGACCGAGTATTCATAGGCTCCTGCACAAACGCTAGGCTTAGCGACTTGGAAGCAGCCGCAAAGATCGTCAAAGGTAGAAAGGTCGCACCTGGTGTTAGAGCTATGGTTGTACCTGGCTCGCAGACGGTGAAGCGCGAAGCTGAGGAAAGAGGGCTGGCTAAGATCTTTAAGGAAGCTGGGTTTGAGTGGCGTGAATCGGGTTGCAGCATGTGCCTAGGCATGAATCAAGACATCTTAGCACCTGGAGAAAGATGCGCAAGCACCTCAAACAGAAACTTCGAAGGCAGACAGGGGGCAGGCGGCAGAACTCACCTAGTAAGCCCGATTATGGCTGCGGCTGCTGCGATAGCTGGTAGGTTCGTTGATGTAAGAGAGTGGAGTTTCGAGTAGGGTGAGTTCAGATGCATCCTTTTAAGACCTTCACTGGTTTGGTTGTGCCGCTGGATAGAGATAATGTTGATACAGATCAGATCGTACCTAAGCAGTTCCTTAAGTTGATAGAGCGCAAAGGGTTCGGCAACTACCTCTTCTTTAACTGGAGGTTCGATGAGCGAGGCGAACCAAGACAAGACTTCATCCTGAACCAACCGAAGTATAAGAAAGCGTCTATACTCGTCAGCAGAGCGAACTTCGGCTGCGGCAGCTCGAGGGAGCATGCGGTCTGGGCTCTACTAGATTATGGCATAAAAGCGGTGATAGCGGAGAGCTTCGCCGACATCTTCTATAACAACGCATACAAGAATGGTCTCCTACTTATAACCTTAAAGCCTCACGAGGTTGACGAAATCATAAAAAAAGCGACCGAAAGCACCCTATACCTAACGATTAACCTAGAGGAGCAGAAAGTTTGGGAGCAGAACGGTGTAGAGTATCGATTCGAAATTCAAAAGTTCATAAAAGAGCGGCTTCTAGAAGGATTAGACGACATAGCAATCACCCTGAAACACGAATCCAAGATCATAGAGTACGAGACCAGAATGAAAGCTATGCGACCTTGGGCGATACCTACTAAGCCGGCCAAAAAGGCTGCTCAAAGCGGTTGAAGATCAAGAGGGCAGTAGCGGCTGGACTTGGTTTAAGCATAGGTTTCGTAGTAGCCTACTCACTACTCTTTGGTGTAAGATTTGAGGATTTAGCCTCTATAGGCTTCACAACACTAATCGCAGCCTGCATCCTAGTATTTCTACGCCTCATCGTCCAAGGAATACGCTTTCACTTGCTGACCAGTGTCTTAAATATTAGAGCGGGGTTTGCAAGTAGTTTATTAGCCAGGGTTTCATCCGAATTTGTGAGCTTATCCACACCAACATTCATTGGAGGCGAGGCTGTTAGGCTCGCTTGGCTTAAAGCGCGTGGCGCTGATCTCGGTAAGGCTACTTGGATAGTCTTCTTAGAGATCTATCTAGATGTGGTTTCTACAGCCCTAGTTGTCTACGCTTCAGCATCCTACTTGCTTCTACGCCGTGAATATCTGCTAACATCCTTGGCTGTGCTAACCTCTACCGTAACAACCGCTTTCTTCACATCCATATACATGCTTTCAAAGAAGAAGATCCTCCATATACCGGACTGGTTGCAAAATGTTATCAGATTTTTCCTTGGCGAGTCTAGGGGAAGCAGAGTAATCACCTCTCTAAACCAGAATCTACTCTCATACCACAACTCAGCAATCAACATGAATTCCATCTTCAGTTGTAAGCGGAGTTTTGGGATTCTGCTATGCACGGCTCTTATGATCCTTTTAAGCGGCGCTATAACCCAACTTATTGTAGGCGGCTCACCTAGTTTAAGAGGGCTTCTACTGTCCATCAGCGGCTTCTACATTTCCCTCGTAATAGGGACTCTACCTATCACTATAGGCGGCTCTGGTGTATCGGAGCTTGTACTAAACCACTTTACAATAAACATTATTGGCTCAAACAGCTGGGCTAGGGTAATCGCTTGGCGAATCGTAACCTATCACATACCGCTAACAATATCAGGTCTCTCTTTAGCTGTCTTAAGCTATAGGGGACTCGCCCAAAAAGAAGATTAAACCTCCAACATAACTCCACTAGAGCAGAAGTTACATACTTTTACTCTAACCCATATTAAGCACTTCTTTCCCACCGTGCCACTATCTGAGGTGTGCTATGAGGGGGAGTGAACGGTTTCAGTAAAATACCACTTTTCCAGATTATGCTCAAGATATCCGTAGGGGCAGCTTATGTGGGAGTACCATAGACAGTAGTTTTTGCCGTCTGGGCATCTTACTATTACATCATTGTTGTCAAAATATAGTAGAATAGCTTCAACCCCTCTTCCAAGGAACAGAGGGCATCTCATAGCCCTTACTCTAACGATGGCCTTTTTATTAGGTATGATAGAAGATACTTCCTCTTGAGGGGTTTTGTTTTGCTGTGGCCGTAGTGCTTCAGATATAAGCGGAAGTAGCTCGTATTCGGCGGCTGTTTGAAGGAAGCCTGAAAACACACCACGCCGCCTTATATAAGGAGCTGACTCTTTGATAAAAACTTCTGCTGGATGCTTTGATCTAAGCAACTCAACAGCTTTCTCTATGTTCTGCCTCTCGCCTTGTATAACTAATCCGTACCAAGTCTCCTTTACCTTAACGTCTATTTTTGCTTCCTGTATTTCCTTAAAGAGTCTGCTAGCTATCTTTGCATATCTAAACCATACGAAGACTTTCACAGATGTTCTTTCGCACTCCCCCAAAAGCTCTCTATTTAATAATAGTGGTGCTTCTTGCCTAAAATGTTTTAAGAAAATTCATCTCATCTCTGTGGCTGTAGTCGCTCCAAGTAACGTTTAACTGGCAAATGGGGAAAACCCCCTCTAGATGATAGTTGAAGAAGCCTTTGATATTCTTTTAAGCCGCTTTAGAAACGATCTTAAGGTTGAGAGCTGGCGTATCCTTGAGCGGTACGTTGTGCTTAAACTCTCATCTGGCGCGTGTGGCGTCGCATACTATCCACACGACATTACACCTACTGTGCCTAAGCTAAGAGTAAGAGACCCTATCGCGGCGGCGAGGCTTGCTTTGAGCAGAGTTGCAGCGAGGAGAGCGATCGGCGTGGCTGCGTTGAATGCTCTGACCTGGGCGCTTAAACCTATCCCAGAGTTCAAGATAGGTGACCCTCTGGACACACTTGATGTTTATGGTAAGCGTGTCGCTATGGTCGGGTACTTTAAACCGCTCTTACGGCGCTTCGAGCACGCTGAGAACCTAAAGATTATTGAGAGGAAGAGGATGAAAGGCCTTTATCCGCCTGAGAGAGCTGAGGAGGTGTTAGCTGAAGCTGACATAGTCTTGATCACAGGCTCCTGCCTAGTATACGGCGGATTGGAACGCTACCTAATGTTATCTAGGAACGCTAGTAAGGTTATCGTACTTGGGCCGACTTCAAGCATGACCCCTGAACCCTTCTTCAAAAGAGGAGCTGATATAGTCGCTGGGGTCAAGATCGAGAGATGTGGGCATCTCTTTAAGAGCAGAGGCAGAGCTGCGGACGTTTTGAAGGCAGGTGTCAAGGTGTATTTTGAAAGGATTAGATGACGTGTCCCAGAGACTCGCCATAACCGACTATTTCCCCATCTAAGCTTAAGATGATGGCGTCATAGACAGCTTTAACCGCTCTCTTTAAGATTGGCGAAATTATCTTACCCGATCTGCTAGCGAACCCTTCGAATGAGAGTTCCTGGTTGAACGGGGGTAATACACAGATTTCAATAACCCCTTTCTGTTTGGTCAAAAGCGCTTCCCTGTTAACCTTCAATAGTAGCCAAACGTGCTTCCCTACCATAACGCTGCCTTCTTTGAGGTACGTTGGGTGGATATGTCCCATCACCACCTTCGTCACATTATTCGGCAAGTCTGGTAGTAAGGTGTGTCCGTGAAGAAAGCATAAATCCTCAACCACCATGTATGGCTCTGGGTGTAGTGTCACCCCCCTTGGTAAAAGGTTTGAGAGTGAACCGTCGTGGTTCCCAGCTATAACGGTCGTTTTAGCTAACCTTGAAAGCTGCTCTAAAAAGGGCGGGATCTCTTTGCGTTCCAATGCGCTAGCCCTACCTATCGTGAACTTCACATCACCTAAGATAATGATCTCATCAACAGTCTGCTTTTCGCAGATCTCAGAAATTTCGTTCAGCATATTTTGCGTTGATGTGCTAAGTTTGACGCCGCCTGCTTTGAACTTCTCCTCGAACCCTATGTGTAGATCAGCCACCGCAAGGTAGTGTTTGCTGCTGTTCTCGATGAGTAGGGCTGGGTGTGGATGGAGGAGTGTGAGTCTAGTCTTCGCCAACATTAAAAGCATGTGGTTGGGTAATATTAAAGGCTCGTTGGCTAAGAGAATTGGATCTGATGAGGTGGTTAAGGCGGGCAGAGTTAAGAGGCACATATTTGAACCCAGCGGCAGAGAGATCTGGACGGTTGTCGGCAGCAGGGTCGACCACTATGTTGATTTAGAACAACCCTATTGTAGCTGTAAAGACTTCTACTACCATCTGATAAGAGGGTTAGAGCAGACATGCTACCACATCGAAGCAGCAAGAACCGCAAAGCAAACAAACACATACAGCGAAATAACCTTCTCCGACGAAGAATACCAAGACCTGCTCAAAGCGATACTAAGCGATCTCACAGCCAAAAGAAAAAGATATAGAGTAAAGGAAGATATCCAAAAGTGAGCCTCGGTAGCTCAGCCCGGCAGAGCACTTGCCTTGTAAGCAAGTCGTCGGGGGTTCAAATCCCCCCCGAGGCTTATATACGTGCACCTCCCTAAGAGATAGGTCAGAGGAACCGATCTAAGACTGATGATGTGGTTACATATAGGAGCTATATGCGAACATCCAACCCTTTACTCCGGTGAATGATAAGGCAACCTTTATAAAGTGATGGCTTAGTATCGGCTTAGGATGGCTGCGGTTACAGCAACTCCCCATTACCCTGTTATTTCCTTGCGGGTGGTGCAGGCGATCTCTGATGTGGAGCTTGAGAGGAGGCGTAAGCGTATAAGAGATCTGATGGCGCAGAAAGAGATAGATGTGCTCGTATTCCACTCATTAGGAGGATATCTGAGGTACGTCACAAACTACCTCGGCACGGGCTCGGTAGAGTACCTGTTGTTCCCATTGCAGGCTGAGCTTCTATTTCTAGGTAGAGAGGACGATTCTATCATGGAGGCAAGGGCTCATCACGGTCTTGCAGATAGCAGAGTGCTTTCTCCCTTTGAATCTGTGGAGCGAGATGCGCAGATTGTTAGCGACGCGATTAAGGAGCTCGAACCGAAGTGTGTTGGCATCGTAGATGTCTCGAGAGCTCCAGCAGGGTTCTATACGACGCTAAAGGAGCGGTTACAAGGAGTTGGTTTAGTTGATGCCACATCCCTAGTGGATGAAGTTAGAATGACGAAGAGCTTGAATGAAAAGATTGCGATAGAACGCTCTGCCAGAATCTGTGATAAAGCCGTGGATGCGTGCAAGGCTGTCCTCAGACCTGGTAAAAGAGAATATGAGGTCATAGCGGAAATTGTAGGGGAAGCTAGGAGGAACGCAAGCGAAACAGAAAAGATCGTCACAGGCAGCGGGCCCTGTAGTAAGGAAGTTCTCAATCTCTCATTGAACCTAAAGAATAGAATGTTCTCTAGAGGGGATCTTTTCAGACTACACTTATATGTCTCTGGCCCAGGCGGCTATTGGACCGAGATTTCAAGAATTTTTGTTCTAGGTAAGCCTACCGAAGACCTGAAGAAAGCTTTTGAACAAGCTATTTCCGTAAGACAAGCGGCGCTAGAGAAGTTACGGCCAGGTGTTAAAGTAGGTGAGGTTTATGAATATGCTTTGCAGAAGGGTAAAGAAATAGGTTGCAGTCTTCAGAAGGAGGTTATAGGATATTCGCAGGGTTTGGATATCGTTGAGAAACCTATATTATACAAGGGGGTGAATGAGGAGATTAGACCTATGATGCACTTCCGTCTAGGCTGTGTGGTGAAGGTAAACAAGGCTTATGCGCAGATCGCAGATAACTACTTTGTGGAAGAGGAGGAGGTTAGAAGGTTGCAAAAGACCCCAGAAGAAATATTTGAGATCGAGGTGTAGCCTATGGATACCGAGCTTCCTCAAGAAGAGAAGATCAAGAGAATAGAGCAGATCAAGCTTCAATTGATGGAGAAGCATAAGGATGAGACCGTACGATACACAGGCTGCTCTATCAACTGCGGTGGAAGCGGCTGTATACTGAAGGTGAGGCTCAAGGATGGTAAGATAACAGCGATCGAACCGGATGACAGATATCATAGAAACGTGGGTAGAGAAGATGCTGTGGCTACGGATGATGAGTTACAGAAGAATAAGCTTCAGCAGAGGCACTGCCCCTTCGCTTGGGGTTGGCGGCGCCACCTCTACAGCCCCAACCGTGTACTCTACCCTCTTATGAGGGCACCGGGAAGTAAAAGAGGAGAAGGGAAGTTCATCAGGATCAGCTGGGATGAGGCCCTGACCATAATTGCTGAGAAGATGAAGGAGTGTAAGGAGAAGTACGGGCCCTATTCCATCATTACCCCATATATCGATAATCCCATGCTTGACCCACTATTTGGATGGTTTGAGGCTGGTGTTCAAGGTTGGGGCTGGTGTTCACAGGATGCGGAGAGGCTTGCCGAGCATCTGATGACAGGCTACCCCGGCTGGACATACGCGCCGTCCTTTGATATGGCTGACGTTCTGTTTAATTCGAAGCTGATCGTCCTTTGGGGTCTCGACCTCACCACTACAAGAATAGGTCCGGCTCACCAATTCGCTTGGTACGTTAAGATGGCTAGGGAGAAGAAGGGTACACCTGTCATCTGCATAGATCCGCGCTTCAGCGACACCGCTGCTGTGCTCGCTGACCAGTGGATACCCATCAAGCCCGGTACAGATATGGCTATGCTACTAGCTATAGCGTATATTGTGATCAAGGAGGACCTCTATGATAAGGAGTTTGTGGAGAGGTTCGTAGAACCAAAGGGCTTCAAGAAATGGGCAGATTATATTCTTGGGGTCAGTGATGGGGTTCCGAAGACCCCCGAGTGGGCTGAAAAGATCTGCGCAGTTCCAGCGGAGACAATACGAGACTTCACTTACCTGTATGCAAAATCTAAACCAACCTTCCTCTACAAGAACTGGAGCGTTGCTAGAAAGAGCAGGGGCGAGAATTCAGCTAGAGCCGCAGCAGCCCTACAAGCGATAATGGGCTATTGGGGTAAAGGGGGGTACTCAGGCTTCGGCCCCCGTTCACGTAACGCACCCTACATTAGACCATGGTTCCCTATGCGAATACCATTAGGATTGATGCCGAGAAAATACTATCCACCGAGGATGTATCGTTCTAACAAGTGGGCTCAAGCCGTTTTACTGCTTGATAAGGTGAAGAGTGGAGAACTGAGTACAGAAGAGTATCGGAGAATCATAGGGTGGAGGGCAGACCCCAATCTTCCAAACCCGAACCCGAAGATGCTCTTTGGGGGAGGACCCCAGGCTCAAACCGTTAACACGCTCGTTACTGGCACCAACGCAACTCTACATCAGATTGAAGCCATGAATAGGCTCGAAATGGTCGTTTGGTTTGCTACACACATGACACCAACAGCGATGTATGCTGACATCATATTGCCTGTGCAAGATCAGACATTCGAGTGCCCAACCTTCGCGAACAACGACTACGGCGGCTTCTCACATAACACATTCTGCCCAGGTGTTGTGAAGGCTCCGGGTGAAGCGAAGCCATTTATGTGGATCTACACAAAACTCGCTGAAAAGCTGGGCTTCGGGAGAAGATATAACACATACTACACTACAGATGAAAACTGGGATAAGGATTGGTTAAGGTACCTTGGCGCCTACTACAATAGATTTAGGGATACTATGAAGAGATGGGAACTTGATTTGCCTGAGTGGGAAGAGTTTCTTAAGCAAGAGTGCCCATCCATAAATCTGGACGAGTACTTTGACGAACCCTGCCACGGTTACGTAAATGAGCTTGAGCTCGGTCTACCGTTTCCCACTAAGTCGGGCAAGATAGAAATCTGCAGCGAAATCTTGGAGAAAGAGGAGGAGCGGGGGAAGCTTCATTTCGATGCAAGAGGTTTGGTTATAGATGTTCTTCCAAACGATTGGAGGGATCTCACACCGATACCAACATATCAGCCTGCAGTAAGGGGAATGGAGGATCCTTTGGTCGCTAAGTATCCCTTGATGCTTCTCTCGTCACACGGTAGATATAGGTCACACTCAACAGGCTGGGATAACCCATGGCTTAGAGGCGATGTCTACAGACACGCCCTCTGGATAAACGTAGCCGATGCGAAAGTAAGAGGCATAAAGGACGGGGACATAGTTAGGGTCTACAGCGACGTTGGTGAGGTAAGGGTGCCAGCATACGTGACTACGAGAATCATGCCAGGTGTAGTGGTTTTAAGGCACGGCGCGTGGATAGAATTAGATGAGAAAGGTGTAGATCACGGGGGCTGCCCCAACATGCTCTTATTTGACGATAAAAGCCCTCAAACCCCTGCGCACGCAACTGGTCTTGTCCAAGTAGAGAAGGTAGAGGGGTGAAGTGAAATGCCTCAGTACGGATTCCTCTTTGACCAAAGCCGATGCACAGGCTGCCACGCCTGCTCAATAGCCTGCAAAGAATGGTACGACCTTCCACCGGGTCCGCTGAAGTATATGAGAGTTTTTGAGTGGGAGAAGGGTGCCTTCCCAGATATCAAGCTCTTTCACCTCGCCATAAACTGTTATCACTGCGAAAACCCGGTGTGCATAGACGAGTGCAAAAAATACGTGCCTGGTGGGGCAATATACAAGGAGGATAAGTATGGAGCTGTTCTCATAGACCCGGAGCGCTGCAACCCTATAAAATACCAATGCAAGAGGGCTTGCTATGAAGCTTGCCCATACGGCTCGATAGTTTTTGCAAGCGACGACCCAGGTGAAAAAGCGCAGAAATGCACCATGTGCATAGATAGGCTTGAGCAGAACCTTGCGCCGATTTGTGTACTAAGCTGCTCCTTGAGAGCCCTAGAGTTTGGTCCTTTGGATGAATTAAAGAAGAAGTTCGGCACTCTTCAGCAGCTTGAGGATCTACCGAGCCCAGAACAAACCAAACCAGCCGTAGTCTTCATACCCCCTACCCCCAAGCGGCAGCTCATAAAATACGACGCTGAGAAGGCTTTGGAGCTGTGGCAGCAAAGGGGTCCCTATGCGCCTCCTGGATTACCGAAGGTATTCGAGAGGAAGGAGGATGTGACAAATCCGCCTAGGGAAATTATAGGAAGGAACCGCTTGGTATTGAAGCCGAAGAATGTCCAAGAGCTTATGTACTATACAGCAAATGATGAGTAGCTCTGTTAGTACAAAGAGGAAGAACCTCATATACCTAGTTGTTCGCGTGGGTAGCCTGATCAAAGAAGGTTTATTAAGAGAGTTTTGTGAAACCCTCTGTGGTGCAGAATGGCTAGAATCGAGGTCAAGTCTCTCACAAAGGTCTTTTATCCAGCAAAAGGTAATCCGGTCTGCGCCTTAGATGATGTGAGCTTTGAGATAGATGATGGTGAGTTCGTATCTGTAGTTGGACCAAGTGGCTGCGGTAAGAGCACGTTGCTCTATATAATAGCGGGCTTCATACCGCCGACAAGAGGAGACGTTTTGATTGATGGTTCCCCTGTCAAAGGGCCCGGTCCTGATAGGGGTATAGTCTTCCAAGAGTATGCGTTATTCCCTTGGAGGACCGTTTTGGAGAATATCAAGTACGGTCTTGAGGAAAAACGTTTGCCCAAGCGTGAAATAGATGCGATAGCGAGAAGATACATTCAATTTATGGGGCTGGAGGGCTTTGAGCACAAGTACCCAAGAGAACTCTCTGGGGGTATGAAGCAACGTGTGGCTTTAGCAAGAACTTTAGCATATGAACCAGCGGTGCTTCTGATGGATGAACCCTTCGGAGCCCTCGATGCACAGACCCGTGAAATAATTCAAGATGAGCTTCTAAGAATATGGAGAGAGACTAGGAAGACAATCCTGTTCATAACACACTCTGTAGAAGAAGCTGTGTATCTATCGGAAAGGGTCTTCATTATGACACATAGACCTGGCAAGATCAAAGATGTTGTTAAAGTTGATATAGATAAGTCCAGAGGGAGAGAGGAAGTAATAACTTCGCCGGAGTTCACTAAGCTAAGGAATAAAGTGTGGTTAGAGGTTCGTGAAGAAGTATTAAAATATTACAAAGGATTAGAAGAAACTCTGCTACATCAATAAATTTAGCACGCTAGCACTCACCGTCTAGGTAATATCACTAGATGGTATTGGTGAAAATAGAAATGTTAATATAGGAAGTTACTTGAACTTTTAGGTATGGCTGGAGAGCAGCGTGTTTCCCGAAGAGGTTTTCTGACTGTTGCCGTATCAGCGATCGTTGCTGGTGTGATTGCTGGTGTGGGGGGCTACTATGCTGGCTTAGCAGCTACACCAGCTAAAGAAACCACGAGAACGGTAGAGCGTACACTCACCACCACAACAACCTTAGCGCCAGGAGCGCCCTACACAACAACTGTAACAACAACTACTACTCCACCACCAACAACCGTAACCAGAACCGTAACAACAACCGTGACAGCTACAACACCAACTACTGCGCCGCCTAAAGAGATACCGACTGTGAAGGTATGGTATATTGTTCCGGTGGAGGAGCTTATTTCACTCTTAGAAATATCCTATTTTAGGGAGAATGCGCTGAAGAATTACGGGAAGAGCTATAAGCTGGAGTTCGGCAAGGCTCAAGCGTCTCCGATGCTCATAACTGGGTTAGCAGCGGGTGAAATAGATATAGCTGTTGGTGTAGCGCATATTTCCTTTTCCACAGCAATTATAGGTCAGACTGTTCCAGGTGGTATTACTGCCATAGCCACTGACTTCTACGATGCACATCCTAATTACTACTCTTTCACTTGGCTGACGCTAATCGACTCACCCATCGCCTCGGTCAAGGATTTGAAGGGAAAGAAGTTGGGTATAAACGCATTCGGAACAGGAGTTCACGCCACAGCGCTAACAGCGTTGAAGAAATACGGGATGGACCCTGAGAAGGATGTAACATTTGTGGAGATACCGTTCCCTAATATGGCTGCTTCTATAAAAGAGCGTAAGATCGATGTAGGAGTATTCCCATCGACGTTCTACTATAGGGCGATCTTTGAAAACCCAAACACCTTTAAGAAAGTATTCGATTCATACGAAGGGTATGAAAGACCATACCTACATACCATGGTTGTAGCGAGGAATGACTTTCTCAAGAAATATCCTGATGCTGTGAAGGCTTTCCTTGAGGACTACGTGCTCCTCCATCGTTTCGCATATGCCCCTGAGAATAGAGAAAAGATATTAGATCTGGTATCTGAGTATTTCAAACTACCGAGGGAAATGCTTGCAACGTACTATCTTCTACCGGGGAAGGACGTTTATAGACCCTTAGACTGCCGCATAGTTGTGGAAGACCTGCAGTGGGGTGTCAATAAACTCTACGAAATTGGCTTCATAAAAGAGAAGCTAGATGTCAGTAAGTATGTCGATAACTCATACCTGCCTCCCTAGTCGCATTACTCAGGTATCCATCCAGTAAAGACATAGGGGTCGTCAGCCCAAGAGGATAACGAAGCCTCTCTTGACGGGTATGGCAAATGGCGAAGGATAACACTATAGGCAGCTCACCATTGTTTGTTAACCTCTTGGTTAGCCTATCTAAGGCTATTCCCATACTATTGATTCTTACGATCTGGGAGACTGTGACGCAGATCGGGTTAGTAAATACACAAATACTACCTACTTTCTCATCAGTGCTTCGCGCAGCAGTAGACCTTATCTACTCCGGTATTGTGATCCGCCACCTCTTAGTATCTCTATACCGCGCGTTTGGAGGATTGGCTCTTGGCATCTTAGTTGGCGTCATACTAGGTTTCGGAATGGCGGTTAAGAAGCAGGTCAAGAATTTTTTCGATCCGATCATCACATTAACATATCCTATTCCAAAGGTTGCTTTAGTACCGCTTACGATGGTGTGGTTAGGTGTAACTGATCAAGCAGCCATTTTTGTGATCTTCCTAGCTTGCCTCCTACCTATGATCGTTAACACTTACCACGGAGTTAGAAGCGTAGACCAAGTACTAATATGGTCTGCTATGAGTCTTGGCACCCGTGAGCGGGGTCTATTCCGTAAGGTTATCTTCCCTGCTACAATGCCTTATATCTTTAACGGAATACGCGTTGCCCTACCCTTCTCATTTATTGTGGTAATTAGTGTGGAGCTCGTAGCTTCCAAAGCAGGTATAGGGAATCTGATCAGCGGGTACGGTGGATTAGGAATCTACGACTATATGTTTGCAGCGATTCTTATCTTTATCGTCTTCTCGTTTGCCGCTGATCGGATAGCGGTGCGTTTAATGAGGCGGATTCTTCAATGGTATGAGGAGGCGGGGGCGTTATGACCTCTTTAATGAAGAAGGTTCTTAATGTCTTCACATCCTTTTACTCTCTGATCGTTGTGATCGTAGCTTGGGAGATTATTGGCAGAAGCGGTATCGTACCATTTTTCTTTCTTCCGCCTCTATCAACCATAGCTTACACTTTTATCAACATTGCTGTCGATCTGCTTCTGCCACACTCATTACTAACGATCTACCGTGCTTTAGCAGGGTTTGCGTTAGCAGCCATCATCGGAGTTTTGATGGGTTTAAGTATGGCTAGGATTAGACTTGCCCATTGGTTCTTTGATCCTATCGTTGCGTTGGGTCTACCCATCCCGCCTTTGACTCTTGTTCCTATTTTTATACTATGGTTTGGGATAGGAAATGAGCCGAAGATTCTCCTTGTTACATTCGGTTGCGTCTTTCCTATCGCGGTCTCCACCTATAATGGCGCAAGGAGTGTTAATAGTCTTCTAATTTGGTCAGCAAAAATGATGGGTACTGATGATAGGAGAATCATGTGGAAAGTAATAGTCCCGGCTGCCTTACCATTCATCTTTAACGGTCTACAGGTTGCCTTACCGATCTCGCTCGTCATAGCATTCGTATTTGAAATGGTGGCTGGCGGCGGTGGACTGGGTTTCCTTGAGATCTACTCTGCGCGTTTCTTTAAAGCTCCCGAGTTATTCTCAGCACTGCTCGCTATCATGATCATTGGCTTCGTCTTAGATAAAATCTTTCAGAAGGTTCGTTCAAAATTCCTGTACTGGGCTCAGCGTTAGCCCATCGCTTCGATTACGTGCCTCTAAGTTCACGTTCTTGCCTCATTCGCTACTTTTGATCTGCGCGTGAAATCAGCAACTGCTAGTTGTCAAGAAGTGGTGTTGTTTTCTTCCATATCAAATCTGTCGATCTTTGATAATTGTTTGGTGGGGACGGTGGGACTTGAACCCACGGCCTACAGGTTCCCCCGCCCTAGCTCCAAAGGATACATCATCCAGAGCGCTGTCAGCGAACCCGTAGTTGCTGACCTCTGGAGCCTGTCGTCCTACCTCTCCAGGGCTCTTTGGAACCTTGCTAGACTACGTCCCCCGCCACCAGAGATACCTGGGTTGGGCATATACATACTTTTCTTGGATTTTTGATTAGGGTGCTGAAGTGAGAGCTGAATTTTTGAGATATTGTTGGGCTATTTTCTTTTTGATCTTCTTCTTAGGGCGATGATGGCGATTATTAGAATTAGGAGGACGCCTATTATTGGGATGGGTGATTGGATTATTGGGAGGTATGTTTGGATTATTTGGTTGGCTGATTGTATTATTGTGTCTTGAGGTGCTGTCTGCTGATGACCTTCAACGATCGCCCACGTCTTCAGCTCTTCTTGAATGTTGAAGTTGGTCTTTGGTCCTAACCCTTTTTATCGGCGTAGATTTCTTCACCCGCTTTGACTAGCTGGGTTTTTCCGGTCGCTTTGCTTCTGAACTCAACCTCACCTTCGATGACCTTTAATCTTGAGATGCCATTTCTTTCCTCCGCAACGAAGATTGTTCCTTTGGTACCGAGTATTGCTTGCCCAAGCTGAATGTCAAGTGCTCCCTCTTTAATCGATTTTTTATGTTTGCCATTAGGTTGCCATACACGAGTACCAGAACATTCTCTTCTTTCAGAGTTAAGCTAAATTTAATTATGATCTCGCTTTCGGTTTTCATCGTATATATCGACCATGGATCGGATATGACCGCCCAAGATTTTTCACCTGTTTTTATGTGGTCGTCTTTATAGATGATCATATCATGTTTTGCAACCCTCCATCCGTCTGGGTCATCACAGGGACGAATTTCCACTTCTCCTATTATCTGATCAAATCTTGCCCCAGAATCTTCTACTTGACCCTTACAATCTTCATCGTATGACGACCCGTCTGATCTTGTTGGTTTGTACCCGAGCCATACCACCTTGAATGGACCTAGGATACCGCTGAATGACTGTGGAATGCTTTCAGCATATTCCTTATCTACGTGATACTTTACCGCACACATACCCCTTTGCGGATATATATCACGGATTTTAACCACTAACCCTTCGGCGTTAGGAACAATATAATCGCTAACCACTTCACAAGTTAAAGTGAACTCATGAACCAGCTTCCATTCACGTTTCTTAGTCGACTCGTTCCATCCCATATACCAGTAATCATACTCATCCACAACCAACTGACCTTTTAACCTATCCTCACGTATGTCGTAGCGACAATCCAACGAAAAATTGAAGAGTGTTGGTAACTCTTTATTTCCCCACTGCCATGTTTTGTTGATACTCCACTGCTGAGTTAGAATCCCATCTCTTACTTGAAGAGGAAATGGCGGTGTCTCCCACGAAAAAGACTGTCATTTTTTAAGGGGAACCAAATCAAAATCATAACCTGGAAGTATGAAGAGCGGCTTACCGCAACAACCACCCTTCATATCAGGAACAACTCTTCCAACGATACACTAATCTTCCTCATATTTTGAACAACCCTTGCTTCAGCGTTAAGAGATTATCGACAAACGCTAAAACACATTACGAGTTAGGATGCTTGTCGAGTGCCTGAAACCTATTGGAAAGTACCACATCTGCCAAGCCCATGCTCTTCAAATAGCATTCAGCTAAAACAGCTAAGGCAACACACTCCTTCACAGCAGATCAAAGGTTACGCGACGCAGCTAAGTTTACAAAGCCCCTCACACTATAACCTACCACACAGAACACCTCACCAACCGTGTTACACGAGGCTTCTACCACATCTTGGGCAGAATAGGGAGCTGGGCGGCTTCTCAGCACCACAGAATCTGCAGATCGGAAGCAAGGCTTTACGCACAACCATCCTTTTCTCGATCTTACGCTTAGCCTTCTCGTATTCTGCGCTTCGATAATACTCCTCCAAAAGCGCAATCCTTCTGCTTAGATGTGGGTGTGAGCTGACGAGCTCGCTTAAAGCGTCGTAAACCAAGCTTGATCTGTTGTTGAGTGCTACAACTTTTCGCAAGAGGGATCTGACAGCATCCACACTACCAGTTACGAGCAGACTTGCTCTGTCAGCACTAACCTCAGATTCACGCCTCCAACTAAGTAGGGCAAGCCTAAGCGGAGCCTCCAACAACGGTACGCCTAGCACTGAAGCCGAGAAGCTTACGCCTTGTAGGACGAATTCCGCTAATGTGTGGTAGAGCATATGCCCACATCCTATATGCCCAAGCTCATGACCTAGTAGCGCTACCAACTCTTGCTCTTCAAGAGCGTTAAGCAAAGCTTCGCCTAATACAACATAGGGTTTATCATCTAACCCGAAGGAGTAAGCGTTGAAATTCAGCTCGTAGTCTACATACATCTCCGGCAGAAACTTCAGGCATAGTTTGTCTGCACACCCAACAAGCAGAGAGCCGAGCCTACTATCTCTGTCAACAGGAATGCCTCTGGAGGAAACCTCTTTTTCGTGAAGTGATACGGCTTTCTTTAAGTAGAATGTTTTGAGTAGTGCCGCTGGTGTAGCCAGCTCTTTGAGTAAGGCGAGCTTCTCTAAATCCCCTTCGTACGCATAATCAGCCCTAGTCAGATCGTACTTTCGGCTGGTTAGAAGCCTAACACCACATCCTCGACAGAAGATATCTTCTTCATCAGAATATGTGCGGCAGAGCTTGCACTTTAACTCCAAGCCAAAAAGTACTGGTTGGATGTTTTTAAATCTCTTTAGTTAGGCTAGTAATTGCACCCTCAAAATTTTTACCACTTTTGTCATCCACCTATACCAACCAATCTCCCAAGGTCTTCCCCACACGCACCTCAAACACCTCAAGCAACTTAAGCCCCTCCAACTCAGAGACCACTAGAACATCTATGCCACTGCTACAGGTATACCGGTTATCCGCCACGAAACCAAAGAAGTACATACCAGCAGGAAGATACCTAATAAACGGGTTCAACATAATTTCACTATTCATAATAGGGCTTGATCTACTCTACACCACAAATAGAAGTGTTAGCGAAACCGAGCAATAATCAATCGGAGAGAAATTCTTAAAAACCCTAGGTAATCTTCCCTCAGCTAGGGTTTGGTAGCGACTTTCCACGCCACGTATTCTCAGTATAAAAGCAAATACACTCCAGCTGATCTCTCCAGCTATAGCACACTTCCAACAACTTACTGCACAAGTATAATACGGGGTAGGTGTTAGCTCAGGCAGATGGTTAGAGATTAATTGAAGAGGCTTGTTTTGCTCTTAGCCAAGCATCTGTTTTCCCTTTATGCTTGGTTTTGGTGTTTGAGGCGCCCAAGGGTTGAGACGACACCAGCCATCCTTGACCTCTTTTACATAGACTTTCTTAGGTTGGATAGGCGTGATGTTGAAGTTTTAAAGCTAGATGAGCACGAGCTTGTTACACGGTGTCGGAACCGCTGCCCAATTCTGGAGCTCTCCCTTAGGCTTGGGGTTGACACAAAGCTAGCTTGCAAGGTTGTTTCTGAACCTGTTTGTAGGTATGTGCTTCGCAAGCTTAACCCCAGTCTTGTTTTCGAGAGGAACTATAACCACATTAGGCCTTATGCTGAGAGTTGTGAGGAGCGGATATATTTTAGGAGTTGAGGGTCGGTAGAATCGTGTCTTCACGCCCCTCCCCCACAACCATCTGCCTCAACACACCGCCCTTATGCAAATATTCTTCAACATACCCCTGGGCGACGACGGCTTCGCCTTCACAAGCCTGCTCAGCAAACCTACCTCGCCAAGTGATCAGCCTATCTACCGTGAGCCAACTCGGCCCTAAAAGCACGCGAACATCCTTGAGAAGGTATGTAGCTGGTGTAAGGTGTGCTTGGCTTGCTTCGAGCACCTCTGCCGCTATCCTTGCGTAGCCCAATCTTCTGATCCGGTACTCCCCGTACATTTCATCTACTTCGTTCCAGTCTTTAAGGTATCTGATGAAGAAAAGTTTGTCATCAAAGAGACCTTGATTACTCTTCCTCTCCTCCACTTTTAAGAAGTCTTTGTAGCTCATCTGCGTATCTTTGGATCTTGATAGGTAGAGGTCTTTCAGATGCTTCTCTGTGAGTCTTCGTATGATTTTTCCCTCAGCCATCGCTTTAAGTATCGCCGCTTTAACCTTCTGGGTCTCCTTTAAACCGTAGACTACGAGATCTATATCAGAGTCTTCGCCCTCTAATCCAAGCATTATAGAGCCTGAGATGCCGAGCTTCTCTAAAGGGATATCTGCTATATCGGCTACGTATCTGACGAACTGCAGCGCCTTTAACCTCAGACCAGCCAAGTTATGTGCTGCTAAGAGTTCGGTGACTGCATATTGAGGTGTGTAGTGTTTGCGTACTCTGCTCCAAGGTATGATGGGAAGCATCCTCTGATAGTAGGGGTCAAAGGTGTAGTATTCTGGGAAGCGGCTTTTGATAAACTCCTCTTTCTCCAATAGGGTGTGAAGCTTATGGTACCTTCTGCCTCCTCTTGCCCTCTCACCCTTTTCATCTGGTATGTAGCGTGGATAAGCTATTACGCCGTAAGATGGGTGGCTTAGCCCCTTGACTTCAAATATAGAGCCATCATCTAACTCTACGAAGTCACCTTCTCTGCCCCTCAGCATGGTTCTTTCTTCAGCTAACCACAATCTCTTTGAGCTGCATACCTAGCCTTTCGATCGCCTTGACCGCTTCTGAATGAGGCGCATAATCTATAGGCGAGAGTCCTGCCATCTCGGCTTCAGGCACAGCCTGGTCTAAGGGGATTGATGCTAATAGGTCAAGCCCCACCTTCTCTGCCTCTCTTCTGATAAAGAGCTCTTCTTCAGCACGCCCTATCTTATTCCCAACCGCATATATCCTCTTCACACCAAGATCTTGCGCGAGCTTCTTCACCCTAGCAGCAGTTTCGATGGATCGGTAGCTCGGCTCAACGATTGCTAGGAGGGCGTCAACACCCTTGACTACGCCTCTACCTAGGTGCTCTAAGCCCGCCTCCATATCTAAGACTACAACATCCCTCCTGTCTAGTAGCAGATGGCGTAGCAGCGCCTTTAGAAGAGCGTTAGCGGGACACATACATCCGCCTCCAGCCGATTTAACCGTCCCAAGGACTAAGAGGGTAACACCATCGGGGCCTCTAATGCCATATCTCTCTGCTATATCGCTTACCTTAGGTGTAAGGCTGAAGACTCCTCCTATTGACCCCGGTCTTGCGCCTGTTCGTTCCTCTATGAGGTCATCGTTTTCGGAGAGCGGTACGATGTTCGCTAGAGCCTCTTTAGGTATGCCGAGTGATAGCCAAAGGTTCATCGCGGGGTCTGCGTCAATAGCGAGAACCTTCGATCCTTGGCGCGCCATAGATCTGGCTAACACGCCGCTTATCGTGGTCTTGCCTACTCCTCCTTTACCAGCCACCGCTACCTTCAAATCTTCTGCCACCAGAGTGTCTGCTCTGCTTCTCTAAGCGGGAGCTTCTTTGTTAATGAGGCTATAGCTTTGTATGCTTTAGATTCTTTAGGGAGCTCTGTGAGCGGTCTGCCCTCTAGATCGAACTTTGCAACAAGATCGTCTTCAGGTATAAGCGCAATACACTCGATCCCAACCTTAGACGCTTCCTCAGCCACCTTATCAGCCAAACCATCTGGCACGCGGTTGACTACCAGATACATTCTGCCGAACTTCGTGTTAAGTTCCGCAACGAGTTCCTTAACCCTCTTAGCGGTCATAAACCCTCTTGCAGTTGGATCTGAGACTACTAGCAGAATATCCACATCTCTTGTCGTTCTTCTACTGAAGTGCTCCAATCCAGCTTCAGCATCTATAACTACGAACTTATATCGCCCACTAACCTTGTCTAAGACCTTTCTTAGGAGGTGGTTGACGTAGCAGTAGCACCCAGGTCCTTCTGGCCTACCCATGCTGATCAAGTCGAAGCCCTCCCCTTCAACGGTTGCGCTTTCTATGAGCCCCTCAAGGTAGTCTGCTCTACCTTGTTCAGGCGGAATCTGGTCACCTAGTTTCAGCATTTCTTCACGTATCTCACCTATGCTCTTACCAGCTTGGATGCCCAGCGCCTCGTGGAGGTTCGAGTTTGGGTCTGCGTCCACCGCTAAGATTACTTCGCCCGTTTCTTCGTGTAAGACTTTAATGAGTAGTGCTGCTACGGTTGTCTTACCAACCCCTCCTTTTCCCGTCACCGCTATCGAGGTCGTCAACGTTTACTACCCAGCCTTGCCCAAGCCTCTCTAATACACCTATCGCCTTCTGCCTTGACCTCCTCCCAAGCCGCTTCTAAGCTCTGATCATACTTTCCTGAAGATAACACTGCGTCATAAAGGCTTAGGAACTTCGCAGCCTTGGTTAGCAGGGGCGATTTAACAAGGGTTAGGCTCTCCTTTGATATGTCGAGCTCATCGACTAAAGCGTCTTCAACGATCTTTGATCTGCCCAAGACATCCCTTAGTATCAGATTCCGCTCAGATAGCTTAACATACACCACATCTTCAGCAACGTCAGCTACTTTGCCATCTTCCCTCAAAGTTACTTTTAATTCACACATCTACCATATCACCTCTTTTCCTACCCCTCACTCTGAGGTAGGAGGAATTCAGCTAAGCTCTCTTCCTTCTTCCTTATCGTCAGCCCCTCCCTCTCCCTCAACTCTATATATTGTGCGATTATCTTCTTTAACGTTTGCGGATCTAACCTACCAATAGGCGTATCCAACTCACGCAGAAGCTTGGGTATATACTCCTTCTCTAGATCAAAGCCTTCTCGAATCTTGAAGCGATAAAGAGTGTGGAAGATCTCTCGCCCTAACCTCTCCAAATCTTCTTTGTTCACCTTCATCCCAAGTGTCGCTAGAGCCTCGACTACAATATCTGGGGTATAGACGCTTCTAGAGAAGTAGCAAGCTACAAGCGAGTAGAGCACATAGAGCCAATTCTCCTGCTTCACAAGAAAGCCAGCAATATCCTCCACCTTAGCCTTTCCGGCTGCTATCTGCTGGTCTATCGAGTAACCTGAGTTACTTAGATGAGAATGGCGAGCCCCCACAAGTGTACCTACTATGTGCCCGTAGCCTGTTGCATATCCTGCTGGGCTGTTGCCGCCTAATGAGGCTGCAAAGTCTCTTCCTCCGTATCTGTCTGAAACTTTTGCTACTCCTTGTGCGAGTCTAGAGTAGAAGGGGGTCTTAGCCTCGGCTATGTTCTTGATCATCTGCGGGTATACGTTATCTGGGTCTCCCCACCTAGGCTTCACCTCTAATGTCTTTTCGTCTAACACCCCTCTCTCATACGCCTCGGTCACCCAAGCTAGAACCGAGCCTGTCATCATAGCGTCCAACCCAAGGTCTTCACATAGGTCGATGAGTTCAAGTATGCGGCTTGGGCTGCTTATCCCAAGGTTTGAGCCTAGTGCGAACATGGGTTCATAGTTGTAAGCAACTAGGTTTTCTTCCTTAACGATCTCCGTCCTACCCTTCTCGTGGTCGGGTGCAAAAGTCTTTAGTAGAGAGCCAAGGTGGATACACGCGACTGGGCAGTTGGTGCAGGTAACCTTCCTCCTAAATACTGTTTCGGCGAACCTTTCCCCAGACATCTCCTCCGCACCCTCAAACCTCCTCTCTCTGAAGTTTCTGGTAGGTAGGGCTCCTAACGCATTTAGTTCGAGTACGTTACTTGGGGTGCCAAGGTTATGATACTTAGACATCTTATCAGTAGCCACAACCTCATGCTCCACCTTCTCGTAAAACGCCTTTACAGCTTGGGGGTTAGGCAAGGGGACACTCTTTGTGCCTATTATGGTGATGGCTTTCAGCTTCTTCGCACCCCAAACGGCACCCAATCCAAGCCTACCAAAATGATGGTGAACATCTACGATCACATTTGCGTAAAGCACCATATGCTCACCAGCAGGGCCTATCGATGCGATGCTCTGCAAACCATTTTTAATAGGCTCAGCCAGCGCCTCGTCTACAGCCCTTGTACCCAACCCCCAGAGTGAGGAAGCGGTCTTAACCTCAACTTTATCGTCGCGTATCTTAAGCACGACTGGGTGTAGTGAACCTCCTTTAATGACCAACGCGCCGTAGCCTGCTGTCGTGAGTGCTGTTGCAAAGTGTCCGCCGGCGTGTGTTTCACCTAGGTTTCCGGTTAGAGGTGATTTGAAGAGGCAGACCGCCTTAGCCATGCATGGGTAGATGCCTGTAAGAGGCCCTGTGGCAAATATTATGGGTGCTTCTGGGGAGAAGGGATCAACCTTTGGTGCGCATTCTTCTAAAAGAAGATGTGAAGCGACGCCGACGCCGCCAAGCATCTTCTCAAATAGATCACTTCTATCTCTGACCCAGCTTTTACGCTCCAATAGATCTACGTAAAGTACCCTGGTGTTCATATTTCAGGCGCCTCCGTGTACCAGAAGACGTTATGGGGGCAGTATTTTGCGCATTCGCCGCACCTATCACACAAAATAGGCACCTTCTTATCCTCATCAAGCACTAGAACCTTATACTGGCAAGCTTCTATACAATCGTAGGTTTTGCACACAGCGCATTTAGAAGGTGTAAGCGTTATCCCGCCTTCTGGGATAGGTTGAAGCGCACCGTGAGGACAGGCGTAAGCGCACTCAGGCTCTTTACAGAACCTACACATACTGACCTTAGGCGCTCTAACGCCTCTTCTATCCAGCTCAACAAACACAGCGGTACGCTTAGGATCAACAGCGTTAAATAGGTGTCTCGAGCAGGCAAATACGCAGCTGTAGCACCCTATACAGCGGGATGGATTCCTTATCTCCACCCTATATCTTAAGCTCATGCTTTCTCCTAATTCTTTTCGGGCGGCCAGATCTTATTAAGGAAATCCCTAATCTGTGAGGAGTCTCTTGGTCCAACTATTACTTCCCACTGTGTTGTGTCCTCTATGTCTCCTTTTAGCCTCGCAGCGAGCTGTGGTATGATTAGTTTACGGTGTTTAACCTTCGACTCGATCTTAGTCTCCTCTATAAGATTCTTAACAACTGAGGCGTTAAACTGCCCACCTGCAACACTGCACTCAACAGCCAAGCCTCCCGTGTTCGCTACGAGAAGGTAGCAAGTGTTTCCTTGCGCCTCTATATCGTTCGCTACAGTATAGTAGGTTAATGCGAAGTTGGTCGTTATCAGAACAGGCGAATTCTCATCCGGTTGGCCGAAGGTTCTAAGGCCTGGCTCAACAGCGACGGGTTTACGTGGATCTGAGTAGATATTCTGCCTAAGGGTTGTGAGAGCGAGTAGAGCATAAGGCTGCAGCGTGTGTAAAATAAGTAAGTCAGCCGACCGCACCATCATAACAGCCGCAAGGTAAGCTTCCTCATATGATTTCACAGGATCTTCACCGCCATCTAACCACGTCACAGCAGGCACACCGAGTATCGGGTAACCCAGCCCGTCGTCACCCGCCTTAATTGCAGCGCGCCTAATCATAACGAATTTGTTAAGCGTCTCCTTCAAACCCGGGCCTTCCGTGTATGTGCCGGGATCGAGCACAATATCCTCCACACCAGCGTTTCTGATTGTGAGCGCTAGAGACTTTAAATCAGCTAGGCTGTTGGGGTCGAATGCTACAAGTGGGCAGCCATACTTCTTCGCCAAGACCACCATCTCGCGCCAATTATCTTTCGTAGCCGCATAGAGGAGCGGCCTTGAATCGGCTACCTCTGCTTTACGTAAAACAGCGGCTAGGACCGTTGGGTCGAAGGAGCATAGGATCATAGGGTAAGTGCAGTTCTTCTTCACCACCTCAACCGCCTTTTCGAAGCGGTTTGGGTCACCAGATGCCGCTCTAACCGCCACTAGGTCGAGTTTAAGCTCAGCTCCTATTCTGACAACTCTGAATCCTTCAATCTTTTTGCACCTCTCTTCAATCTTCTCAGGCGGATCTAGATCGGATACATCAACCGCTAACGCTGTTGGGTTGTGTAAAGTGAGCTCGTGCCTATACATAACCTCCTTTCCACCCACGGTCACAGCTCCGCTACCTTTGCCTATCACCACTGCCTTCACCGGCGGGGCTACGAGCTTGTTTAGTGCCTGAAGCTTCTCCTTATACTTCTCATCTTTTACAAGCGGGGGGCAGTCTGTTGGCTTATACTTACGCTCAAGCAGCTTAGATGCAAACGACATACAATTGACTTCGCCGCATTCACCGCAGTTTGTCTGAGGCAGATATTTGTACACGTCGAGTAGAGTTAGTTTGGCCAACAGCAATCACTCCTATTTCAAGCTAGTTATCCAGTTTTCTATCTTCTGTTCACAGCTGCCTTCGCCGAAGAGGCTATCAGCGAGCTTCTTAGCCACTCTAACAGTAGCTGGGTGGCTTATCATGAAGAGGTCTGCACCAGCCATCATAAGCGCAACGCATGTTACCGTCTCCCAGAGAGGGCCTCTGATTTCACGTGGACCCCACTCCTCCACCTTCATCCACGACTCACGCGCACCCCAAGCGTTGCTAGCAGCGGCCAAGATCGGCATCTGAAGGTCTTCGTCACCCAGCAGACCAGCCAGCTTGATGCGCTCTTCTAAGCTGAAGGCGTACTCCAACCCATAACCTAAGGCAGCTGTTGTGGGGTCTTGGATTATCTGAGTCTTGGGCAACCCCTCATCCAATAGCAGACGGTTAAGCCTCTTTTGATTATTTACATCCATTGGTGTGAATGCGACGACAGTATGCCCGTGCTCCTTAGCAGCTTTGACCACCTTCTTGTAATCCATATCCACAGTCACAGAATTCAAAACAACCTTCTCACCGTGTGCAACCTCAGCAGCAGCTGAGAGCACAAGAGGGTCCTTTTGCGGATTGCCTGAGCCACCGATTATCAATGGCACATCAACCGCTTGTAAAACATTCTCCACACTCTTCATCGCCTGCTGAACAGGTCTATCTTCAAGCAGCGGGTCTGTGCTTACCAAGTTTAGCGAAACTATCTGTGCACCGTACTTGTTGACACACTTCTTAGCCCACTCCGCCGGATCGTGCATAACATCCTCAACCATCTGCTTAACAGGTTTAGTCAAAGAGATTGGCATATCAAAGACATCCATAGCGAAAGCGGGTTTATTGGGGTTAGCCGCTTCGAAGCTGTAGAAAGGCATCGTCCTCTCACCACCGATCTTCACCACCTTTCCCCTTGTGCCACCTTCAGATTTCGTAGCGCCGATCTGGACCTCCACTATCTGACCAGGGAACTTCTCCAAATACGGTGTAAAGGTGGCTTTGATTAGTTCGGGAGGCTTTTCCTCAGCCTTTAGCGCCGCTTCTGCTCGCCTAACCGCAGTCTGCACAACTGGTTGAAACATCAGCCTGAGTTCTTCGGTCGTCAGCTCGACATTCTCGATCTCGATTTCCCCAAGCTTCTGCACAAGATCCAGAACTTTCCTAACCAGCTCATTTACTTGGTCTTCCTTTGAGCCTGCCATCCAAAAGACACCCTTACTTCTCCAGCCGCTTTATGATAACCTTCTCAGCTATAATCTTAGCGTTCTTAAAGATGATGATGAAACCTCCGCCTACGGGTACGGAGAGCCCTTCTGGTACGATTGCAGCAGGGACTACTTCAGCAGCGACAGGAGCCTCAGCAACAGCTTCCACTTTAGCCTTCTCTTCAGGCGGCTTCTCCTCTGTGACCTGCTTCCACCGTTTAACTACTGGGTGGTTCTTGGCTTGAAGCCAAGCTTTCAGCTCTTCTACGTTCTTGACCTCTTGCTCAGTGGGTATGAGGTCGCGCATATGTGGGGGTATGCTGTCTCCTACTCTCTCTTTTATCGCCTTCGGCATCCAAACTATCCTCTCCCATCCACCGTCTGCTTGTAGGAACTTGGGTGATCTCAGATACTCTATCGCTATGCCGTTGAATCCAGGGTTTTGAGTGCCTCCGCTCGTGTGTTCGGCCATGTTTGAGAAGGTCAAACCATTTACTGTAGGTCCTTTAAAGTCTCGATGCACCAACGCTATACCATCCACTTCGGGTATGTAGAAGGCTATCCCCTCAAAGCATCCGCATGACGTGTGCGGAGTTTCGAATGAGGTGTATAAGGCGACTTGCTTAATGCTTCCGAGCGACCTCTTTGACACAACTTCATTCACGCCGCTATAGATCCCCTTGATGGGATCAAGGCATTGTCCTTTGGGTATGGGGAAGTTCGGTCCCTTAGGATCTACTCTTGATGCTGCTCTTGCATCAAACCAGCTTATGGAGCCGCAGGAGGCTATGCGGTTAGGTGTGATGACACAGACGTGAGTAGGTGCGAATGATTGGCACATGACGCATCCGTAGAACTCCTCAACATCTTCATCTCTGAGCTCTCTAGCACGCTTGTCTCTAGCAGCCCAAACTTCTAAGGCGTAGGGGTAGAATTTTTCGATCGTCTCGGGATCGGTTGTTAGGGTTACCTGAATCTTCTCTATTACTGGGAAGCTCTGTTTGTAGAGCCAGATGAGAGCTTTACCCAGCCAGATTAGTGAATTGAGCCCCTTCTGGTAGACCTTCTTGTTTATTCTGATCCATATGTCGTATCTCTGGTTTAGGTGCATCACACCTTCTACGTAATTGAGGAAGTAGTGTATTCGCCTCTCTAGTACGCCTTCAAGATCCTTCTCGACCTTCTCACCAGCCACTTCTATGAGGATACCGAGTGGGTAGCTGCCGCCTTGCTTTAGCTCATTCAAATCTGGGCCGATTAGTATAACTTTGCCGTCTTCGATCTCCTCTGACTTCCTAGTTAAGACTATCTCCCACTTTTTAGGTATGTCTGGTCCGCCGAACTCAACCTGCATATCTGGGCGGCGTACACGCTCTCCTTCATACATTTCTCCAATATCCATTGGGAAGTTTGGCTTCTCGGCACCGACCATCTCTATTCTGAGCTTATTTGGGTCACATTCAAGATGCATATTCTAAACACCACCTCTTATAATGAGGCTGCTTCGGTCCAGCTTCATGCTCTACACCATCCCCATCTTCCCAACAGTTCTTAAAGGTTCCTCCAGTTTGCTACGCAACTCAGCCAACGCGTCTTTGACTAGATGTCCGAGCGGCGTCAAGGTATATAGGTTATAGGGGTACGATTTCACAGCGATCTTATTTGCGATGAGAACGTTAAGGTGGTCGTTTAAGACCTTAGGGTTCAAGGAAAGGGTCTTCATAAGGCTAGTGAAGGTTCTGGGCTCCTTATCAAGTAGGATGAGTATTTTGTATCTCGTTGGGTTGCTGAATATCCTACAGATCTTTGGAACTACGCTCTCTTTGGTATCTATGTGGACCTCTGCAGCACTCATCTTTAGGTAATTACAGAGCTGGAACCGCTAATAAGGTTATGGTATATATGGTATATGAAGACAATACTACGAACAAGAATTCAGCTTTATTCAGCATAGCTAGATGTTGCAAAGCCACGTGCCTATGTACCCCATAATATCAAAAGCTAAGATCTTTATGCACACAAAGGCCAAATTCCACTTGGTCAAGCCTAGACTTAAATGATTTAAGATTAAAGCAAATCCCATAGCGAATATTCAGTTTTCCTTTTTCTTTGTTTCTTTTTCGTTGATGTTTTTCGTTTTCTGGGTTTGACTGCTACAAGTTTCCGCTTCTTGACCGTAAAACCGAAAATATCTTTCTCTTCAACAGCCTTCCAAGTATGAAGTTTACTGTGACAGTTTGGGCAAACAACGATTAGGTTTGAAGGCTTGTTATTTTTTGGATCCCCATCTTTATGGTGGAAGTGTGGTCTAACACCGTTCTCATGGAAGTCTAGACCACATTTTTCACATCTCCCTTTGCATCTTAAAAGTAATTCGGTTCGAAGTTTTTGGGGAATACTCTGTCTCCTAGGCTCTTTCCAAAACATAGTGGCTAAGTTTATTCCTTAAAAGCTTTTAAATCTTGTCTTTTCTAAAAACATTTCTATCTTCAGATTTTTAATTCCACCTTTAGGGGTCGCAGATGAAACAATATACTTTAGAGATAATGAGATGTCCCCGAATCTGTTTCCCTGCAAGTCGCTTACTAAAGCGAGACTCAAGAGCGGTCTACCCTAAGATTTTATATACGATGTTTGGTGAACCCCGTATAGCATGGGTAAGATAAGAGTCGGGATTATTGGTGTGGGGAACTGTGCAAGCGCTCTTGTGCAGGGTATAGAATACTACAAGACTACTGGTGAGTCAGAGATCGGGTTGATGCATCAGGAGATCGGCGGGTATAGGCTTGAAGACATCATCTTCACCAGCGCCTTTGACGTGGGTGCAAATAAAGTTGGGCAGCCTCTCTCAGAAGCCATATACAAAGAGCCTAACTTGGTGAAATGGGTCCCCAAGGTTTCGGATTGCGATGTAATTGTTAAAGAGTCACCTATCTTGGATGGCGTTGGGATATATGTGGAGAATAAGATAAGGCCTATTCCGAATCAACGCCCAGTAGATGTGTTGAGGCGAGAGATAGTAGATGAAATAAAGAGGAGTAAAACAGAGGTGCTCGTCAACTACCTACCAGTGGGAAGCCAGCTGGCCACAGAGTTCTGGGCTGACGTAGCGTTAGAGACTGGCTGCGGCTTCGTCAACTGTATACCAGTATTCATAGCCTCTAACAAGACTTGGGCTGACCGCTTCGCTGGAAAAGGCATCCCTGTGATAGGTGATGACATAAAGGCTGTCGTGGGTGCCACTATCGTCCATCGAGCATTAGCGAAGCTATGTGCCGATAGGGGTACAGTCGTCGACCAGACCTACCAGATAAACGTTGGTGGAAACACGGACTTCTTGAATCTAAAGGAGGTGGAGAGGCTTGAGTCGAAGAAGATCTCTAAGACTGAGGCGGTTCAGAGTGTTCTCCCAAAGAGGCTGCCTGAAGATAAGATTTATGTCGGTCCAAGTGACTTCATACCACAGCTAGGCAACACTAAGATCGCCTTCATAAAAATCCAAGGGAGGATGTTCGCTAACATACCTTTCACAATAGAGCTTAGGCTGGAGGTGGACGACAAAGCAAACTCAGCCGGAATAGCCGTGGATGCCATACGGTGCTGTAAACTAGCCTTGGACCGAGGAATAGGTGGCGCACTAGTAGAAGCAAGCGCATGGCTGATGAAGCATCCACCGAAGCAGATGGATGACAATGAAGCTAAAAAGATGCTTGAACTCTGGATAGCCTCCCACAGCAAATAGAACCTAGAAATACTCCTCGAACTTCTTAAGATCTTGTATGCTTCTAATCTTACCCCGCATTATGCTTCTCAACTCTTTGCGGAAGAATAGGTCTACTCGAATATTCTTACTTTGAAGCGTAGCGACGACCTTAGCGGCTAATACTCCACCTTTGCGGTCGAGATCAGTTAAGACTATCGTCTTCTTAAACGCTTGCGCTACTGTGAGGAGGCGTTGTAAGCCGCGACCACGACAGAGTAGGAAGAACGTGCCTGAGAAACCGAGGCTTCGAAGCGCTTCCTCATCCCTCAGCCCCTCTACTACTATCAGTGCACCGTTATTCGCCTCATCACTAAGTTTCTTCACGAATGCTTTGAGGTCATCAACCTCTCTACCTACTGTGTATCTACCTTGCATCACATGACATCTACGGTGAAATATTTATAAAGAATTTACCCCACACTTTACATGATGAGCATTCTAAGGGAAGATCTTAAGTCCAAGGTTTCCCGAATCTTCGCTCAGAACCTTGAGAATGAGGTTAAGATACGCTACTTTACCCAAGACTTTGAATGCGAGTTCTGTAAGGAGACCAGGATGCTCTTGGAGGAGTTAGCAGCCTTATCTCACAAGATTCATCTAGAGGTTTATGACTTCGTCGCAGACGCGGAGAAGGCTAAGGGGTTTGGTGTGGATAAGATTCCAGCCACCATTTTAAGCGGTAAGGCTGAATATAAGGTCAGATTCTTCGGTATACCCTCAGGCTACGAATTCACCTCTCTGGTAGAAGATATAGTTGACGTCTCGAAGGGGCAATCAAGGCTACCTCCTCATCTTGTAAGTAAGGTGAGAAACATAAGTAAACCCCTGCACATACAGGTCTTCGTTACACCTACTTGCCCCTACTGCCCTAAAGCGGTACGCACAGCCCATCAGCTTGCTATCGAAAACCCCAATATAACTGCCGATATGGTGGAGTCGATAGAGTTCCCTCACCTGGCAAACCGCTACTCGGTTATGGCTGTGCCTAAGACCGTTATCAACGATAAGATCGAATTTGTAGGTGCACTTCCAGAAGAGCAGTTCATCGACTACGTGTTGAAAGCTTAAGTGTGGGGTGCTGCAGGCTTTGGATGTGGTTGAGAAGGTTCTGCAGTATCGTACAGTAGCCATAGTCGGGTTATCAAGAAGCGCTGATAAGGACAGCTATAAGGTTGCTGAGTTCCTAAAGTCAAAAGGTTACCGCATCATACCTATAAACCCGAATGCGGAAAAAATTCTTGGTGAGAAAGCATATTCTTCGCTGAAAGATCTGCCCGAGAACCTTAAAGCGAGCATAGAGGTTGTCGACATATTTCGGAAGTCTGAAGATGTGCCACCGCTCGTCGAAGAGGCGGTAGAGATTCGTAAGAAGTATGGTAGGCTCAAGGCGATCTGGATGCAAGAAGGTGTGGTAAATAAGGAGGCTGCGCAAGCAGCAGAAGATGCTGGGCTAATCGTAATTATGGATAGGTGTATGATGAAGGAGAGGCTTAAGAGAGAAGAGATGCTTGAATTAAAATTATAGGTAACTCTTTAATAGTGAGCGGAGGGGGCTAAGTAGGCGACAGAAGTTGGACGACCTAGAGGATTTAAAGAGAAAGAAGATGTTTGAGCTGATGAGAAAGGCTGCAGAACAGGAATCTAAGAAGAATTACCCTACCAAACCAGTCGAGGTTACCGATGCAACCTTCTACAACTTCATCAAGCAGTATCCCGTTGTTGTAGTGGATTGCTGGGCTCCTTGGTGCGGACCGTGTCGAATGATCTCACCAGTTATAGAGGAGCTGGCTTCAGATTACGCTGGTAAGGTAGTCTTCGGAAAGCTGAATGTTGACGAAAACCCAGCTGTAGCAGCGGAATACGGCATTATGAGCATACCTACACTTCTCTTTGCCCGTAATGGTGAAGTAGTAGATAGGTTGATCGGCGCAGTCCCACGCCAGATAATCGAGGCTAAGTTGAGGCAGATCCTCGCCTAATGCTGCTTTGCAACACTCTTTTCTTCTAAAGCTCGTAGCACCCTAGCCCTAACGGTCGCTACGTCACCAGATCCATCTATATCCAAAACCTTGTTTTTTGCGACATAGTAGTTGAGCACAGGTGCGCTCATCTTAACATATGTCTGAAGCCTAGTTCTAACAACCTCCGGCTTATCGTCTTCCCTAAGTATCAACGCGCCGCCGCATCGATCACAAACCCCCTCAGCTTTCGGCGGGTTGGTTACTAGGTTATAGACCGCTCCGCATACCTTGCATACCCTTCTGGTAGAAAGCCTCTTCACAATCTCATCTTCAGAAACATTTAGGTTGATCACCCAGTCGATATGCAGACCCAGCTTGCTTAAAATCCTCTCCAGCTCCTCAGCTTGAGCAACTGTCCTAGGGTAGCCGTCGAGTATGAAGCCTCTTCTGCATTCCTCTCTAGATAAAGCATCTTCTAGAATTTCGTTTACCAACTCGTCCGGTACAAGCTCACCTCTATCCATATACTTCTTCGCTTTCATCCCTAACGTAGTCTTCTTAGACACATGTTCCCTAAGTAGATCGCCGGTAGATATGTGAGGGATGCCGTACACCCTGCCAACCTCCTCTGAAACCGTACCCTTACCAGAGCCTGGTGGGCCAAAGATTATCAAGTGCTTCATTTCTAGCACCCTCGTAGCATTCTAACGCGCCGTATTTATGCCCTAATCCACTCTAAGAAACTATGTTAAGCTTTCGTCCACAAGAGGGGCATAGGTTACCATTTCTTAATCGGTTCTTGACCACCCAGAAGCCTCTTCTCTCAATGCAAAGAGCACCACAAGAGGGGCAGTAAGTGTTCTCATATTCTCCGTTTGGTACATTTCCCAAATACACGTGTTTTAAACCTGCTTCCATAGCCGCCTCTCGCCCCCTCCTTAAGACCTCAAAGGGTGTGTAGGGTGTGTCGAGCATCTTGTAGTCTGGGTGGAATCTGAGTAGATGGAAGGGTGTCTCCTCGCCTAGGTTTGTAGCGATCCACTCAGCAAGCCTCTTGATATCCTCGATTTCAGCACCAGTTGGCACAGGTACGATGAGATCTGTGACCTCTATGTGAACCCCCCGCGCTTTGAGGAGCTTGAGTGCTTCGAAAATAGGTTCGGCAGAGGGGACCAGAATATATCTTCGATAGAATTCTCGGTTGCCGGAGCCCTTAAAGTCCACGGTGATCGCATCTAAATGAGGTGCGATCAGATCTACAGCTTCCGGTGTTAGGTAGCCGTTAGAGACCCACGTTGTAAAGTAGCCTCTCTTCTTAGCCTCCTTCATCAAGTCAATGAGGTACTCCGCCTCGATCGTAGGCTCGTTGTATGTGCCAGTTACACCTTGGCAGTGGTAAGCACGGGTAAGCTCTAGGACACGCTCTATAGGTGTGTAGGGTTCTTGCACCACCCTCCTTTGGCTTATATCGTAGTTTTGGCAGTATTGGCAGGCGAAGTTGCAGCCTACAGTTGCGATTGAGAATACATATGAGCCGGGGTGGAAGTGGTTGAGGGGCTTCTTCTCTATAGGATCAGCGTGCATCGCAATTAATCTGCCGTAGTTTAGTGAATAGAGCCTACCACCCTTGTTAATTCTGACACCACAGTAACCTACTTTGCCTTC
>Ga0078972_1004460_pt1 | contig 38172 bp, 34 predicted proteins | sample YelNatPaOPGAMG01_FD_67568 | JGI IMG/M metagenome (GOLD analysis project Ga0078972, IMG submission 67568) | Hot spring thermophilic microbial communities from Obsidian Pool, Yellowstone National Park, USA - OP-RAMG-01 (SPADES assembly) (version 2) | ecosystem: Environmental > Aquatic > Thermal...
ATCAAAAGAAAAACAAAACTTCAAAGGTCGAACCAAAGAAAAAATTAAAACCAAATTCACTTACTTTTATCATGACCCAACCAGAACCAATTTCACTTACTTAGTTAAATGACTTGACACGTTTGCCTTGCAAAAGGAAATTCGAAATTCTAAATCCGAAATTCTAAATAAATTCCAATGACCAAAAACCAAAATTCAAAACATGCTTATAAGTTGGAATTTAGAATTTGGGATTTGTTTAGGATTTAGAAATTAGAATTTAGAATTTTATGAATTTAGTTATAGTTGAGAGCCCCACAAAGGCGCGCACTATTTCCCAGTTTTTGGGCAAGGAGTTCAAAATCGTTGCCTCTTTTGGTCATGTCAGGGATTTGCCAGAAGATAAATTTGGAGTTGATATTAAAAACGATTTTAAACCAACTTATGTTGTTATTCCAAGGGCAAAAGAAAGAATAAAAGATATTGAAAAAGAAACGAAAAAGGCAAAGTTGGTGATTTTATCTACAGATCCTGATAGAGAAGGGGAAGCAATTGCTTATCATTTGGCTTATCTTTTAAAACTTGGAAAACAAAAACCGTATTGGAGAATTGTTTTTCACGAAATCACTGAACAGGCAATAAAAGAGGCTTTAAAGAATCCGAGAAAGATTGACATGAATTTGGTTAATGCTCAGCAAGCGAGAAGAATTTTAGATAGAATTGTTGGTTACAAACTTTCTCCTCTACTCTGGAGAAAAATTGCAAAGGGACTTTCTGCAGGAAGAGTTCAATCAGTTGCCTTGAGGTTGATTGTTGAAAGAGAAAGGGAAATTCAAAATTTTAAACCGAAGGAGTATTGGACGATAGAAGCAATACTTAAAAAATTCCAAGCACCAAATTCCAAATCCCAAAAGGAGATTAGGGCGCTATTAGTCAAAAAAGATGGAAAGAAACTTGATCAGTTTGCGATAAAGAATGAAAAAGAAGCGAAAAAGATTGTTGAAGATTTAAAAGGTGCGGAATTTAAAGTATCAAAGATTGAAAAAAAAGAAACAAAAAGAAATCCTCCAGAACCTTTTACTACTTCAACGATGCAGCAAACCGCTTGGCAAAAATTTTCTTGGCCAGCAGAAAAGACAATGCAAATTGCTCAGCAACTCTACGAAATGGGATACATAACATATATGAGAACTGATTCTTTGAATCTATCAGAACTTGCATTGAAAATGGCAGAGAATTTCATTTTGAAAAACTTTGGGAAGGATTATTACCAAAAAAGAATTTATAAAACAAAATCTAAAGTGGCTCAAGAAGCCCACGAAGCGATAAGGCCAACCGATGTCGAGAAAACCCCAGAAATTTTGTCTCAAAAATTAAATGAACAACAATTGAAACTTTATGATTTAATTTGGAGGAGATTTCTATCTTCGCAGATGGCACAAGCAATTTTTGATAAAACTGAGGTTGAAATTTCAGCAAAAAATTATGGATTTTTAGCAAAAGGGCAAATTTTAAAATTCGATGGGTTTTTGAGGGTTTATCCAATGAAATTTGAGGAGGAAGAATTGCCAGAATTGGAAAAAGGAGAAATTTTAGAGGTCGTAAAAATTTTGCCATTGCAGCACTTTACCCAACCTCCGCCAAGGTACACTGAGGCAACTTTAATTAAAGAACTTGAAAAACATGGAATTGGAAGGCCCTCAACCTATGCTCCAATTTTGGCAACGATTCAAGAAAGAAATTATGTGAAAAAGGATGAGAAAAAAAGGTTTTATCCGACTGCGGTTGGAATTTTGGTTAACGATCTTTTAGTAAAGCATTTTCCAGAAATCGTTGATATAAATTTCACGGCAAAAATGGAGGATAATTTAGATAAAATAGCAAACGGAGAAAAAAATTGGATTGAAACCTTGAAAGAATTTTATGAACCTTTCAATGCTCTTTTGAACAAAAAGTACAAAGAAATAAACGGTGCTGGGATCTTAGAAAAAACTGAAAAGAAATGCCCAAAATGCGGATCTCAGCTTTTAATTCGCGTCTCAAAATATGGAAGGTTTTTGGCTTGTTCTAACTATCCAAAATGCAAATATACTTTTGATTTAGAGAACGCAACTGGAATTTTGTGCCCAAAATGCAAAAAAGGAGAAATAATAAAAAGGAAAAGTAAAAAAGGGAAAATTTTTTGGGGGTGTTCGAATTTTCCAAAATGCGATTTTGTTTTATGGTCAGAACCAACTGGAGAAAATTGCCCAAAGTGCGGTTCTCTTTTAGTGAAAGAAAACAAAAAAATAAAGTGCTCAAACAAAAATTGCGATTTTGAAAAAGAAAAATGATTAAAAGGTACAATTCTTGAAAAAAGCCAGTGGTTCATTATCACGACGATCGAGAAGTAATGAACCATTAAAATTCCATTGTTTTACTAAGTAAAATAATATTAAATTTTTGATCCGTTTTTCTTATTCTTCATGTCTTATTGAAGTTGGGAAAAATTTTTGATAAAATTAAAGAAGACTTCGTGGGCGAGTGCTGGAACTTAGAAGACAGGTAGGTCTCAAAAACCTATGGGGAGAGATCCCCGTGAGGGTGCAAGTCCCTCCTCGCCCACTAATGAAATGTATAAGTTCAGATACATAGCGGAAAATTCGGGGGTAGAAAAAGAAGGTGGAATTCTACCTTCAGATAGTGAATAACTTAAATTTATTCTATGATTTAGATAATTTCAACCAGAAATTAATTGATTGGTTAATCTTCTACAATACCAAAAGGCCACATCATTCTTTGGGCAACATCCCTCCATTCAAATATCTTAAAGTGTGGGAAGATTTTAAAAGAGTGTAGGAAAAATAAGGAAAGCAGGAGTAAAAGGGCGCGTCAGAGCGCCCTATTTTTTATCCAATGAATAGTCAATATCTGTACCCCATGTACCTGACGAGTTCTACAAATGACTTGACACGCTCATCCATTTCACTTCCAATTAGACGTTAACATAAATTTTACTGATAACGGCAGACAATTTTGTCTTTAGGTTTGATGGTAATTTTGTTGAGGGGTTGGGTGATTTGTTTTTCGTTGAGATAGCAGGTCCATTTTGATTTTTCGTTGTTAGTTAGGTTATCTAAGGTTGTTAAATGGCTGTTTGCTTGAAAATTGAAATTGCCAGCCAAAGAAGCAGAGGTTAAAACATCGAAGACAGTCATACCATCTATTACTTCACCCTTAAACCATCTTTGTTTTCCTTGACCATAATCTATGATTAAAATTGCTTCATTTTCTGAGAGAATCTTTTGGTATTTCCTCTGAGAGAGAAAATGTTTAAAAGAAAACAGAAGAACTAAAATTCCTCCTAAAATTATTATAAAAAATACCCAGAATAGATACTTACTTTTAGGAAAAGAGAGCATAGGTCATTCTTCTTTGAGAATATCGAGGGAATAACTTTGTGTCAAGATGTGGAAGTGTTTTTGGCTTTTTATTTTATTGTGTTTTTGTTCATTGTTTATTGATTAAATTCACTCATTGCTTTTCCTAATCCTTCGGCTATTGCTATTTCGATCGCTTCAACTGTTTTTTTTATAACTTCTTTTAAAACTTTTTCCTCCTTTTTACTAAATTTTTGAAGCACAAAATCCTTTCTATTGCTCGTTGCTTTATTGTTCGCTGTTTCAATTCCTATTCTAAATCTGACAAAATTTTTCGTTCCAATTTCATCGATTATTGATTGGACTCCTTTGTGACCAGCAGAGCCCCGACCGATTGAAATTTTAAATTTCCCGATAGGAATATCAATGTCATCATGAATTACAAAAAGATGACTACTTAATTCTGCCATGGCTTTGTTAAGTAGAAAATTTCTAATTAGGGGTTTCACGGCCTTTCCTGAATTGTTCATAAATGTTTGAGGTTTCACCAAAATAACTCTTTCCTCATTGATTTTTCCCTCGCTAATTTCAGATAGAAATTTTCTACTTTTTTTCCAATTAGAAAAGTTTTTAAATTTTGACTTTAAACTTTCAACTACCATAAATCCGAGATTATGCCTCGTCTTTTTAAATTTTTTTCCCGGGTTCCCCAAGCCCACAATTACTTTCATACTTCCAATTTTATCTATTTTTTGTTATAATGTGAAATATGAGAATTTTAGATTTTTTTAGAGAAATTCTTCAAACGGTGATTTTGGCGCTTTTGATCGTCTTACCGATTCGTTTTTATATTTTCCAACCCTTCATTGTTAAGGGTCAATCGATGGAGCCAAATTTTGAAGATGGAGATTACCTAATTATCGATGAGTTAACTTATCGGTTGAAAGAACCAAAAAGGGGAGAGGTTATAGTTTTTAAAAATCCAATGAACGAACGGCAAAGATTTATAAAAAGAATTATTGGTTTACCAGGGGAGACTGTTAAAATTTCTGATGGAAAAATTTTTATTTTAAAGGGAGAAGAAAAAGTTTTGGACGAATCTCGCTATTTGGGTTTTTCTTTTACCTCGGGGAACATCCAAATTACTTTAGGAAAGGATGAGTATTTTGTTTTGGGGGACAATCGTCAGTTTTCATTAGATTCGAGAAGGTTCGGTCCAATAAAGAAAAAAGAAATCGTTGGAAGGGTTTTATTAAGGTTGTGGCCAATGTATTCTCTTGCCAAAATCGAAGCTCCCACTTACTAAAAATGTCAAAGCCAAAATTCCAGACCCCAAAGGGAATGCACGATATTTTAGGAGAAAACTGGAAATACTTCAGCAAGATTTTTGAATTGGTTGAATCGTTCGCTGACTTTTATAACTTCGAAAGAATTGAAACTCCGATTTTGGAAGATGCTGAACTTTTCACGAAAGGAATTGGTTTGACAACCGATGTCGTTCAAAAGGAAATGTTTTGTTTGAGGACTAAAGGAGGTGATCATTTGGCGTTGAGACCCGAAGGTACTGCTCCGATCGTCAGGGCTTACATTCAGCACGGAATGCAAAATCTTTCCCAGCCAGTAAAACTCTGGTATTTTTCACAATTTTTTAGGTACGAACATCCTCAGGCGGGAAGGTTCAGACAATTTTGGCAATTTGGTTTTGAAATTTTAGGAGAGGGAAACCCTGCCTTGGATGTTGAGATAATCGTGATTTTCTACAACCTTCTCAAAGAATTAGGTTTTGAAAATTTAAATTTGAGAATAAACAGCATCGGAGATAGCTTTTGCAGACCATATTATAAAAAGGGGTTGGTTTCGTATTTAAAACACAAGGTTTATTCGCTTTGTTTGGATTGCAGAAAGAGATTAAAAGAAAACCCGTTGAGAGTTTTAGATTGCAAACAGGAAAAATGTCGGGAGATAGTTTCCCAAGCCCCTCAGATTTTAGATTATCTTTGCGAAAATTGCAAAAATCATTTAAAATCTGTTTTAGAAATTTTAGACGAAATTCAATTGCCTTATCGTTTAGATCCTTATTTGGTTAGAGGATTGGATTATTACACAAAAACTGTTTTTGAAATTTTTGAAGAGAGCGAAAAGGGAAAGGTAGTCGGGGCTTTAGCAGGAGGGGGAAGGTATGATAATTTGGCAAAAATTTTAGGGGGAGGAGAAATTCCAGGGGTAGGAGGAGCGGCCGGCGTCGAAAGGATTGTTGAATTAATGAAAGGAAAACAAATAAAAATTAAAAAAGAAAAGAAAGCAAAAATATTCTTTGCTCAAATTGGAGAATTAGCAAAAAAGATGAGTTTAAGATTGATTGAGGAATTTCGAAAAGAAAAAATTCCAATTTATGAATCGATTGGGAAGGATTCTTTGAAATCTCAAATGAAATTGGCAGATAAATTGGGAGTGAAATACGTTTTAATTTTTGGTCAGCAAGAAGCCTTGAACGATGAAATTTTATTGAGGGATATGGAAAGCGGAAAGCAAAAAAAATTGAGGTTGAAAAATTTAATAAAAGAGATTAAAAAAATCCTATAATGTCAGTAAAAGTAACAAAAAAAGAAAAGGAAACGGTTTCAAGTTTGATCAGGAGGTTTCAGAGGGCTGTTCAAAAGAGCGGAATTCTGATTAGAGCCAGAGAGAGAATGTACAAAGACCGAAACATTTCCGAAGAAAAGAAAAAGAGAAAAGCATTGAGAAGGGAAGAGATGAAAAAGTATTATGAAAGGTTAGAAAAAATGGGAATTTTAGAAAAATGAAATTGCGAGAGAAAATCGATCAGGATTTGAGAGAAGCAATGAAAGGAAGGAAAGAAAGAGAGGTTTCTGCTTTGAGGTTGTTGAAAGCCGCAATTTCTAATAAAGAAAAAGAAAAGCGATATAAAATTTCTCAAGAAAAAAAAGAAATAGAAGAAGGAGATTTAGAAAAAGAAAGTCAACTTTTAGACGAAGAGATCGTTGAGGTTATTTTGTCTGAGATCAAAAAAAGGAAAGAAGCAATTTTAGAATTCGAAAAAGGAAAAAGGGAAGATTTGGTGCAAAAAGAAAAGGAGGAAATTGGGGTTTTGGAAAAGTATTTACCAGAGCAACTTTCAGAAGAAGAAATTGAGAGTCTTGCGAAAGAAATAATCAAAAAAGTTGGGGCAAAGGATATAAAAGATATGGGTAGGGTAATGAAAGAACTGATGCCAAAAGTAAAAGGAAGGGCTGAGGGAGGGTTAATTTCAAAAATTGTTAGAGAATTATTATCAAAACAATGAAGAATTTAATTTGCGCAATCGATATTGGGAGTTCGAAAATTAAAATTTTGGTTGTAAAAAGAGAGAAAGAAAAATTGGAAGCGGTCTTTAAAGCAGAAGAGGATGCAGAAGGAATCAAGAAAGGAATCGTTATAGACCCAGAGAGAGTTTCAAAAATTTTAAGGAATCTAATTTCTTTTGCCAATCAAAATTTAAAAGAAAGAATATATTCTGCATTTATAAACTTTGGAGGGGTCCATCTGTTTGCGATTTCTACTCAGGCTTCAATTTCAGTTTCGCGGGCTGACCAAACAGTTTCTGAGGAAGATGTCAACAGAATTTTGCAGGAAGCAAAAATTGTAACTACCGGAGAGAACAAAGAAATTTTCGATTTGGTGATTAAGGAATTTATTTTAGATGGGGAAAGAGGGATAAAAGAACCGGTTGGGTTGAAAGGAAGAAAATTAGAGGTTGAAGCCTTAGCCCTGGGCTACTTTTCTCCTTATCTGGAAAATTTAAAAAAATCTCTTTTAAACTGCGGATTGGAAATTTTTGAATTGATTCCTTCACCGATGGCTTGCCAAAAAGCAGTGTTAACAGAAAAGCAAAAAGAACTTGGGGTTTGTCTTTTGGATATTGGCGCTCAAACAACTTCGATGTCGATTTTTGAAGAGGGAAATTTATCTTTTCTTTCAATTTTTCCAATTGGCGCCCAAGAAATCACAAACAAAATTGCAATCCAAATGCAGATCGACCCAGAATTGGCAGAAAGGTTAAAAATTGAATACGGGAGTTGTTATTTTAAAGGAAAAAATAAAAGAGAAAAGATTGAGATGGAAAATGAAGAGCCATTGATTTTTTACCCAAAATCCTTTGCCAGAATGATAAGAGATGGCTATTCCACAATTTTTGAGCAAGTTTCAAAGGAATTGAAAAAAATTTCAAAAGATAAAAAATTGCCGGCTGGAATAATTTTGACAGGAGGAGGAGCGAAAATTCCAAAAATTTTAGACCTTGCGAAATTTAAATTCAAACTAAATTGCAAAATTGGAAAACCGAGAGGAATTTTCAATTTAGAAGAAGACCCAAGTTTCTCAACCTTATCGGGTCTTGTTTTCAGCGCTTTAGAATTAGAAGGGGAGAAAGAGGGATCAAAAACTGGATTTTTTTCCAAATTTAAAAAACTCTTTAGAGTTTTCCTTCCGTGATTCCAATATCAGACGAAAAGAGAGGCAAAAAATTTCCTTTTTTAACAATTACCCTAATTTTAATCAACGTTATTGTTTTCTTTTTTACCTTTTCTGACCTTGATTTTTTTATTCAAAAATACGGGTTTATACCAAAGGAAATTGAAAACGGAAAAAATTTTTTCAACTTTCTTTCTTCTACCTTCATTCACGCAAGTTTTTCTCATTTAATCGGCAATCTTTGGTTTTTGTGGATTTTTGGAGATAACGTTGAGGCAAAACTCGGGAGGATAAAATTTTTAATTTTGTATTTTCTCTCGGGTTTCGGTTCTTTAATCCTTTACTTCATTACTGCTTCTCAAAAAACAATTCCCGTAGTAGGGGCTTCGGGAGCGATTTCTGGAATTTTGGGTGCTTATTTTGTTTTGTTCCCAAAAAACAAAATCAAGGCGTTGGTGCCAGTTTTTTACTTTTACAAAATCGTTTCCATTCCAGCGGTAATTTACATTGGAGTTTGGTTTTTGTATCAACTTTTATACATTCCAACTGAAAGTTTCGTTGCCTACTGGGCCCACGTAGGCGGATTTTTGACTGGCATTTTATTGACCGAAGTTTTAAGAAAATGAAATGACTCCCTCAAAAATCCTTCTTTATTTTTGCCTTTCTTTTATCGGAGGAATTTTTTCTGCCTCCTTCTTTAAAATTCCCTTTCCCATTTTACTCTTGGTTTTGACGATTGCCCTCCTTTTAATTTCGGTCTTTTCAAAATTCAAAAAATTTTTAATTTTTGGTTTCTGCATCTTATTTTTTGTGCTCGGAATTTTTCGATACCAAAACTATCTTTCAAAAATTCAAAATCAAGAAATCAAAAATTTCATCGGGAAAGAAATCTCAATCGTCGGAGTGATTGTCGATGAACCAAAGATAAAAGAGAAAACGATCGTTTTTCCAATAAAGACCGAAAAAGGAAAAATTTTAATTATCGCAAGAAGGTATCCAGAGTTTGAATATGGAGAGGAAGTGAAAATCTCTGGAGTTTTAAAAGAGCCAGAAGCCAAAAATTCCTTCAATTGGAAAAATTATTTACTAAAAGATGGAATTTTGGCTGAGATGGATTTTCCAGAAATTGAGAAAACAGGGAAAAATTTCGGGAATTCAATGAAAAAATTTTCAATATTTTTGAGAAAGAAAATCGAAGAAACTGTAAAAGAAAACCTTCCCTATTTGGATTCTGCGCTTTTGAAATCTCTTTTGTTTGGGGAAGAGGAAGAGATTCCCTTTGAATGGAAAGAAAAACTAAACCAGACAGGAGTGAGGCACATTGCAGCAGTTTCTGGAATGAATATTACAATCATCTCAAATTTGATTTTGAGTTTTCTTTTGTTTTTGGGTCTTTGGCGCCACCACGCATTCTATCTTTCAGTTTTTCTAATTTTATTTTATGTTCTAATGATCGGAGCCCCCTCTTCTGCGATCAGAGCGGCGATTATGGGAATTTTATATTTGACAGCCCAGTACTTTGGGAGATTATCTAGCGGAGAAAGACCGGTAGTTTTTGCTGCAACTTTAATGCTATTTTTCAACCCATTGCTTTTGAGATACGACATTGGCTTTCAGCTTTCATTTTTGGCAATTTTAGGAATTGTCTATTTTTACCAATTCTTTTTTGAAAAATTGAAAAAATTCCCAAAAACAGTTAGAGAAGGACTATCCTCAACTTTTTCAGCCCAAATTTTCACCTTTCCAATTTTGATTTACAATTTTGGTCAAATTTCGTTGATTTCTCCTTTGAGCAACGTTTTAATTTTGCCAATTTTGCCAGCCATTACAATTTTGGGATTTATTTTTTCATTTTTTGGAATATTTTTTAAGTCAGTTGGCTACCTTCTTTCTTTCCCCTGTTGGCTTTTATTAAGTTATCTCTTAAAGGTTGTCGACCTTTGTTCAAAAATTCCCTATTCTTTTTTAACTTTGAAACTTAACTTTATTTTTCTCTTAATTTCCTATTCAATTTTGATTTCCTTGGCCCTTTACTTGAATAAAAAATTTTCCCAACCTCCATTTTTGAGATAAAATTAACTAATGGAAAAATTTTGGCTAATCTCAGTCAATATGGGATACGGGCATCAAAGGACTGCTTTCCCATTGAGAACTTTTGCAAAAGAATGGATTCAGGCAAACGATTATCAAGGAATTCCAAAAAGAGACAGGGAAATTTGGGAATGGAGTAGGAGAGGTTATGAATTCATTTCGCGTTTCAAAAGAGTTCCAATAATTGGAGAATTTGCTTTTTCAGTTTTCGATTTCTTTCAAAGAATCTATTATTTTTACCCAAAAAGAGATCTCTCCCAACCAAATTTTGCAATAGAAAGACAGTATTCACTTTTCAAAAGCGGCTGGGGAAAACACTTAATTGAAAAACTGAAAGCTGAAAGCTCAAAGCTGAAAGCTAATTTACCTATCGTTTCTACCTTCTTTACTCCTGCTTTTATGGCAGAGTATTTTGGCTATCCAGGAGAAATTTTTTTAATCGTTTGCGATGCCGATGTTTCAAGATCTTGGGCGCCTTTGAAACCAAAAGAATCAAAAATAAAATATTTTGTACCAAACGAAAGAGTTTTTGAAAGATTACAACTTTATGGAATAAAAAAAGAAAACATTTTTTTGACAGGATACCCTCTTCCGATAGAAAACATCGGTTCTGAAAATATGGAAATTTTAAAAGAGGATTTAAAATTTAGGCTTTTGAATTTGGACCCAGATTTTATTTATTTTTCAAAATACAGAGAATTGGTTCTTTCAAAACTTGGTCCTTTACCAGAAAGGACAGATCACCCTTTAACAATTTTGTTTTCAGTAGGTGGAGCAGGAGCCCAAAGGGAAATTGGAGCAAAAATTTTGTGGAGGTTGAAAAACGAAATAAAAGAGAAAAAGATAAAAGTGATTTTGTCAGCAGGAATAAAGAAATGGGTCAGGGATTACTTTTTGAATTGTTTGAAATATTTAAAAATTGAAAAACTTTTGGGAGAGAGCGTTGAGATAATTTTTGAAGAAAAAATTGAAGATTACTTTGAAAAATTTAACAAAGCATTGAGAAAAACAGACATTCTCTGGACAAAACCATCTGAACTTTCTTTTTATTCTGCTTTGGGAATTCCGATAATCATTGCACCTTCAATTGGTTCTCAAGAGGAATTCAATATGAGATATCTTTTAAAATCTGGTTTTGGTATTTTTCAAGAAAATCCAAATTATTTAGAACAATGGCTTTTCGATTGGCTAAAAAAGGGATATTTGGCAGAGGCAGCAATGCAGGGGTTTGTTGAGGGAGAAAAACTTGGAACATTTAAGATATCGCGAATAATCACGAATTTGAGCACGAATGTTCACGAATAAAATGAAAAGGATTTTAAAATATTTTTTATTTGGATTTTCTTTTTTTCTTTTGCTTTTTGCTTTTTATTTTTTTGTTGGCAAAGCAAAGCCAGCAGAAAAAATTGAATGGGGAGTAGTTTTCTCTCAAAAACATTCCCAGCTTTTGGGCTTGGATTGGAAAGAAAATTTTTTGGCAATTTTGGATGATTTGAAAGCAAAAAATTTAAAAATTATTACCCATTGGGATTTGATACAACCAAAAGAAAATGAATATTCCTTTGATGATTTGGATTGGCAAATAAAAGAAGCAGAAAAGAGAAATGCAAAAGTAATTTTGGTAATTGGAATGAAAACTGGGAGATGGCCAGAATGCCACGAGCCCGAATGGGCTCGAAATCAAAAATCAAAAATCAAAGATCAAAAATTGCTAGAATATATTGAAAAAATTGTTGAAAGGTACAAAAATTCGAAGGCAATTTGGGCGTGGCAGGTAGAAAACGAACCATTTTTCCCTTTCGGTGTGTGTCCGAAAATTGAAAAGGATTTAGTTAAAAAAGAAATAGAATTGGTAAAATCTTTAGATTCAAGGCCAATAATTTTTGGAGATAGCGGAGAATTTTCTTTTTGGATAAACGCAGCAAAATTTGGGGACATCGTTGGAACGACATTGCACAGGAAAGTTTATTTCAAAGAAATTAAAAAATACATTACTTATCCTCTCCCACCAGTTTATTATTGGCGAAAAGCAAAATTGATCGATTTCTTTTTTGGCAAAAAAGTAATCATCACTGAACTTCAGGCAGAGCCCTGGTGCAAAAATTTAATTTACAATTGCGATTTAGAAGAGCAAAAAATTACGATGGACCTTGAACAATTTAAAAAGAATGTCGATTTTGCAAAAAATACCGGAATGGATAAGATCTACCTTTGGGGAAGTGAATGGTGGTACTGGTTAAAAGAAAAGCAAAACGATCCCAAAATCTGGGATGCGGCAAAAAATTTAATCTGCGGGTCAAATACAAGTTTTTGACCCGCAATTAAATGATTAAACAAAGCAGAATATGAAAATTCAGTGGCTTTTAAAATTTTGACGAGTTCCTACAATTAACATTGTCATTATTGAAGCCAAAAATTTTTGGATTTTTTAATTAAAATTGCCACTTGTAATTAAAAATGATAAAATTTAAATAGCATGTTATTGAAAGTGATAATAAATAATTTTAAATCAATAAAAGAATTGGCATTGAATCCAAAAAGAATTAATTTGTTTATCGGAAAACCCAATACGGGAAAATCAAACATTTTAGAAGCTCTTGGGGTTTTTTCTCTCCCTTATGTAGATGGAAACCTCCGGAAGTTGGTGCGGATGGAAAAAATGGTAGATATATTTTGGGATAATCAGATTTCATTAAAGATCGAGATAGTAGCTGATAGTTTTAGGTGGGAAGCTTTTGCAGAAAGAGATTTGGTAAGATTGAGAGGAGGAGGCCCCTTTTCAGAACGTTTCGATTTATATTTTGATATCTTCGGAAATATAAGCGGTATTCCTCAATGGGGATCAACCCCTTTTCCCTTTAAGTTTTACCGTTTCGAAGGTTTATCATTATTTCCTCGAAAAGAGTTTGCTTTTCTTTTACCTCCTTTTGGGGATAACCTTTTAGCTATTTTGAATAGCCATCCAGAAATTTATAATTTAGTAAATTTACTTTTGAAAGAATTTAACCTAGAAATGGTGTTAGATGAGCCAGAATCTAAGATTAGAATTTTAAAACCAGGACCACCCAAAGCAATTTTCTTTCCCTATTCTTCTCTTTCTGATACCCTTCAAAGGACAATATTTTACTTTGCAGCAATAAAGAGCAATAAAGATTCTATTCTTCTTTTCGAAGAACCAGAAGCCCAGGCTTTTCCATATTACACGAAAATTTTAGCCGAAGCCATTGCTTTGGATAACGCAAATAACCAATATTTCATTTCCACCCATAATCCATATTTTTTACTTCCGATTATAGAAAAAACCCCAAAAAATGAACTGGCGATTTTTTATGTGGATTTGAAGAATTATCAAACCACAGTTAGGGAATTGCAGGAAGAAGAGAAAGAAAAAATCTTAAAAGGGGAAATAGACGCATTTTTCCAATTTAGTGATTCTGAGTAATAAAATATGCTTTTCTATGCAGAATGTAAAAACCAAAGGAGGATAATTAAGATGCTGTTGGGAGATGTCGAGGTTATTCATACTTTAAAGTCATTAATCCTCCGTCAAATAGAAAATCTCAAAGAAATAGTTGCCCTAGTTGATGGAGATCCTAATACTACTCAACCGCCATATTTAGCTAAAGCTAAATTACTTAAAGAAAAAAGTGGAGTAAAATTATTTACCGATGAGAGAAAAAATCGAGTGATTTTAATATATCCCAATTTAGAAAAATGGATTTATGAAATTGCAAATAAAGAGAGAGTTAATTTAGAAAATTATGGATTTTCTAAAGATCTCGCTAGTTTTATCCACGAAGCAAAAGCATCGCCAACACAGTTTCAGCAAATAATTCACTTTTTAAGAAAAAATAAAAATAAAGAATTGGAAATCTTGGAAAGATTTCTGAAAGGAAATATTTAAAATGTTTCTGAGCTTATACTTTAAAAAGTAGCCAAAGATATTTCCTAGCTTGTAGGTTAAATATAAGTTTTTGACCCGCAAATTTTAAAATCTAATTCGTATAATGCGGGGGTTTGACGCCATTGTATCCTTTTTCAAGCATTCCACTTTTCCGGAAAAGTGGAATAGTTGATTTACTGGAAGTGATATTTGCACATTTGCGCAATTGTGCAAATGTGAAAATGTCAAAATTCAGAGATATAAGTTCGATTCTAAATTCAAGAATTTCACTATTTCACAATTGTGAAATTGTGAAAAAGTGAAAAAATTCCTAAAATTCTTTAACTCAAGAGCTTTAAACTACTCCAGTTCTTAAGAACATTGGAATAAGAGAAACGAATTTTGGAGATCGTTTTTTAATTTGGCGGATTTTTTGTAAAATAAAAGAATGGAAGAGGGACAAAAAGAAGAAGTAAAAGAAAGCGAGGGAGTTGGAACTCTAAAAGAGAAAACCTTATCAGAAGAAAAGCTCTCAACTGAAACTCCGACAGAGACTCATCAAATTGAGCGAGAAACTCCAACAGAGAAAGCGCCGCCAGAAACTCAGCCAGAGGTTGAAGGACCTAAAGTCGAAACTCGAGAAATTTTTCAAGAAGTACCTCCGACTGAACAAATGACTCAACCACCACCTCAGCCAGAAGCCTCAGTTCAACCAGAACCTTCAAGATTGCGTCAACTCTGGCAAAGGTTTTTGGAAAGTTTAAAGGGAAGGAAGGCCAAAAGATTAGAAAAGATCCTCCAGCTTGCTAGAGAAAAGGGAGAAATTACTAACGACGATGTAGAAAGACTCTTGCATGTTTCAGATAAGACAGCCACCCGCTACCTCAATGAATTAGTTAGGGAAGGGAAGTTGAAAAGATTAGGTTCTCCCTCCCATGCCAAGTATCAAATCCCCTAATTTGCGGGTCAAATACAAGTTTTTGACCCGCAACTAAAAATATGCCAGCAATTTCGGTCATCGTTCCAGCTTTTAATGAAGAGAAATTTTTAGGGAATTGTCTTTTGAGCTTGAAAGAACAAGATTTCAAGGATTTTGAAATTATTGTCGTTGATAACAATTCGACTGATAAAACAACAGAGATTGCAAAAAAATTTGGTGCAATTTTGGTTTCAGAGAAAAATCAAGGGGTGGCATTTGCCAGAAATAAAGGGGCAAAAATTGCAAAGGGTGAAATTTTAGTTTTTACCGATGCCGACACGATTTTGCCAAAAAATTGGTTATCAAAAATTAAAGAGGAATTCAAAAGAGATAAAGAATTGATTGCTTTTGGGGGCTCTTGCCAATTTTATTCTGGTCCAATTTCGGTAAAGTTAGCGAGTAAATTTCTTTTAAAACCATTTTTGATTTTGGATAAATCATTCTCTGGAGGTTTCAATTTGATGGGATGCAACATGGCAATAAAAAGAGATGCATTTTTAAAAGTTGGAGGTTTCAATGAAAATTTAAAATTAAACGAGGATGTTGAGATTTCTTATAGGCTGAGAAAGTTAGGCAAGGTCAAATTCGATCCAAATTTCAAAGTTAAAACTTCTGGGAGAAGGTTTCGCCACGGTTTAATTTCTGGAATAGCAAATTATGCTCCAGCAACAATTTTTAGATGGTTCTTTAAAAGGTTTGATAAATTTCAAATTTTCCCCTCGCAAAGAAAAGAAGGATCTTTAGTTGGCAACCTTTCTTTCTTTTTCTCTCTTTTCCTTTTAATTTTTCTATTTTTCCACTTTTTGAATCCAGGAGTTGCAATAGCGAAAAATTTGGTCAAAAAAGAAATAAACAAAATAGTCTTTACAGAAAGGAAAATAAAAATTAAAGTAGAAAATGAATTTGAAAAAGTTAAGAATTTGCCTCATATTCGACAAAAATTTAAATTAAGAAATCTTTGATGACTCTTTCAATCATCATCCCAACTTTAAACGAGGAAAAATATTTGCCAATTTTACTTTCTCAAATTAAAAAGCAAAATTTTTCAGATTATGAAATTATCGTGGCTGATGCTGGATCGAAAGATAGAACAGTTGAGGTTGCAAAGAGTTTTGGTTGCAAAGTTGTGAAAGGGGGATTGCCAGCAAAAGGGAGGAATGAAGGAGCAAAATTTGCAAAAGGAGAAATTTTTTTGTTTATGGATGCAGACAACGTTTATTTGCCAGATGGTTTTTTGGAAAAATTGATTTCAGAATTTAAAAGGAGAAATTTGGGAGTTGCTTCCTTTCCTATTTATCCCAAAGGGAATTTCATCGATAAAATCTGCTATTTTTTCTACAACAAATTCGTTGAGATTTTTCAAAATTGGACCGCTTTTGCAACAAATTGCGTATTAATTAAAAAGGAGGTTTTTGAGAAAGTTGGAGGTTTTGATGAAGAAATTTTTATTGGGGAAGACCACGATTTAGCAAAAAGGGCGGCAAAGATTTCAAAATTTGGATTTATAAAAACAGAACCGGTGTTAACTTCGTCAAGAAGGTTTGAAATTGAGGGGAGGTTAAAAACTTATGGAAAATATCTATTGGCAGGTCTTTACATTTTATTTTTTGGTCCTGTCAAAAAGAAAATTTTTGAATACAGATTTGACGACTTGAAAAACTCAAAAGAAAATTTAAAATTAAAATCGATGGAACTTCCCAAACCAGAATTTCAAATGGAATACCCAAAATTAGAAGGACCCAAAAAAAGAAGGGGTTTTAGCTTTTTCATTTTATTTTTAATTTTGATTGCCTTTTTGGGAGGAACGATCGGTGGAATTTTTATTTCCACTTACTATTACAACGAGGTAGAAAAATTTTTTTCAAAGTTCAAAATCGAAATACCAAAACAGAAAGTTGAGAAAGTTGAAAAACCAGAAGAACCCCCTTCTTATTCATCTCGGCCCTCTCAAGAAGAGGCAGTAATTAAAGTAGTAAAGGAAGCTTCTCCTGCAGTAGTTTCAGTGATCATCACAAAAGACATTCCAAAATTGAAACTCTATTATGAAGAGCCGTTCAAGGAATTTGAAGAATTTTTTGGAGTTCCGTTTGAATTTAAAATTCCCCAGTGGAAACAAGAAGGATACGAGAAACAAGAAATCGGGGGAGGAACTGCTTTCTTCATTTCAGAAGATGGATTGCTTTTGACAAACGCCCACGTAGTTTCGGACAAAGAAGCAGAGTATACAGTTTTGACCAACGATGGAAAAAAATATCAAGCAAAAGTTTTGGCAAGAGATACAGTCAGAGATTTGGCAATTTTGAAGATCGAAGGAGGACCGTTTCCGACTTTAAAACTCGGGAATTCAGATAAATTGCAAATTGGCCAAACAGTAATTGCAATCGGGAATGCTTTAGGAGAATTCAGAAACACGGTTTCGGTTGGAGTAATTTCTGGATTAAGTAGAAAAATTACTGCTTCTGGAGGAGGAATACTTGAAACGATGGAAGATGTAATTCAAACTGACGCTGCGATCAATCGAGGAAATTCTGGGGGACCGCTTTTGAATTTAAAAGGAGAAGTGATCGGAGTGAACTTTGCCATGGCTTCTGGAGCAGAAAACATTGGTTTTGCTATTCCCATCAATCAGGCAAAAAGAGACATCGATCAAATAAAAAATATTGGAAAAATTTCTTTCCCATTTTTGGGAGTGAGGTATATTTTAATTAACGATCAGATTCAAAAAGAAAATAACCTTCCAGTAAATTACGGAGCTTTGATTGTAAAAGGGGATAGGGGAGAAAGCGCAATTTTTTCTGGATCTCCTGCTGAAAAAATCGGTTTAAAAGAAGGAGACATCATTTTGGAATTCAACGGTGAAAAAATTACAACTGAAAATAGTTTGGCAAAAATCATTATGAAATACAATCCAGGCGATCGGGTAACTCTAAAAATTTTAAGAAATGGCCAAGAAAAAATTTTCGAAGTTACCCTGGGCGAAAAAAATGAATAAGGCGTTTAAACAATATCGATTTTTTGGTAAAATTAAAATTATGAAAAGTCAAACCAGCCTCTTTTTTTGGTATTTTTTCTTTGCCCTCTTTAGGGAAGGGGCTGGTTTAGGGTTAAATTATTAAATTAACAAATTAAAATAAAAGACAATAACAGCCAGCCTCTTCCACAAAGAGGCTTTTTTATTTAGCCAAATTAAAACTACATAAAGGAAGGAGGTGAAAGAATGAAATTAAAATGCAAGAGGTGCAAAAAACCGATCATTATTAAAGATGGTTCGTTCGATAGACCGCGTAAGTTCGTTTGTGAGAAATGCGGAGAAAAAATTTTAATAACCAAGAAAAAGAATGGCAAAGTAGTTACTGTTTAGTTCTTTCATCTATGGGGAAGAAACTTTCTTCCCCATTTTTAAATGGTTAGGAATTTTACTAAAAAGTTCTCGAAGCAAAACATTGACAAATTTGGTTGAATTTAGTATTCTATTTAAGTTCTTAAAAAATTTGCCAATCCAACGGGTAGCACTTTGAGTATCGAAATTTTGGTATTCAGAGTGATACCCGTTGGGTATCAAAAAAATAAAAAAGGAGGTAAAGATGAGAGGAAAAATTAAAAGAGATTTATCGGAAGAGGAAAAGTGGATAGAAAGGTGGTATGAAATACCTACTTTTTTGAGAAAGAAATGGATGAGTGATGAAAAGATAAAAAAAGAGTTCGCTCCGATTGTTAAAGAGATTGAAAAAATAAAAAAGAAAATTGAAAAGCTTGGCATTGGCGAAAAAATTTTGTAAAGATCTTTGGCCCTTGCGGAGTCGTTCCGCACGGGCTTTTTTATTTTTAAAAATTTAATCAAAACCAAAAGAGATTTTCATTTGGAAAAAACGTTGAAGCCCTTAGGTATTGACATTAAATTTGGATAGAATAAAATGAAAATAGGCTCCGCTCTTTGAAGCCTCTGGATAAACCTATTTAAAGGGAGCCTGAAATGATTGTCAGGCAGAGGCCTGGCACTTTGGCACCCACCAGTGAAATTTTCAGAGTGCTTTCAATAAGAGCGGAGCCTTTTATTTTCGAAAAGCTTAGCGTGTCGGGATGCCGGGAGTTGAACCCGGGTCGCACCCACCCCAAGGGTGTATACTACCGTTGTACTACATCCCGTTTCCCTTTAACTTAACCACTCAGTCACTTAGCCACTTAGTCACTAATGTAGCTTCTTACTCAAGAGTTTTTTACACTTTGCGCAAACTAAAATTCTCTTTCCAGAGGGAAGCTTAAACCATTGCAAATTCGACTTTTGTCTTTTCTTTGCTGTTGGGTTATATTTACTCCTCGATTTTATTCTTTTCCAAACTACTTTATATTTTTTTCCACAATTTTGACATTGCCAAGCCATAATTTTGTGTTAGCATAAAATAATGTTTGAGACAATCTTTATTTTGATAGTTTTATTTTTTTCTATCGTCATCCACGAAATTGCTCACGGAAGTTGTGCTTTGATTTTGGGAGACGATACTGCAAAAAGAGAAGGAAGGTTAACCCTAAACCCAATCGCTCATTTGGACCCAATTGGCACAATTTTTTTACCATTGATTTTATTGATTTTAACTTTTGGTCGAGGACCAATTTTTGGTTGGGCAAAACCAGTTCCGATAGACCCTTTAAATTTCAGAGACAAAAAATGGGGGATTGTTAAAGTTTCTCTTTCCGGACCCCTGACAAATTTTTCAATCGCTCTTTTATTCTCGTTTTTGGCCGGTTTTAATTTTCTCCGTTCAACGATTGAATTTTTCCAAATTATTTCAGTTTACAATTTCGCCTGGTCTTTTTTTAATTTACTTCCTTTCCCTCCCTTAGATGGATTTCATATTTTGTATCAAATTTTGCCACAAAAATTTCTTCCTATTAAAATCCTCCTTTTAAATTACGGATTTTTCATTTTGATTTTCATTATTTTTTTCGGGCTCGATCCAATTTTTTCTTTTTCTCAGTTCCTTTTTAATCTAATTTCGAACCTCTTTTGAACTATCTTAAAATTATTAATCTAACTTTTTTAAATTTCAAAAGAAAAAAGTGATTTCACTCTTTTCACAAACTCAACTTTTTCTCTTGAGCTATTTTTATGTTTTAGATTAATTCCAAAATAAAATTTGGTTCTCAATTTCTAAATTTAGCCCTTTCCCAAAATCTTGAACATTTTCGTCCCGCAAACCGGACAAACTCCAGTGACCGCCTTCCTTTTTGTTCCTCCCTTTCCCTTTATTTCAATTTCTTTCTCATCCTTCATTGGTTGTTTTTTCTTGCACTTTACGCAATAAGCTTCGGTTGCCATGTTTAAATTATTGAATTTAGCCGACCTTTATAATATAGCGATTATCTATAGATTTTTTACACCTTTTTTCTTATTTTCATTGCTGTAATCTTTATTCTTGCCTGACTGAGAAATACTTAAGGGAATTAAATTTTCCTCACTTCCTTTAAATTAAACGAAACAAAAAAATAAGTCAAGCCCGAAAAAACAAGACCAAAATTGCTTTTTTTTCGAGAACTTCCTTCTTTGAAGAATTTTTTTTCGTATTTTAAAAATTAATTAAAGAATATGTTAAAAAAGTGCTGAGATAGCCCAGGGTCGGCCGCCCCTTTTTCCATCCAGGTTCATCTCCTTACTTTATAATTTGCTACAATAATTATAGCATAAATTAGAAAGGTAATCCATTGATTTGGGTTTGACCATTTTTTATTTTTTAGTAAAATAAAAAATATGAACGGATCTCAATTCACTCACAAAGCCCAAGAAGCAATTTTATCTGCTCAAGATTTAGCAAGAGAATTGGGACAGCAACAGATCGATGCTTTGCATTTGCTTTATGCCCTTTTGAACCAAGAAGGGAGCATTGTCTTGAATGTTTTAGAAAGATTGGGAGTTGATGTTGAAACGCTGAAAAAGAAAACTAAGTATCATTTAGAAAAAATTCCAACCCTTATCACTCCTCAAACCTTCGGCCAGTTTTATTTGACTCAGGATATGGCTAAGGTTTTGGATGTTGCGAGGCAGGAAATGAAAAAAATGGGCGATGAATACATCTCGGTTGAACACTTGTTTTTAGCATTACTTTCAACAGATACTAAAGCCAGAGAAGTTTTGGAAGATTTAAGCTTTTTACAACCTGGCGGAGTTTCTTCAGTTGAGTTTGGAAGGTTGGATTATCAAACCTTTTTGACAGAGGTAATGAAAATTAGAGGAGGACAAAAAGTTACCGATGTTGAACCCGAAACAAAATATCAGGTAATAGAAAAATACGCAGTTAATTTAACAACTTTAGCAAAACAAGGAAAATTAGATCCAGTAATCGGACGTGAAGAAGAAATAAAAAGGGTGATGGAAATTTTAACAAGGAGGAAAAAGAATAACCCCGTTTTGATTGGAGAGGCCGGAGTTGGAAAAACTGCGATCGTTGAGGGATTGGCTCAAAAGATCGTTAAAGGAGAAGTTCCAGAAAGCTTAAAAGGAAAAGAGTTAATTTCTTTGGATTTGGGTGCTTTGATCGCAGGAACAAAATACCGAGGGGAATTTGAAGAAAGAATCAAAGCATTACTCAGGGAAATAAAAAGAGCCAACGGAAGGTATTTACTTTTCATCGACGAGCTTCATACATTAGTAGGGGCAGGAGCAGCAGAGGGAGCGGTTGATGCTTCGAATTTGTTAAAACCAGCATTGGCAAGAGGGGAATTAAGATGCGTCGGAGCGACTACTCTGAAAGATTACCAAAAATACATCGAAAGAGACCCTGCCTTAGAAAGAAGGTTTCAACCCGTTTTTGTTTCAGAGCCATCGATCGAAGAAACGATCGCAATTTTGAGAGGAATAAAAGAAAAATACGAACTCCATCACGGAGTGAAAATTACTGACGATGCTATCAGAGCCTGCGCCCAATTGGCAGCCAGGTACATCACAGACAGATTTTTGCCAGACAAAGCAGTTGATTTGATGGATGAAGCAATGTCATCTTTAAGGTTGGAAATTGAATCAGAACCTGACGAACTGGCAGCGATTAAAGAAGAAATAAAAAAACTGGAAATAGAATTAGAGGCAATCAAAAAAGAAAAAAAATCAAAACAAAGAGAAAGAGTAATTTTGAGACAGATTGCAGACCTGAAAGAAAAACAAATGGAAATTGAATCAAAGTTTAAAACTGAAAAAGAATTAATCGAGAAAATTAAAAATTTAAAAAAAGAAATCGAAGTTTTGAGGAACGAAGCAGAAAGAGAGGGTGTGTTGGGAAATTTGCAAAAAGTTGCTGAGATTAAATACGGAAAAATTCCTCAATTGCAAAAGGAACTTTGGGCAGCCGAGAAAAAATTGAAGAACGTCCAAAAAAAGAGAGCGCTTTTGAAGGGCGAGGTGGGAGCTGAAGAGGTAGCAAAAGTAATTTCAAGATGGACTGGAATTCCAGTAACCAAACTTTTAGAAGAGGAAGCGAAAAAATTGGAAAAAATGGAAGATGAATTACACAAAAGAATAATCGATCAAGACGATGCAATCAAGGCAATCGCAAACGCAATTAGGAGGGCAAGAGCTGGAATTTCAGAAGAGAAAAGACCTTTGGGCTCTTTTCTCTTTTTGGGACCAACAGGAGTTGGAAAAACAGAAACTGCAAAGGCATTGGCAGAATTTCTCTTTAATGACGAGAACGCAATGATCAGATTAGATATGTCAGAGTATATGGAAGAACACTCTGTCGCAAAAATGATAGGATCTCCCCCAGGTTATGTTGGGTACGAAGAGGGAGGACAACTTACAGAGAAAATTAGAAGGAGACCCTACTCTGTCGTTTTGCTAGATGAAATTGAAAAAGCCCACCCAAGAGTTTTCAACATTTTATTGCAAATTTTGGAAGATGGAAGGTTGACCGATGCCAAGGGAAGGGTTGCCTCTTTCAAAAATGCAATTTTGATTATGACTTCAAACATTGGAACTGACATTATCGCAAAGGAAGCCCCTCTGGGGTTTGTCGGTCAAGAAAAGGAAGCAAAAATTGAATCTTTAAAAGAAAAGGTTTTTACCGCTTTAAAAGAGCACTTTAGACCAGAATTTTTAAATAGAATAGACGAAATAATCATTTTCAACTATCTTGGAAAAGAAGAGGTCAGAAAAATTGTCGACCTGGAATTGAAAAAAGTTGAAAACCGTCTTTTGGAGAAAAACATTAAAATTGAAGTTTCGAGAAGGGCGAGAGATTATTTGGCAGAAAAAGGTTTTGACCCAAATTTGGGAGCGAGACCTTTAAAGAGAGTGATTCAAAAAGAGGTTTTGGATCCCTTGGCCCTGAAAATTGTTTCTGGGGAAGTGAAAGAAGGAGAAAAAGTGAAAGTTGACTTTGAAGGAGGGAAAATTTTTTTCGTTACTCCAAAGGATTTCTTTAAGTCAAAAAGAGAGAAAGAGAAGGTTGCAGTTTAAAATATGGTAAAAAACATTCTCAAGATTTTAGGATTTTTTGTTGTTGGAATGGTTGGGGGAATTTTTGCAGAAGAAATTCTTTGGCCCTATTTTGTCGAAAGGCCACTTTTTTATCAATACAAATTAGAAAGGCCCCCTGTTTATATCACAGAAAAAAAAGAAATTAAAGTCCAAGAGAATGTCGCCCTCAAAGAAGCAATTTTAAAAGTTGAAAAAACCGTTGTTGGAATAAAAACTAAAACCAAAACAGGGAAAAGTTTAGAGGGTTCTGGGTTTATTCTGACATCAGATGGATTGATCGTTGCTTTGGCAGAGTTATTTCCCGATGGTTCAAAAACCAATTTGTTTGTCGAAGGCGAAATCGTTCCCTTTCAAATTTTAAAAAAAGATTCAAAAGAGAATTTGATTTTGATTAAAATTGAAAAGAAAAATTTAGCGACGACCGGTTTTTTTAATTTTGAAAAATTAAAACTCGGAGAAAGAGTTTTTTCAATTGGAATTTCTTTTGAGGATGGAGGGGTTAAAAAATTCGTCGACGAAGGAATCGTCAAAAGTTTTGACGAAAACAAAATCGAAACAAACTTCCAAGCCACTAAAGAAATTTTGGGCACCCCTCTCTTTGACATTGAAGGAAACCTTTTGGGAATAAACTATATTACTAAAGAAGGCATCGTTACTTCTATCCCTGTTACTCATATTCGATCCTTCGCGGGTATTTAATATTAGAGGTTCACTACTTCTCGATCGTCGCAATAACGAACCACCATGAAATTAAAAGCTAAATTGAAATATTATTTTAAAAAACCAAGATCGGAAATCGGAAAAGATATTTTATATGCGTTATTCGTTACTGGAGCAATTGCTGTTGCACTTTCTTCTCCTTATTTTGGAAGAAACTTATTGAAAGCATTTAAAAAGTGGATAAAATCAAGAAAATACCAAAAACCAAAAAAGGTTTACACAGCATTTTATCGGCTGCTTAGATCAGGTTATCTCATTGCTGAAAAAAGGAATCACGACCTTTACATTCGGCTTACAGAAAAAGGAAAAAGAGCAGCAGGTTGGCTCCAGATCGATGCCCTGAAAATCAAAAGACCGAAGAAATGGGATGGAAAATATCGATTAGTAATTTTTGATATTTCCCAACTCAGAAGGATCTACCGCGATGCCCTCAGAGGGAAATTGAGAGAACTCGGTTTCATTAAAATCCAAAAAAGCGTTTGGCTTTGCCCTTTTGATTGCAGAGACGAAATTGCGCTTTTAAGAGAATTCTTTGGATTAAGCGAAAAAGAAATGCGTTTAATAATTGCTGAAGACATCGGAGATGATAAATGGATAAGAAAAATTTTCAAAATTTAGCAGTTCATTATTTAGTGGTTCGTTGCCACGACGATCGAGAAGTAACGAACCACTAAAGGTTTTGGAGAGAGATGTTGAAGGAGGTTTTAGGTTTTTGTTAAATTAAAAAAATGGAAAAGGGATTAATTTTTGGGTTTTTAATTTCTTTGGGTGTCCTCCTTTCTTTGAGTTTATTTTTCAGTTTTTCAAACAAAAATTTTTATCTCGGGCAGATTTCTTCTTCTCTGGGAGAATTTGGAAAGGCACGTTCTGAAATTTTGGGAGAGTTTTCTAAAATTCATTCTGACATTCAAGATTTAAAAAATGAAATTTCGAGTTTGAAAGAAAATTTTGAAAACGAAAGGAGAGAGAGGGAAAACTTTAAGGAAGAGGTTTTATCTTCAATCGAAAGTTTTGAGCCAAAAACAGAGAAAATTAAAGAGCAAAGCGAAAAATTAAAAGAAATAGAATTTTGTCAAAAGAAAGAAAGAGATTCCCCAAGAGATCGAGTAATTTTTAACGAAATTTGTTGGATGGGAGATGAAGAATCGCCAGCAAATGAATGGATCGAAATAAAGAATGTTTCAAAAGAAGAAATCGATATTTCGGGCTGGCAGATTTTAAACAAAAATCAGAAATTGAAATTCATTTTTGAAGAAGGAACAAAAATTTTACCAAATGAAATTTTCCTTTTAAAAAGGGGAGATGATTTTTCAGGGGCAATTAAAAATTCAGACGAGGCCCTATTTTTGTTTGACAAAAATTGCAATTTAGAGGATGAAGTTTTCGCAACTTCCTCTTGGCCAGCAGGAGATAAGTTCTCAAAAAGAACAGCAGAAAGAAAGAATGATCTTTCTTGGCAGACGAGCCTAGACCCTGGAGGGACTCCAGGAAAGGAAAATAGTTCAGGCTTTGTTGAAATTGAAAAAGAGGAGGAAAAAGAACCAAAAATTTCCCTCAATTTTCCAAAAGAAGTTTTTGCAAACCAAGAATTTAAAGTTTCGCTTTCAGTTTCGAATTTAGAAAACGAAACTTATGACATCAAAATTTCAATTTTAAAAATCTCTGATGAATCAGAGCAAAAAAGGACAATCTCTGAAATTTCGACAACCGGAGAAGAGTGGCAAAGTTCTTACAAATATTTATCAAAATTTTTCACCGGAACTTCATTTTCTGGCGATTTCAAATTAAGAATTTCTCAAAAATACCAAGACTTCAAAGGCGAAGCCGAAATTTTAGCAAAGGTGAGACAATCGAGTAATAAAAAAATTGTTGCAGAGATTGAAGATAGAATAGAAATAAAACAAGCAGAGATTACCCAAATAGAAAAACAAAGAGAAACTCCTAAAATTGAACAAGAAATACAATCCCCTTCATCAACCCTTTTAAATGTTTTAATTTCTGAAGTGAAAATAGCCGAGAAGATAGGTGACAAAAATGTTTTCGTAGAACTTTATAATCCCAATTCAGTATCAATCAGTTTGAATGGTTTTTATATTTTAAGGAATAATAATTCATTTATCACCCAAGATATGCTTTCTGGTAAAGAGATTTGCGGCAAATGTTATTTTCTTCTTTCTCGTAAGGGTTCAATTTGGGAGAACATAGCAGATGTGACCTTCGATGACACTTTGAACGAGGATGATAAAATCACACTAAAATTAAAAAAGAGTACAAAGGAGTACGAAACTATAGATGAAATTTCCTGGACAACAATTCCTGTTGGTTTTTCTTTGGGTAGAAAATGGGATGGACAAAATTACGGAGCGTTGGAATTCCAAACCCCTACTCCAAAAGCTCAAAATGGTTCTTAATACTTTAGTTAATTGAATTTATTTCTTAAAAATTGGCCAAAGTGACACTTTCACATTTGCGCAATTGCGCAAATGTGCAAATATCGTTAAAATATGGTATAATCTAATAGTGGAGGATATAAATTTATAGAGGAGGTTAGCTCTTTGGTCTTTATAATTAAAAATTGGTTGGCTCTTTGAAAATTGGAAATTAAAATCTCTCAAAACCATGAACCCAATAACGATCACCCTAACAAAAATTAGATCAAAAAGAAGATTATTCAACCTGGGGGTGAGTTTGGCTTTTGTTTTAATATTGGTCGGCGGTTATCTTTTAGTTTTTAAAGGCATGCCCCACTGGAGAGTGGCCCAAATTCTTCCCGAAAAGAAAGTAGAGAAAGAGGAATTGCCAGAAGTTGTTATCAATCCTCCAGAAAAAACCGAGGTTCAACCTCAACAAAAGGTTTACGAAGAAACTGCAGACCCAGGGGAAGGAATTACTCATTTGGCAAGAAAAGCACTCAAGGAATACTTGAAAGAAAAAGGAGGGCCTAATTTGACTCCAGAACACAAAATCTTTATCGAAGATTATTTACAGAAAAAAACCGGAGACCAATGGCTTCAGTTAGGACAAAAGTTGACCTTCTCTGATAGTTTAATAAAGGAAGCGATTGAAAAGGCCCAAACCTTGACCCAAGAACAACTTCAAAATTTATCCCAGTACGCAAAACTTGTCCCAGATTTAAATTATTGATATAATGTCCTAATGTCCTATCCTAAAGAGAAATTGATCGAGCTTACAAAAAGAGTTTATCGCCTGACCCAACTTTTTCCTAAAAAAGAACCCCTCAGGTATAAAATAAGAGAAATCGCTGATGAAATTTTGGCAAATTTGCTAAGGGGAACAAAAAACCCAACGATTAAAGATTGGGAGATTTTGGATTCTTTTTTTGAAATCGCAAAGGAGCAAAATTGGGTCTCGCCAAGAGAAATTTTCCAAATCCAACAAGATTACAAAAATTTATTTCAGGAAATTCATTTTGAACCAAAAAAGGATCACTCAACTAAAAAAGATCGGTCAACCATAAACGAAAGACAAAAGAAAATTTTAGAAATTTTAAAAGAAAAAGGGGAAATCCAGGTAGGACAGGTTAAGGAATTTTTTCCAAACGTGAGTAAAAGGACATTGCGAAGGGACTTTCAAAGTTTGACGAAAAAAGGTATAATCGAAAGAATCGGTGAAAAAAACAAAACTTTTTATAAATTAAAAAATGGATAAATTAAAAAAAGAATTCAGCAAAATTTACGATCAATATGTTGAAAAAATCTTCCGATTTATTTTTTTGAAAGTGAACTCAAAAGAAGTTGCTGAGGATTTAACTTCTGAAACTTTTTTAAGAACTTGGAAAACTTTCAGCCAGGCAAACCCAAAAATCGAAAACATTTCAGCCTTTCTCTACCAAATCGCGAAAAATTTAGTCACTGATTATTACAGAGAAAAGGGAAAAGCCACTTTTGTTTCCCCAGATTCAATTCGTCCTATCGCTGACCCAAAACAAAATTTGGAAAAACACGCGATTTTAAATTCTGAAATGGAAAGAATTCAAAGTGCTCTTTCTCACTTGAACGAAGATTATCAGAATGCGATAATTTGGTATTACTTGGATGAAATGCCAATTCAACAGGTAGCCGGGCTTTTAGATAGGACAGTCCCAGCAACTCGCGTCCTAATTTCGAGAGCAATAAAGGCATTGAGAGAAAAACTAAACAATGAACAACAGACAACAAATTCGCTGTAACATTTTTATTGTTTTTTCGTCATAATAATATGATGACAGAAAAGGAGGTTATCGAAAAAATTAAGGTTTTAAAACAAATAAAACCCGAAAAAAATTGGGTTTTTTTAACAAAAGAGAGAATTTTAGGAAAAGAACCAATATTTTTCCCATTTTTAAAGCCTGCATTCGCCGGGCTTTTATTCATTTTGATTTTATTTGGTCTTTCCTTTACTTCCTTGCCTGGACAACCATTTTACCTTATAAAGAAATTAGCGGAGAAAGGAGAAACAGTTTTCGCTCCGGAGGAAGAAAAACCAAAATTGGAGCTTGAATTGGCAAACAAAAAATTGGAAGAATTATCAAAAATTGCTCAAAAAAACGATACTAAAAAATTGGCTCCGGCAATCGATGAAGCGAAAGAGAGCGTTGCAAAAGCAAGCAAGAATTTGGTAAAATCCAAAAAGGTAAACAAAGAGATTGTGCAAAAAGCACTGGAATTGGAAAGCAAAAAACAAGAGGTTGAGAAAGTTTTGGGGACAAAAATAACAGAAAGTGAAAATGAAAACCCAACAATGTTTGTTGCAAAATATTTGATTGAAAGTTTAGAAAATAAAAGTTTGAATGAGAATCAAAAAGAGGTTTTGGGAAAAGCAAAAGAATTTTTTGAAAATCAAGATTTTGCAAAGGTTTTAGAATTGCTTTTGCCAATGAGTCAATAATCGCGCAAACGGGCTTTGCCCAAAAGGTCGGCGCGATAAAAACAAAGAGCAATAAAACAAAGAACAATGGAAATTAAAAAAGTTGGAATCGCTTCTGTAGTTTTGAGCCTGTTAGCAGGAGTGGCTTTTGCTCAAACTATCGACCTGCAGGCATTGCTCAACCAAGTTTTGAATTGGTTGCAGCAAAATCCTCAAATCGTCCAGCAGGTAACTCAGGCTGTTCCTCAAATTCAGCAAGCAGTTGGAGCTCCTTCAGCTTGCGCTGGGGTGAGCTTTACTAGGGACTTGAGAATGGGAATGAGCGGGGCTGATGTAAAGTGCTTGCAAGCATTGCTCAACAAAGATCCAGATACCCAGGTGGCAGCCACAGGACCTGGTTCTCCTGGGAACGAAACAACCTACTTTGGTCCAAAGACCAAAGCAGCAGTTATTAAATTCCAGGAGAAATACAAAGATGAAATTTTGACTCCTGTTGGCCTGACCAAGGGAACTGGAGTTGTTGGACCAAAAACCAGAGCAAAATTGAACGCAATGCTTGCTGCTCCCATCAGCTTGCCAACCTTGCCTCAAGTTCCAACTCCAACCGCCGCAACTCCAACCGCTCCAACTGAGGAAGTGAAAGAAGAAGGAAGCTTAGAATTGAAAGTTGAATCAACTCCTTATGGAGTGACCGTAAGAGAAGGAGACCAGAATGTAGCAGTGACTGCTTTCACCCTTAAAGCAAAAGATTCAGCAATTAAAGTAGAAAGAATCGACATTGCCTTCACCAGCGTTCCAGGTAACAACAAAATCTACAAGATCATAAATTATGCTGCATTGTACGATGGGGCAAATGCAATCAAAGGAGTTTCTCTCTCAAAAGATACTGTCACGACAGAAGACAGCACTCAAAAAGTGAGATTTAGCGGACTCGACATTACAATTCCAAAGGGTGAAAGCAAGACAATCGCCTTGAAAGTCAGCGCTGTTCAAACAATGCCTGCAACTGGAACTGTGAGCGTGACCATTCCTGATAGAGGAATCAGGGGGACTGATACGGCAGGAATTCAAGTTTACATTGGTAATATGAACTTGAAATCCTTCACCGTCGATAAAACAGCAGTTCCTTCGTTGAAAGTTACTTTAGCTTCTGACACTCCAAAAGAGGGTGTAGCAATCGTTAGCGAAACAGAAGACACTGAAGTCGATTTGGCAAGGTACACCCTCAAAATGGAGAATGCCGACGGAAAAATAACTGGATTGTCAACCGTCGTTGGTGGTGCAACTTCTTCGATCGTTGAAATAAGAGTTTACGATGGATCGACAATGGTTTGCGCTGAATCTATTAGCGGAGTAACCTCAACCTGCTCTGATTTGGAAATTTCAATGGCAAAGGACACTTCAAAGACCTTGACGGTGAAGGCATTGGTGACAAAGAATACAAATAATGCCACCACTGCTGTGTCCAACCTCGTGGCCACTTACGAAGATGCTGAAGAGAACAGCTACACTGCTTCAGCAGAAACAGCAGGAAACACCATTCATCTCTACACTGTAGCTCCAATAATCAGCAACATCACTGCTTCTGCTGAAGCAAAAGACATGAACGCAACCACTGGTCCAGAAACAATCGTTGGAAAGATCACCTTTAGCGTAACTGCTAAAGGAGGAGATATTTGGATTGGCAAGACAGCAAGCACTACTGTAAAAGCCATAAAATCAGATAACACCTCTAGTTCCGTCACTAACGTTGTATTATCCACTTCTGCTACAGAAGGAACTTGGGGTTACAAGGTACCTCAAGATCAGACAGTGAGTTTCACTGTTGATGCTACAATTGCTCCCGGTGTTGGTTACTGGAAAATTGCTATTACCCAGCTATATTGGGACACGGATGATAATAGCAGCACTCCAACTCCAGTAGCCTGGAGTGATTGGGCAGTCAAAGATCTCGTAACAGGTTACGTATCCTTGACAGCTGAATAAAGCCTAAATTAAACAAAAATTTTGCCTCTCCTTGGGGGCACCCCCCCGCCACAACATGTTGTGGCGGGGGAATTTTTTATATATAATTTCTTCAATGATGTATTACGTTTACCTCCTCAAAGATCGATTTGGTAAAATCTACATTGGCTACACAAATAACCTAAAGAGGAGATTGCAAGAACACGCAAAGGGACGTTCAAAATATCTCAGGTTAAGACGTCCAGTAAAACTTATTTATTATGAAGCCTTATCTTTCTGCAGAAGATGCTAAAGAAAGGGAGAGATCATTGAAAAACTATGGAAGTGTCCTTTCCGGCCTCAAATCCCGTTTAAAAAACAGCCTGAAACCAATAAAATGAGCGCCTCATAGGATTTAAGATTTTAATCTTCTTTGGTAAGATAAAACAATGGCATTCCGATTCAAAAATTTCCTTTATCGCTTTTTATTTTTTATTTTTTTATTTCTAATTTTCATTCCCTCTCTCTCTTTTGCTGATGAATACGGAGAAAAGAGAGTTTTCAACATTGACAGAGAATATGATATTTCACAGAGAGAGAAAATTTTTGCAATTTTGGTCAAAGTTTCTCAAAATGGCTACTTTTATGTCGAAGACGATTGGTGGCAAGAATTGGAAAATTTTGAGAAAGAAAAAGTTTCAAAAGAGGTTTCAGAGTTGGCAAAAGAATTTGACACAAAAATTTATCCAACCTTAACTTCGACATTAGGTTCTGAATGGAAACCCGGAATAGACAAAGATGAAAAAATTACAATTTTACTCCATCGAATGAAGGGGGATGTTGGAGGATACTTTAGAGAGGCAGACGAATATGAGAAAAAATTATCCCCCACTTCAAACCAAAGAGAAATGGTCTATTTGAATTTGAAATCTTTAGAAGATCCAGCAATCAAACCATATCTCGCTCACGAATTCACTCACTTGATTACTTTCAATCAAAAAAACAGAAATTTGAATGTCGAAGAGGAAACTTGGCTCAACGAAATGAGAAGCGAAACCGCACCATCGATCGTTGGATACAAAGAGCACTTGCAAAAAAGAATAAATTTATTTTTGAAAAATCCAAAAGATAGTTTAGTTGAGTGGAAAAACGAAGGACCAGATTACGGAGCAATTTCAATGTTTGGAAATTATCTTTTCGACCATTACGACTCAAAAATTTTTTCAGACACTCTTTATACAAGAGAAACTTCAATTCCAGCAATAAACGAAGCCCTAAAGAAAAACAATTTCAGCGAAGATTTCTCTCAAATTTTCAGAAATTGGCTAATCACAGCTTTAATTGGAGATTGTAATTTGGGAGAAAAATATTGTTACAAAAACGATGCCTTAAAAAATTTAAAAATTTCACCAGAAATTAACTTTTTGCCAATCGGAGGAGAGAGCACATTAACCCTCTATCGAACTTTGAAAGATTTTGAAGGAGATTGGCAAAAATTCATCGGAGGTTATGGAGATTTAACTTTAGAATTTAACGGAGAAGATCGCGCAACCTTTGATGTTTCTTTTCTACTTTGCGATAAAAACAACAACTGCCAAATCAATTTTCTGAATTTAGACAAAAACCAAGATGGAAAAATCTCAATTCCAGATTTTGACAAAAATTACTCTTCCCTAACCTTGATCACATTTTCAAAAACAAAAACCTCAGACTTTGAAAAAGAAAATCCCTCTTACTCTTATTCAATGAAAATCTCTTCTGGAAAAACCACCCCAATTTCTCCCGGCTTTCCCTCTGCCACTACTTCTCCAGCAACCACATCTCCTTCTTTGCCCAAAATTAGCTGTACTCAAATTTCCAAAAATTTAAGTTATGGAATGCAAGGTGAAGAAATAAAATGCCTTCAAGAATTTTTGAAATCTCAAGGACCAGAGATTTATCCTGAAGGTTTAATCACAGGTTATTTTGGAAAGCTAACCCTATCAGCAGTCAAAAGATTCCAACAAAAATATTCAAAAGAAATTTTAGCCCCCCTGGGCTTAACTCAACCCACAGGCTTTGTCGGCCCTTCAACCAGAGCAAAAATCAACCAACTCCTCCAAACTCAATTGCCCCCTCAATCTCAAACGCCAGTTCAACCTCCAACTTCAACTCCTCCAGTCAAGAGCTCAGATTTCCTCACCCAATTAATAAACGCTCTGCTGAAACTTTTTGGTTTTTCAATCCGATAATAACCTCAATCCCAAAACTTTAATCCAAAAACAAATTTTAAATTAAACCCAAATTTTAAACCCCTTACCTCTAACCACTAAAACCTTAGACCCCCCAAACCCCAAATCCCAAACCTTAAACCTTAAACCTTAAACCCCAAAACCCAAATTTGTGACACTTTCACATTTGCGCAATTGCGCAAATATGCAAATATCTCTAAAATTAAAGAAAGATTAAAAGAAATCAAAAAATTCGAAAAAGGAAAAAAATAACAACTGAAATTTAGTCCTAAAAATTCAAAAATGAACATTTTCACATTTGCGCAAATGTGCAAATATCAAAATAACATGAAAGGAATCAAAATTTTTCTAACCTTTTGTTTATTTATTTTAGTCCCTATTTTTGTCAGTGCTCAAAATTTACCTCGCGTTTTAATTTCAGAAGTCTATTATAATCCTGATGAGAGTCACAAAATTCAAAATAAAGAAGGATGGTTTGAATGGATTGAAATTATAAATATAGACGATACACCGGTAGATCTTAATGGCTGGAAAATTTGTGATTCAAACAGCTGCGATGTCTTAACTCATTCTGTATTTTTAGTCTACCCACAAGAAAAGGTTCTTATCTTACCCACCTCAACTATTTTAAATTTTTGGCCAAACATTTCTTCCTCGACGAAACAAATTGTTTTAGAAGGTCCAATAGGAGGTTGGGGATTGAATGACAATGGAGAAAGAATTACTTTAATAAATCAAGACGGAGAAATAATAGATGAACTTTGTTATGGCGAAGCCCGAGAATGTACAAACTTATGCCCCGCAATTCCCGAAGGTTACTCACTTGAAAGGAATTTTTTGATAGACGGACCGAGGTGTCAATTTTTTCTTCAATCAGCTCCTAACCCCGGCACTTATACCTTTGAGAAATATTGGCATAAATTCATTTTCGATCCTCTAGAAGAGGTACCATTAGATATATTTTCGGGATTTTTACTTTACGGTGAAGAAGACGAAATTTTATCTTTTCTTCCCACAGAACACCCTATCCCATTGGGATGTAAGATTCTAGTAGGAAGAACAAGTTGGAAAAATTCCCATTCCTCGGAGTTAGTGCCCTATTCAGGAGTAGGGATAAAATTAGAAAATTTAACAACCCACGAAATTTATCTTTTGTCTTATGAAATTTCTTCATTTTCTCAATACTTACTTTATTCCACAGATAATGGAAGTAGTTGGGAAATTATAGACGATGCTTCATTTTTTATTTATTTTTTAGACTCTCCAGAAATTCTTTATTTTGGTGTGAATTTAGATGAATTATCTTCATCTCTTAATTGGAAAATCAATTTTATTTCAGGGAGTGTCGATCCTTATACGTTTAAGTATGAAATTTTTGATCAAACAAAGGAGATTTTGCTTAAAGAAAACCAACCACCAATTCCAATCATTAATTACTTTCCAAAAAATCCAGTAAAGGGAGTTAAAGTTAAATTCGATGCTTCTTCATCAAGAGACGATGGCGAAATTACAAAATTTGAATGGCAAATTGCAAGCACCACTTTTTATGGCACAACAACCGAATTTACTTTTAATGAAAACGGCGAATATCAAATCATATTGACTGCCACCGATAACGATGGCGCTACCTCCTCAACCTCAACAATCATTAAAGTAGAACCATTTTCTTTTGCAATAATTACTGATTTGCATATTGGCAGAGGATATCCTGATTATGACGGTCCAGGCTTTGATGACGGCTACAACGGCGAAGAATATTATTTAACTCAAAGATTGAGAAATGTCGCTAAATGGATAAACGAAAATAAAGAAAATTACTCTTTCAAATTCGTGGCAGTTTTAGGAGATATTGCCGATACTGCAGAAAAATCTGAATTCTGTAAAGCAAAAAAGATTTTAGATCAACTTGAAATTCCTTATGTTCCACTTTTTGGAAATCACGATGTTTGGCCATATACTGAAAAAGAGTCTGCCCCTTCGCCTCTGGGCGAAGATTTCTTCGAAAGAATATTTTGGTCAACATCATCAATTCCTTGTGAAAATGCATCTTCAACAAAAAATTTTGAAACTCTGTTAAAAGAGTTTAATTTTGAGAGAGATACTCAAAATCCAAAGTTCAAAAATTTCATTTTCAATTATGGTGGAATCAATTTTATTGGATTAGATTTTAATTCAAGGGAAAAAAAAGAGAAATGGTATTTGGGACCCACAGGCGCAAAAGGAGAAGCAGTAAATCATCCAGAAACTATTGAATGGTTAAAGAAAAAATTAAATGAGTTGGGAGGAAAAGAATCTGTGATTATATTTTCTCATGAACCGTTTGCAAAACCTTATTCAAGAAGCTATTTTACTTTAGGGAAGTATGGTTTTATAAAATTTCCTACAAAAGATGGAAACTTTTCAGAAGAAGAATTGGAAGAAATTAAACAAATTTTACAAGATTATGAGAACATTTCAGAAGGCCAGCAAATTTTAGCCAATTTCGGCGGTCATATTCATGGTTTTGAGAAAGCAGGAAAAGAATTGAAATTTTTTGGCAATATCCTCCTCTTTCAACTGTTCCTGTATTAACTACAGAAGCCATAATGGTTGGAGGAAACGAAAAGAATTTAGATAATAAAGGATTGGTAAGGATTGTAAAAATTGAAGAAAAAGAAAAAATTAATTTCTCAGACATAGAATTTAAAGAACCTGCCTTGAACCCTTACATTACTTTTGAATATAAAATTCGGGCAGATTTAATTTACCCTTGTGTAGTTTTTGTCCCCCAAGTTTTTACAAAAAGAGAAATAGATTATTACTTATGGGATTTTGGAGATGGCAAAACAGCCACAACTTCACCTTTAATTTTGGGAGGGAAAATAGAACATTGTTATTCACCATTTAAGACACCAGCCATATACAATGCTACTTTAATAGCTATTGACAAAGAAACAAACAAGTCAGAGCTTATTACCAAAAAGGTTGAAATAAGGGAAGGAATAATTCCAAAGATAATTAAAATCCCAGAGGTTCTTAAAGAAAAAACAGAATTTATATTACAAGAATTAGGAGAAAAGGCAACAGAATTTGGAAGAACGATGAGAGATTCGGTTTTAATTAAAGTAAAACATTCTCCTTCAACTCCTGTAGGAATAATAAATGTTCATTTTGAAAAAGCAACAGAAGACATAGATTTAACTCAAATAAAAGTAGATACAGATTTAAAAAAGAAGAAATCATTGCTTTATATGCCAGAATGGCCCTCAGAAATTGAAAGGTCGAAAATTTTATTTATTCCAAAATAATTTCAACTCTAACACAGATTATGAAAAAAATTCTTCCAGCTGTTCCAATCATTTTAGGAATCGTGGCTACATTTGAAGGTATTTTAAGTTTTTCTGATATCACAATAGGGGGAATTTTAGGAAAAATTCTTCTTGTCCCTCGTGAATGTCTTTTTATCTCTGAAAGATGTTCTGGAATTTTCTATCTTAAGATTTTTATTCTCGCTTCAATCATCGGTTTAATTGTAGGGGTACTTAGTTTTAAATTAAAGTTCGGTAAAATTCTAAGTATTCTAGGAATCATTTTATCTTTAATTGGTTTAATAATTTGGCTATTTATTTGGTTCTGGATAATTGGATGGACGTATGCCTAAATGTTAAATTATCAATTCAACATTTCACGAATTCATGAATTCATGAAATCCGGAAATATCAAAACAAAAGAATCAAGAATTCTAGTTTTGGGAGACATTGCAGATTCTGGCGAAAAATCCGAATTTCTAAAGGCAAAAGAAATTTTAGATGAATTAAATAATTATCACATTCCCTACGTTCCAGTTTTTGGAAACCACGACGTTTGGCCACACACAGACGAAAGCGAGGCAACCACTACTTTAGGTGAGGATTATTTTGATGAAATCTTTTGGGATGAAAACGCCACAAGCACAAAATTAATGAAAGAAATCTTAAATTGGGAAAGAGATGAAAATTATAAAAACTACAAAAACTTTACTTTCAGTTATGGAGGCATAAACTTTATTGGCCTAGATTTCAATTCAAGAGAACCCTTTATGAAATTTGGAAAAGGCGTCGGCGCCGACGCAGTTTTGAATGAGAGAAATAAAGAATGGTTAGAGAAGAAATTAGAAGAATTGAAAGGAGAACCTGTAATATTATTGGCACATCACCCCATTATAAAGGATTTTATAAACGCATTTAGCAAAGAAGAAATCTCTGAAATCGAAAGTTTTTTAAAAGAAAGTTCAGCAATTTTTGATTTCGGTGGCCACATTCATAGCTTTGAGGAATTTCATGGAAGAGTAAAGTGGATTGAAAATGCAAACATAAAATATGATCCAGTAGCTTCTACAAATGTTTTAACCACCGAAGCTTTAATGGTTGGCTCGAATGGGAGAGGTATTGCAACCCCCACTTCTGAAAATGGTGTAGTAGGAGATAAAAAAGGAATTGTGAGAATTGTAAAAGTTTTTGAGAAAAGCAATATTAATCCTTATAATTGGGAAACGACCGAAACTGCAACTGAGTTTTTAGCTTTCAATCCTTCAATTGGTTTTGGTTTTTCTCGTCAAATGACAGCTTGTGTGGGATGTATGATAAAAGAAATTCCTTGCGTTGAGCTAAAAGCAGACGCTTTTTGTGATAGGAGAAAAAAGCCATTTATTCCAATTTGGAGTTTCGATGATGGTTCTTCCACCACTACAGAGCTGTTAACTAAATGTGATTTTACTTTAGGTGCTCACACAATTACTTTGACTTTAAAAGATCCCAATTCAGATTTCTCTGAAAACATTTCGAAAGAGATTGAGATTAACGAAAATATCATTGCAAAAACTATTAATAGAACGATCGATCAAATTCAAAAAGGAATTGAGTTTGTTTCTGAAAAAGCAAAACAAAGTTTCGATAAAATAAGACAGATAGGGAAAGATACTATTTACATCATAAAACATTCTGAACCAACGCCTATTGGAGCAATTAATATTGATTTTGATAAAGCCTCAAAAGATATCGAATTCTTGAATTTAGTCGCCGATACTGATCCTACACATTCAAAAACCATTCTTTATCTTCCAGAATGGCCATCTGAAGTTGAAAGGTCGAAAGTTTTATTTATTCCTAAAAAATGAAAAGCAATAATTCTCATTTCCGATTGTGTTTTTCATTGGCCTTAGGAATAAT
>Ga0078972_1004461_pt1 | contig 38164 bp, 76 predicted proteins | sample YelNatPaOPGAMG01_FD_67568 | JGI IMG/M metagenome (GOLD analysis project Ga0078972, IMG submission 67568) | Hot spring thermophilic microbial communities from Obsidian Pool, Yellowstone National Park, USA - OP-RAMG-01 (SPADES assembly) (version 2) | ecosystem: Environmental > Aquatic > Thermal...
ATAGATAAATGTGGTAAACAGATATAACTGTTTTTGTGGTTAGTAATTGTATATTAGTATTGTTTTCTGTTTCTCTCTTTCTTCGTCTATGTTTTTTGTTATGTATTTCCAGTGTTCTATTATCACATATATACCTAAAAATTAATGGTGAACATTATGGTTCATTTAATTTTTTCAAAACTTTATATGTTTGGAGATCCCAACTTTATGTTGATGGGGAAGCAATATCTAGCATTTTATAAGGTTGTTAATAGAGATAACTTTTATGTATGGGTTATTGAAGCTGAAAGTCTAGGGGAAGCTATAGAGAAATTTAAATCTATAGCTTTAAGGAAGATAGTTAATTGCTATTCCGCTTATATTGTTGAAGCTAAAAAGGGAAAATGGATAAATATTATTGAGGGAAAATAGTTTAATTGGTGATAAGCTTTTGGTTACAACAACAATAACCGTATTTAGCAATCATGAAGTTGTTCTTCCAAATGGATGGAGCAGTAATATAGCTAGAAGGATTATAACGCTAAGTAAAAAGCCCCAAACCACAAAGATACGATATCAAATAGTAGATCGTGGCGTATACATATTAGGGTATAAGAGTAGCGAGGAAAACTTTGCTTTAGGATTCACTTTCAACATAAACGGTAATGATAAAGTTGTGATGATGCCCGTGAACCCAACGGATTGGGTTGAAGCAGATGCAACAGATCTTATATCAAGTGGTGATAACACCTTTGATGGCGTGATTTGGAGGAGTATAATAGATCTTTTCGATAGTTATTACGTTATATTCAATTTAGTGCTGGTATGTGATGATCCCGAGGAAATAACATATAATGTTAAACCACTACAACAAGTAACACCACAATCATTGATAAACTTAAGTGGGATATCAAGTGTGATTCAAGGAATCCTAGGTTTTGTGGTTATACTATTCATGTTACAATTTATATTTGAGATCATGGATATATTTGAGGAAATAATGCCTAGTGAAAAGAAATGAAGCCTATAAACATAATTGTATCGTCACTAACGTTTAATAGTTTCAGCTATTGCGGGAAACTTACTAAACAACTTTTGCTTAGCTTAACAAACAACTACTATAATCCAAACAACATTTTTTTATCCACATCATATAGTTATGGATCCCTAAACATTCGTATAGATGATGCATTTCTAACATGCATTGAAGCCCGCTTTTCAGATATTGCATGGTTGGATACCGCTCTACTCATACCTAGACATAACATTAGAAATCAATGTAGGATCGTAACATGTAGTAGTTGGGATAAGGGGAAATTGGAAGCTATTGGCTTAAGTGTTGATGATGTTATCCCTAGACCGTTCGACCCGTTAGCGTATATGTTTAGGAATATGAGGATCCCAAAGGAATATGATATTTTTATATGTGGATGGTATAGGGATCCCGATCGTAAAAACTTTAATTACGCTTATGAGCTTGTTGAAAAGTTAGGGTTAAAGTATATTGCGTTAAGCAATTATCCGAAATTTAGGAATAGGTTGGATTTTGCTAGTGTTGATGACTACACTAAGTTCATGCTTATAGCTGAAAGCAAATACGTTTTACATTTAAGTGGTGCTGAGGGCTTTGGAATGCCGGTTTTAGAGGGAATGAGTGTAGGAACTCCAATCATATATTTGGATGCACCAGCCCATAATGAGTTTGCAGTAGGTTTTAAGATTCCCCATAACGGGTTTAGGGATTTGAATTATACATTAGGAATATATAATGTAACATGTAGATCGTATACTCCAAAAATGGATGAAGCTTTTGAGATCGTGAAACAAGCGTTAGATGTTTATGGAAGGGAAACCTATGAGGAATTAAGCTTTAAAGCAATATGTAGAGCGGATCAAATGATGATGAAGGTTTTAAGTTTCCTAAGATCCCTTATAATAACATAATGTTATATAATATATAGTAGATAGGTTTATATACCATTTCTAACAAATATAATAATGATGACTATGAGTTTACCATTAAAGAGACCACATCCATTTACGGGGGAATTACCGAAAGAGTTAGAGGAATTGAGTAAACTATGTTGGAAAGTTTTAAACAACAAGAAAATCATTGATTTTTTATGGACGCATACTGAAAGCGATAGAGATTTCAGAATTATAACTGATGCAATGTTCAAGTTAGTGAACATCCAACAATGGTTATGTGAATGGAAACCTATGACTACAATAAAGACAAACAAGTGAAACCTAAAGAACAACCTAAACCTTAAACCCTTTTTTTATTATATACTTTATATAATGTATTAGGATCCCTTTTTTGGATCTCCATCAAGTGATGATCCCTTAGGATCCCCTAGGATTTCAGCTTTAAAGGTGGATACCCTATCATCAACTTGATCATCACCTTTGAATGTTTTTGATTGGAGAATCTAGGTTCTAACATGCAAAAAGGTGGGGGGATAGACTACAGTAGAAATCAAGTTTTTTTAAGTTTCCCTATGGTTAGCAGCGTTTCCAATGGAAATAAAGGTTTTTCCATTGGAATGTTTCTATTAGATAGTAATGAACGTATACCGCCTAACTATATACCTATTTTTTACGTATATAACTTAATTAATTAGTATAGCAAAACGCTATTTAATTATATATATTATACGGGGGAAAAGGGGGGATATATATCCGCTAAAACTATTTCACTAATAATTAATAGGGATAACGCTTATATATTCCAAATACATATCTATTTACGATGACCACGTCTATGGGTGTAGATGTTAAGCCCGTTAGGAAAGTTCCAAAGTTTCAACAAGTGATATGGCTTGATGGGGAAACATATAAGTGGATCATTGAGCTAGCGACTGAGAAGGGTTTAGCTCCAAACATAGTTATAAGCCAGCTTGTTAGGGGAATATATGAAGCTCAAAGAAACGGTAAAACCACGCCTATCATGACCTTAGAGAAACCTTTAGGGGGATATAAATGTCCATTTTGCAGTGCTATTTTTAGCGGCTCAAGTGATTTGTTGGAGCATTTAGCTAGAAACCATAATGAAGATCTCAAAAAACTTGTAGGTGATTGATGACTATGGTAAGTGATTTAATGTTGAAGGGGGGAAGATACGATCCTAAAGAGATAGTAGAGCGGTATCCATGCATATACCGTTTATGGATAAATTTGGTTTCAAGTGAATGCTATTGTAGTCTAACCGATAGATGGGTTACTCTTAGATGGTGTATGGATTGCGGTAAACGATCAATAAAGAGGGGGATGTAAATGCCTAAAGCTAAGCGTATGTATATGCATTTAAGCGGTAACCAAAGAACCATAGATGAATACATAGCTAAATCCATTGAAGATAAAAAGCAAAGGTTAGAGCAGATGAAGAGGGAAATAAGGGAATTAATTGGTGCTGAGGATACACCTAAAACCTAACCCTTTTTTTACCTTACCTTTTTTCATAGTTTCATAACGTTAAACTAGTCTATACAACTATTCTTAAGCACCATGAAGTTTGACTGAATTTTATGGTTGGTTGGATAGTAACAAATTTAAGTTTATTCTTAGTATTCTATATTGATGGATTATGAGTAACATACGATCAATGCTTAAAAACATGAATAAAATGCTTACAAACATGCTATTACCATACAAGCCATTGATGGATAAGATCGGTATGACAATAAACGAATGGGAAGAACATGATAACAAAAGCCTAAGCGTAATCATTGGGCTTAAAATAAGTTTCTTGAATGAGGAAGCATACCGCAAATTCATTGGGGGGAAGTAAATGAGTGATGATGTGGTTGATGATGCTGAAACCGTAAAAAATGTTGGAAGATCCCTAGCATGGATTAAAAAGCGTAATCCAGAACTCTATAAAGCGTTAATTCAAAGAGCTAAAGAGGAAGGTGTAAAAGCTAGCGACATACTCATTGAAGCTTTAAAGTTTGCATATATTGATCGTGAACGAATATTTGAAACCATGACCGCTAGGGATTTTTTGGTGATCATAGAGAAATGGAATGAATTACAAGCGACTATGTTGAGGTATATGCTTGATTTGGTAAGAGTATTTTGGGTTGAGGGATTCACTAAATATAATGAGATCATAAGCGCCATAAGTGAAACAATTAAGGAAGAGGAAGAGGAAAAGAAGAAGGGAAAGAAGGAGAAAAAGCTTGATCCCGAAACACTTATGAGTATGATGATGAGTATTCCCCAAATGATGTTTCAGCTTATGACTACTTTACCACAAGCACTTAGCGGTATGGCTCAAATGCAAACCCAACAAATACCACAACAAGCACAACAACAAGCTGAAATCAAAACGCAAACATAAACAATATATATTTTTGTATTAAATTATATTAGTGGTGAACCATGAGTTTAGCTAAACTTTCCAAAAAGCTTAGGAGGAAAAAGAAACTAGGTCGTATTGCTATTAGTGGTGTAGAGCAAACCGCTAGGGATGTTGTTGGTGCATGGAGATTAAAGCGTGATGTTGAAAAGGATAAGTGGGCTAGCGAGTATAAGAAGGGGATAGAGGAAGCCAATGTTAATCTTATGGAAGCTAACCTTAGTGAATGGTATCGTATCTTAAGCACTGAGGTTGCACCACGCTTAAGGGAAGTTGTTCCCAAAGTTTACGCTGAAGTTGTAGGTAAATATAGACAAAAGAAAAAGGTTGAAGTTCCCGCTTTAGCTAAAGCATAAAGCTAACTGAAAAACATCAATAAACTTTATTTCCCTTTTTTTTGTTAGTTTATTTTAGTGGTGATTTAGATATGTCTACACCAACAACCATAGACATAACTGCAGTGATAGGTCAAATAACACCATTGATAACTACATTCCTAAGCATGTTCATAGCTATCTGGTTCTTAAAGACTTTGATCGGATTCTTCAAGGAATTAGCATAAACGCTTAGCGACTGATTAAAACCAAAAAACTTATTTTTCTTTTTTTTCCTAATATATTATTTGGTGAAATATGCCATCCATACAAGAATTAAGTTCTGGTATAACGGGCTATGGTTTAGCATGGTTTGATGGTAGATATTATTACGTTATAAACCCGGGTACTGGTGTAGGTTATATATTCGATATATATACACTTACATTTAAGACGTTTAGCTTCACACCCATAGGTAATAACCCTAATCGACCGGGTATACTGAGAAAAGCAGTTAGAACAAGTACCGGTGTAATGCTTGAAGGTATACATTTCGGTACCAATCAGCTTAATAGAGTTAGGTATTATGTTGATGTTTCAGCGGGAAACGTTACCACTGAAACCGTATACTCCAATTCAGTTTCTCAAGTTTTGACAAATGAGACGTTTAACTTAGGATTATACGGCGACCTTATGGTTGGCGGTTTCTATAATTATGGTGATATCTATTATTTCGATACCTATACGGGTAGCTTTGTAAAAAGTGTAACCGGCCCGATATCCGGATACTATACAAGGTGTGATAAGGTATTCGTGGTAAGGGGTGACGACATATATATACTTATGGGAATACACTATGCAGGTGAAAGTTACAGGAAGCTAAAGGCATATGCGGGAACCTACACGACAATAGCTAATAGCACTTTGGGCGGTGATAGTCCTAACACCCAAGCCACATCTATCGTGATGTTTAAGGATAAGACGCTATTCACGGCTACCGGTAGCTCAGTAGTTAATTCTCAGCCACCAATACTTTGGCTAAACGAGAATTTGGATGTAGTTGGCTCAACATCATTGACAAGCATATACACATATGCGAGGGAATATGGGTTTTGGGTGATTGGTAGAACCGATACTTATTATGTTGCTTTAGCAGTGTTATGGGATAACGTGTGGACTTCTGAAACGGCTCGAGCCGCTTATGTGCTATACATAAATCCATCAAACTTCAGCTTAGCGAGCTATACTAAGCTAACTGATTTCACCGCTAAACGCACGTTTGTAGCGGGTAGTCAAAGCTCTAAATGGCAACATATGCCCATTGTAGATAGAAAAACAAAGAAGGTGTATATTGAAGGTATTGCGGCTTGGGCTGGTGACGCCAACTATATGTATGTTGTTGATTTAAGTGATATACCAATAGTTGAATGGAATCAATCCCAATACTTTGTTGGGGAAGCAAGAAAATCAACAATGCTACAGCTAACCATAACACCACTATAATAGGGGCGATAACATGGGGGTAACATTGAAGCTCATAGCTACATTGACAAGCGATAGTACACCGCTTAGCGATAAAACCATATATTTCTATTACTCATTTGATGGTTCAACATGGACGCTAATAGGTTCGGGAACCACGGATGTAAACGGTCAAACATTCGTTACACATACAACTGATAGAACAACATATTATAAAGCGGTGTTCGAGGGCGATCCGGATTATGAGTCATCATTTGCTACAATTACATATACACTTATAACTCAACCTACTGCTACTCAAACTCTCATAGGTTTATTAATGTGGATTATACCTCTACTACTGTTATTTCCACTACTTGATGCAATAACACAATTAATTAGAGAGGAACATAAGAAATAATTATGACTATGTGGGTGATTTAAAAATATGCCAAATAGGAATGTTCAATTAACCGCTAACCTAACAGCTGACGGTTCACCCGTTAGTGGTAAAGCCATCTCATTCATGTATAGAGTCTCGGGATCAACAACATGGACGACTGCAGGAACAGCTAATACGGATACTAATGGTAACGCCACGATCACCGTCTCGCTTACAGTCCCCCAAACATATGATTTTAGGGCTGAATTCGCCGGTGATGATAATTATGAATCATCTTACGCTGAAACTGATAACTATAAGGTTAAGTCGAAAACATCTATTACATTGACAAACACCCCACTATAAACGGTGTTTAACATGGATGACTATCAGCTACTCATAAGCGTTATAACACTACTCTTAACACAAATTTTTTTTATCAACCGAAAAATTGGAAGGTTAGAAACCAAAATAAACTTCATGAGTAAAAGGATAAATAAACTACAGAAAATAGTAGAAGACTATATAAATAAGCATAAAAAAATAGTTATTGGGGATCCAAATGATTGATTGGTTCTATACAATTATAAGTATGGTGATAGGGATAATCATAGGTGTAAGTGGTTTCTATCTGAAGTATAGGGATTACATCATTAAAACCGCTAACGATCTAGCTGAAGCCCTTAAAGATGGGAAAATAGACTTTAAGGAAGTATTGTTTTTAATGTTGGATGCGTATGCATGGAGGACTAATAAGCGGTTTGTTGATGTATGTAATGAAGTTAAAGCATGGATTGATGCGTGGATGAAAGAATAAACCTTTTTCCCCCATTTTTTCCATGTTGGTGTAATGATCGTTAAACTATTTGTTGATAAAAGTGGACTTAAATCAGTTTTTACTTTTTCAATGCAGAGTTAATGGAACTGATGATGACTAAGCCAACTTCATGGTAACCCATGTTTTATTTTTTCAAGGATTTCCAAGTTTCAGGTCCACTCTATATTCATCAAGTTGTCTCTGTTTTATGAGTGGCTCAGATGCATTGACATGCAATTACGTCTACCTATTCTATAGGCTAATTGATTTCGGGGAGCTTTGGAAGAGGATTATGCGTAGACTTGAACCTGCCGATCGCGAGGAGGCTAAGGCTGCTCTGCATGGATTCCTGGAGGAGATTGCAATGACGTTAAGGGTTAGATGCAGATAGTATCTGTGAAACCATGCTGAGATACTCCTTGAAGTATTGTTCATCCTCAAACCTGTTCTTGCTACTCCACCTCCCAGGAGTCCTTGGGAAAGTCCATGCAGTGGAATCCCAACTGTCAATGAACCGTTTAACGTGGGGTAGGGCTTTAAGCGTCAATCCGAATGCATGAATCCACGATCTAGGGAAAATCTTCCTCGCATACTTGCAGCAATATGTTATCCACTTCACATTCCTACATTTGCATACTGTTCCAATGGCTATTTGAGGGTAGTCTCCACCCACAATTCCCCTAAGCCTATTTGACGAAGAGGTATGGATAATCAACTGCGGATGGTGGAAGAGTGTAGAAGCGAACCAATTTCTCACCTCCCCCAAATTATTTTATGGAGAAAAAATATTTTTATGCTTCCTAATCTTCCGCTTCATCCAGCCTACTAGGTATGCTACTGGTATGATTGCAAGCAGTATTGGGAATATTAGGCTTGCAGCAGCGTTGTATACGATGCACTTCACAATATCCTTAACATTCATTTTCATTTACGCCTCCCCCTAAGCAGCTTATATGCGTCTCCACAGTGAATCTTGTTAACCCATTCCTCGATTGGTTTCTCCTTTCCAAGGTAAACCCAACTGTTTTTTGTTCCATGGTAATAGATGTAAGTGTTTCTTCCAATCTTTTTCCTAACAATCATTTTTACCACACATTAATAGATAAATGTGGTAAACAGATATAACTGTTTTTGTGGTTAGTAATTGTATATTAGTATTGTTTTCTGTTTCTCTCTTTCTTCGTCTATGTTTTTTGTTATGTATTTCCAGTGTTCTATTGTTTTTGTTTGGTATTTGTTTTCATTTATCCATTGTTTTATGTATTTGATTTCCAAATGGTCTTCGGGTAGTTTTAATGTGAATTTCCCTTTTATCTTTGCGAGGATGTTTAGTAGTGTTTGCATATCTTCATGTGTGAAGTTTAAGAGGTAATGTTCTCTATGTGTTTCCTTTGTTTGTATGTATGGGGGGTCGCAGTAGAATACTGTTTCCTTTGAATCATATAGTGGAATAATGTCTTTGTAATCTCTATTCTCAATGGTTACATCAAGCCATTTCTTAGCTATTTCAGTTAGCCATGCAATTTTCCTCATGTAGATTTTCGGTCTTGAACCGCTTTCCCTTGATTTTTCAATTTTGAATCCATGCGTTATTTTCCCTGAAAATGTTGTCATGGTTAAAAAGTAGAATATAGTCGCCTTTTCAATTGGATCTTGAATTAAGTTTATTTCACCAGTTTTAATGAGTTCTCTATATTTGTTGCATAGTTCCCTTGAGAATGGTGTTAATATTAGTTTCCTCGCCAATTCATTGCTTCTCTCCTTTAATACTGTGAAGAAGTTTGTTAGTAGTGAAAGTTTATCATTGTAAACTATGATTTTAAATATGTTTCTCGGCGCATACATTGATATCACTCCAGACCCCCCGAAAACTTCAACTAATGTTGAGCATTTCGCCCTTGCAAGTATGCGTAGTATTTCATCCTTTATATACCAGTCTCCACCAGGATACCCGAATGGTTTATCAACCTTCAATTCACCCCATGATGATTTAATGTATTTCAACAATCCATCCGCAATATAGTATCCTATATCACCCGTTGATATTTCATCATAACATTGAATAAACCCCTCAATTAACTGTGGAATTGAGCAATTCTCAATTGAAGCAATCTCCCTCAACCTTTCATAAAGCTCCCTTTTTACAGTAATCTTACGCTGATGCTCCCTCTGATACCTATAAAGAGACTTCGAATATGGCACACTATATAGTATCCTATATAAACATATAACCATTTCCATATAGGATACTATATAAACATAAAAATTTATTAACAAAAGGTAAAACCATATATAAATGGAGATTCAACTTTGGGGAGAAGGAAGAGATCTGGGAAGGTGATTGGATTCTATACTGATGAAGATGGAACTGTGCGTCCAATCACTAAGAGAAGCTTCAAAGTGAATCTTACCCCGAGAAACATTAAAGGTGTTTTTCCCATGAACTTTCACATAAAGCCTAACCATCGCTAATCTCCGTTTATATCTCCCTGCCATAGTGTAAGTGCAGAAAATACACTTCTCTCTCTCATGCTTCCCCCGATTTGATTCATCCATTTTTTCTCACCGAGTATACTATTCCAGTAGTAAACATATAAACCTTTCTAAACCATTATACCAATCCAGTATCATCAGCACCATATAAATTTGACTGGAAAATCTAGGTTCAAATTTGTTTAACCTCATAATAAATTTTGAACTTCTTATGAAGGTACTGGCCCCTCTTATATGCTTTGTCCTTTGTTGGGCTGAGTATGAGCAGTGTTTCCCCCTCAAACTTATATTCGAAATCACCATCCTTGTCATGCTCCTTACAATACTTTAATGCTTCGACGAGTTTGGATAATTCTTCTTCCTTCATCCAGCCCACGTAGATTTCAGTTATCCACATTTTTGATTCCTCATTCTTCATCATGTCTTTTAACCACCTCCAAAAGTTTCTTGGTTAATTCTTCATCGTATTCCTCCTTTGAGACAAGTTTCCCATCTACATATTTCTCCTTGTATAGTACGTTCCATGCTTGCCACATGTATGGGGGATACCTTTCTGGGAATGCAAGTAGATTGTATACTCTTATGGCGTTGTATGCTTCCCTGGCATAGTCTGAACCCATTAGGGCTTGAATTAGCACTGCGGTTATTGGGTGAACCTTCTCCTTCAACTTCATGTAAACGTGGAAGCCATTTGCAGTTCTATAGGCTTTTATCTCCTTGAACTCTAGTCTAAGCTTCCTTGCAATATACCCTATCCTCTCCACATCCAAAGCCTTCCCAGGATGACTATTATCGAAATCCAAGAGTATCTCATCAGTGAAAACCAAATCCTCGCTCATGTCTCCTCACCCTCAATTCTAGCTATCTTCACAAATGGATACTTAGCAGTGGCTTCCTTCAAACTTAATATTGGAACCTTCTTATATTTTGGTTTCCCCTTCTCATCATAACCAATAGACTCCTTTTCAATGGTGTGAACCCAATCGATTTCCTCGATGACTATGTCCCTTGGGGGGAGCTTGGTGTACTTCACTTGGAAGCCTACAGTCTCCTCCTGTCCACTGAATATCCTCTTCAACTCTTCCCATCCAATTTCACCGTAATCACCTCTAAACCTCTTATCAACTTCATCCCATATTGCCTTATTCATTTTCCTCTTATACTCCCATTCATCCTCCCATCCCTCAATTATCACTGTTGCAATGCCCTCAATCATTAAGTCATGCCCCTTCTTACCTCTCTTACCCTTACTGCTCTCATACTGCCAACGCTTATGAAGTGCAACAAGCTTCCTGTAAATCTTCTTCTTTTTATGTTCCTCTTCAAGTTTCCTTAGTTTTTCAATTAGCTCTTTCGGAGGCTTCTCCTTTTTTGCTGCTTTAAGTTCAGCCTGCAATTCTTCCATTTGGCTTTTCAATTGTTCTTCTGTCCTACGTAGTTCTTCTAGTCTACGCTCATAGTATTCCTTATCTGGCAATATGATTTTACGTTTAAGTTCAGCCCAAGCTTGTGGAAGCTCCTTTTCAAGCCGCCTCATTTCACGTGCATTTAGACTTGCAAGTTCACTCCACTTCCTATATTCCTCCATATGTTTTTTAAGTTCCCTCTCCAACTCCTCCTTCTCCTTATCAGTGGAGTATCTGCCATGTTTAAGGAATATATTCAGTCTCTCAATCTCTTCAAGCTCATCCCTTGCTTTTGCAGCATACTTCCCCCAATAGCTCTTCACCCACCTATAGTTTGCCAGCATCCTGTAGTACTCGCTTTTCTCAGCATTATATTCCTCAAGGGTGACTGGCTTCTGCCCTCTAGCCTCAATTCTTGAAAGCATTGATTTAAGGTTTTTCTCCACAAAACTTCTCTCAGCAGACACCCTTCTAATTCTATCCTTAACTTCAGCAATTTTCCTCTGAATCTCCTCAACTGGAGGCTTATACTTCTCAATTTCCTCCCTAAGCCTCTTAATCTCCTCCTCCTGAGCCTGATATTCTTCCCATGTAACCCAGATTTCCTCTTGATTGTTTCGTCTACTTTGCAAGTTGCTCTCCCCTCAATTCATAGACCTTCTTTTTTATTTTTCCAAGATATAGTTTGGAGAGTGATATTACATCCGGCTCAATTAAATCTATTAGGCTTTTGAATGCTTGACGTATGGCTTCCTCAACTATCATGTCGCCTGGCTCAAGGTTTACACCATACTTCAACACTATACTCTGAACTACTGCGGCGATGGCTGCACGCTTACATATTTCAATGGTTTTCGCCTTCTCCGAAAATGAAACATACCCCATAGGTTTACTGAGCTTTGGATCTCGAAGATGCTTCCTATCAATCATTACTTGAACATTCTCCAAACCCCTAGTTGAGCAGACAAACTGGAATACGACGAGCTGATCAAACTGTTCAAGAGTGCGATCTGCAATCACTCCCTCCATGCTTACAAGCTGATTAGGATTAGGCTTATACTCCCTATACATCCCCATTCACCCTATTCTTATAGCATTCGATGAGCCTATTAATTATGTCATCATAGGTTTCCCCTTTAAATCCAAGCTTCTTCAACTTCTCAACAGTCTCCCTCTTTAAACGTATGTTAGTATACTCAACCATACATAATCATTATTAATGATTAGCAAAACTTATATAAAAACCTTTCGATATCAGAAAATAAAATAAATATGTGAAGACATATAGATTTTTGGTGACCCTCTCCTTGTCAAAAGATGAGGAAGCCGAAAAGGTTAGGAGGGAACTTAAAGATTTAATTGAAAAATACCGCAGATTACTGAGGGAAATTGAGGAGTTCGAGAGGAAAATTAAAGGCTTAAGGAAGTGAGATGGATGCCTGAAGAATGGGTGGAGGAAGCTGAAAAATTCGCTGAAGAAGAATATGATACTTTTGAACGTAAGTATAAGGGGGAGGATTGGTGGGAGAGTTTAAAGGAGAAGTGGGGGAAGGGGAAGATTAAGGAGTTCCTGTATGAGTATGCGAGGAGATGCCTACTCCATAAGCCGCCAAAGGATTATGAGGCATATGATTTAAGAGAAGCTTTAATGGCGTCAATTGATTATGCAGGCCCAACTATCGAGTTATATAGACATCTAGTTGAAGAAGGATTATTCCCCCTGCCGCCAGAGGAGGAAATTGAAGTTGAAGCTTTAAAGGAGGATGCCAAAAAGAAGTATGAAAGACTACAATACTATCTCAAGAAGCTTGAAGAAGAGGGGCTTATTGAAGATTTAAAGAAGACTTTGAAGACTGTGGACTACAAGACGCTATACGATGAGGCTAGAAAGAAGCTGAAGAAGCTTGAAGAAACACATGAAGAGATAAAGAGAGAGCTTGAAGAAACTTTGAAGAAGTATAGGGAGGCAATTGCAGAGAGGGATAGGATGGTCGATGAAATTTCGAGGAGGATTTGGAGGGAATGGGCTAAGAAGCCTGAGAAGCCTAAAATGGATTACTTCCAGTTGATTGAAATCATAAGAATTTTTGTGGATGAATGTAGGAGGAGACATATTGACCCAAATACAATTAAAATCGAGGAGGTTTTAAGCCCATACTTGACATTCGAGGAGAATAAGAGAAATGTTTTGAAGAGACTTGAAGAATATAAAGCTCTACCACCAGAAGAAGCTGAAAAACTTAGGAGGGAGCTTGAAGAGTGGAAGCGTAAAGCTGAGGAGGCTGAGAGGAAATATGCTGAAATGAGGAAGAGGGAGGAGGAGGCTTTGAAGCCTCCGAAACCAGTTTTAGGTGACAGGGAATATAAGGTGCTGCTTAAGGAGTTCATTGATCAAGTTGGAGATAAAGTTATACTTTCAAAGGAGCTTATGGATGCATTGCAGAGGGTCTTCAAATTGGAGTGGGAGGTAAATAAGATTGCATACCTAGATTTCAGGGAAGCTGAAGACTATGTTAGAAGCCTAGCTGAAAAATGGGCTAAAACAGTTGAGGGTGAACTGCGTGAATATAAGGGAATCATACCTAAAGTTACCGCTGAAACTGAGAAGAAGGTTGCATTGGACTATGAGAAGCTCGCCGAGGAAGTTGCACGTAGAATGGAGAAGTATATGCCGAAGGAAACTGGGTATGCTGCACCAGGATTCATTCCGCCAAAGCCTTCTCAACCGATACCGATGGAGCCATTGGATCCAAGGCCGTTTCCAAGGAGGCTTGTAAGCACAGAGTATCCTTTGTTTGAGGAGCATTATAAAAGGATATTGTGGGAGCATGGATTGAATCCCTTTGCTGATTATTATAGGGAACTATTCATAGCCTTCAGGGATGCATGGCATGACAGTTGGGAGCAAGTTCTTGAGCGATTTAATATTATAGTTAAATGTGCACTTGAAGGTTTACCTCCACCTGTCTTTGCACCTCCAGAAGTGGTTTTCAGGGAAATCCCAAAGGATCCAATATTGTGGACTGTAAGTAGGGATATTGCTAGGCTGCTTGATGAACAATGCAAAAGCTTTGAGGAGCTTGCAGAGCTCGTTAAGGATGAAACGAAGGATAAGGTTACAGGTGATGTGAGGGAGAAGATTAAGAGGCTTACAGCTGAAGATGTTAGAAGAGTGTTTGAGGAGGAGTATGCTAAGGGGGAGAATGCTGATTCACGATTCAAAAAGTTAAGGTGGGAGCATCCATACTATCTATGGAACATTGGGTTCAGGCCAAGAGAGTTGGAGGAGAAGGCGAAAAGCCTCGTGTTTTCAGCTATCGCATCATTCCCAGCCAGCCTTGAAGAGTTAGTTGAATATGTAAAGAGAAGTCATGGCTTCAAAATAGAAGTAGATGAGGCTAGAGAATGGATTAAGGAGGAGCTTGAAAAGCCACCTGAAAAGGCAGATATAATAATTAGGAAATATAGAGACTTAGCTGAGAAACTTTTAAAGTAAAAAAGAATAAAATTGAATTAAATGGTTTAACTGTTTTTCACTGGATTCTATTTCTTTGCAAGTACTACGTGGGCAATGTTTGTCGGAGGCTTCACCTTGCATCCAGGACTCCATGTGTATGTGTATACATAGTCTCTTGGAGCATACTTGCTTTTACCTTTCTTCACGAATTTCCCAAGCTCGTTGCTATGTGCAGGTAGCTCCCTTAATAGGATTTCCCTTATCTTTGCATTTCTATCTTCCCTGAAGGGCATACCTCTAGTTTCAGCTGCAGCCCTTGTAAATATCTCTTTAACTATCAGTTTACCTGCACCCTTAGCTTCCCTCTTCCTTGCGAATATTGTCAAGTGCTTCTTTGCGGCAGTGAACATTAGCATTGTACCTGACTTTTTACGCCATTTCATTGGTGTAAGGGCTATTAATGATTGTGGGCTTAATCTAACCCAGCTTGCAGGCATACAATCACCTTCAAGAAAAATATTTATTCCTCAAAGGAATATATTTGTATCGTCTAAAATTTGGAATAAAATGGAAGAGGTGTGCAAGAAATGGAAGATAGGGGAAGAACCCCGAAATTCATTAAAAGCTTCGAGAAGGGAACATTGGAGAAGGGTTGGTATAGGGTTATACCATATAAGGTTGTTGCAGAGGAATTAAGGAGGGGGCAGGAGGTATTGATAATTGGAATATGCCGTAGAACAGCCTACAATGCAAGTAGAAAGCTAAGCAAAATGATTGGGAGGGAAGTCCACTACAGTAGAACATATATTAGTGATGAGAAGGGTGTAGAGCCAATTGAAGGCTACGTTTTCTGGGTTGAATAGTTAGGTGATTACTGGGCCGTAGGCTTGCATAAGCATCTTCAGATACTCCCACCATTCCTCCCTAAGTTTAACTGCAGCTTGACTTCTAAATCCCTGAAGTGAAGCATATATTAGTTGGGCTAGGTCAATTGGCTTTAAACCGAAGGTTTGCCTAACACTAGTGAACCATTCGGCGAAATCCATTTTCCCCTCAATTACATCATATATCTTTTTTGCAAGGTCAACGTACATTTGATGGTAGCCCTTATCAGGTGGGCAGAGTGCCTCCACAACCCTCCTGCAGAACTCCCTCATCTCAGCATCCTCAAGGCTACTGTACTGTATGGGTTCAGTTGAAGATTGAGTTTTCACCTCTACAGTTGACTGCTGAACTTGAGGTGGAGGAGTATAATACTCTGGAATCCATCCGAAGGCTCTACATGCATCCAGCCACCAATCCCCCGAAGACATTGAAGTTTGAACTGTAACAGACTTCTTTCTGGGCATATTCTCATCCGTAGGCTGCTATTCCTTCTTCTGTATTACTATTTTGTCTTTTAAGTTGAGTTTTTCAATTAATTGTTCAATGAATTGTATGACTTCTTCTGCAGTGATTTTTTTGTCGCTCCAAGCGTCAACCCAATATTTTAATCCCCATTGAATGAGGTCTCTCTTCTGCCACAGTACGTATCCCCAATGCATGATGAAGCCTATTATTACACCTATAACTGTGTATAATGCCTCATACATTTAACTTTTCACCAATTAAAACTCTGCATACACAGATATTAAAACTTTTATCTTCATTTACAACTGAAAGCCTCGCCTTTTAAGGCGAGGAGGAGGTCAGGAAGAGAAATATCAATGAGCCGTATAAGCATATTGGATAAACTATGACACTAACAATGTAGAGTATGTTTTCATTTATCAACCCCATGCCATATACTGATTCGAAGAGGGCGTAGATCGTTTGATGAATAACATAATTTCTCAACACATATTTTTCAATTTCATCAGTTTCCCAGTCGAGGAAAAAGTATAGGATGGTGAATATTGTTGCAACTGTTAATCCACCTGCAATTCCAATGGTGAAGCCATCCATGATGCTTCTAAGAGGCTCATTGGGATGGAAGTATCCGCCTGCAGGGGTAAATACAACGTAGCCACTCCTATAATTCAAGGTGTAGGCTGCAAGCCAATGCCCCCACTCATGGAGGCTTATTGAAGCTGGAAGCAACACTAAATTGAAAACCACATAATAAACTGCAAGCTTTAAAACTTCAGTTAAATTTGACTTCATATTTACATTCTTCTCCTTGGCTTAGTTGTGAAGCCGAAATATATGAGTATTGTTGCAACAACACATGCAATTGATGCAAGTAGTGAGAAAATCTTGCCTGCACCAGCATTCAGCAATGCAAGAAATACCACTATGAATGTGAATACACTGAAAACTGATATGACGATCAAATCGGATTTAGTCAAACTCAAACTTCCACCCACACATACTTTAACTCTTCTTTGTTCGTTCAAGTAAGACTGCAAGGTTTTCATTTGTATTGTTGATTTTCCTGTCTATTGCATCTAGTTTTTGGTTTAATATATGGTTTTGCTCTGCCATTTGAGTTAGCAGCAGTATTGATAGGATCCTATACTGCTCATCATTACTCATGGATTTAATCCTATCGAAAACCTTTATGAGCTCCCTCCCAACTGTGGGTGCAATTGCAGAGATAACCTCTATAAGCCATGCATCCATAGACCCTGCACCAATAAAAATATTATTTGGTGGAAGTAAATAAATATTTACTCCCTCTGGAATCCAATCTTCCTCCTAACATGTCTTGGCAGTTTAATTTTGCTTGGCAATTCAAGTTGTGTTTGAAGTGCAGTTTCAACCCATTCCTTAACTTTGTTGTTCTGGTGTTGTTTCCTCATATTCACATTCAACAACCTCCACACTTCCATCTTCAAGTACTTTATACGATATATATTTTACTGTTACATTTCCTTTTGTCATTTCATCATATACTTCTAGTAGCTTCTTCCTTTTAATCGTTTTTGACGTCTTTTTATAATTCATTGTTTTCACCTCACTTGATTATGATTATCTTCCTCCACCTCACATAAACCCCATATCCAGCGGAAGTAGTATAAAGTATAATCCTCAAATATCTGAAACTTAGAGAGTATCTTCTGAACGAAAATATTTGTTCTGATGTACTAGTTGTGCTCAGCTCAGGAGTGAGGTCATACCACGTAGTTCCATCACTTGAGTATTGTATCTTAGCATATGCAGTGACACCGGAACTAGCCCATAAACCCATTTTTGTATACATCTCTTTAACTGTTAAAACACTTCCATAATCAATTCTGGCAACCTCAGTATATGTTGTATTATATGTGACATATGATGTCGTATCTTCAATTTCCACATCATGGCTGTGCCTCACATCATTTACATACTGTATTGTGCCATTAACCACTACAACATAGTTTCTTAAAAGTGAACCCACATCGCTTGAGAGGTTTATTATCTGATATAAGCCGTTAAGTACAACCATTTTAACGTTACTTATAGGTAGCTTAGTGGAATCATAGAATAATGTGCTAGCATAATCGACACTTGGAACAATATTAACTGAGGGGTCTGCGGCATAACCAAGTTGTTTCAAATCTGGGTCGTAGAAAACGAAATATTTTGGGTCTCTACCCTTACCACTCATACGTCTACACCTGCCCAGTCCAATCTGGCAATACAATATAAAGACTGCCACCCAAATAAAGGTCACGCCACCTAAGACTAGAGCTACCCAAATCATAAGTGTTATCAGCATCTGGCAGAAGAGTTTGAACCACTGAAGCTATATTTTGAAGTTTCCTACCACTAGTAATCACCTCAGTGCCACCTATCCTTAAAGCCAAAGCGTCGAAATTATCATCTGTTTTCAATACGTCTGCGGCTCCCCTATATAAGTTTACATCACTCCACACCAGCTTGTATGCATCATCTATCCTCACATTTCCAATTACATGGAGCTTCTCAGCGGGAGATGTTGTTCCAATGCCAACATTGCCATAGAAGAATACGTTTCTATTTTCATTCCAGTCGAATAGTTTGTTTTGGTCGTATGCTGGATATGAGCCGAAGAACCGTATATTGCCAATCCATATAGTAGTGTTTGGATAGTTTGTATTCCATATTGGTGTGATTGTTATCCTCAAGTATGGTTGATTAGAAGTGATGAAGAATTTCTTGTATATTGCCCATGCCGGCCATCCTCTTATTGATGGGGTTGTGAACTGCTCCGTCCAAGTATTTCCATCTGTTGATGTTTCAACCTTAACGGTAAAACTATGATATGCTGGTGAGGCATATATGACTAATGCTTCGAGAAACCTATATGGAAACCCTGTCCAAGTAAATCGCACAGCTTCCCAGCCATAGGGGATTCCAAAGCTTCCTATCCTAGCACCCATAAATAGGTTTGATGGAACACTTATCTGAGTCCATACTCCACCACTTAAGTATTCAGCTGTGTTTGGAGGATAAAATTGGAGGAAATCAACATATAAATCTGAATTGAAGAGTAAAGCCAAATGCATATCAGCAAGACCATTAATGAAGACACCATTAACAACCTGTAAAACATTATTTAAACGCAACCAACCCCTTACTAGAACATTACCTGCAACATCAAGCTTCTCAGAAGGAGAGGTTATGCCAATGCCGACGTTGCCTGTATTTGTGAATCTTATTATCTCTCCAATATTAGGATTCCAAAATCTCAAATTTTGAGCATCAAATCTTAAAGTGGTTAATGTTGTATTTGGAACTTCTATTTGAAATATGTTTCCTGGATTTCCATAACTAGTTCCAAATACAGCATGACTAGCCACATGTAATTTCTGTGAAGGAGAGGTGGTGCCGATGCCCAGCCTCTTGTTTGTATTATCCCAGAAGAGGTTAGCATTATCCTCAGTAATCTTTGAACCATCAGAAAACAGTATTGAGCCAGAAGTTTTGACTAAATAGAGGTCTCTCCATCTATAAGTTGAGCTACCTAAATCGTATGTATTATCACTCACTGGCAGTATTGAGGTGTTTACGGCGTTTAGGAATGATGGGTCGACTACCAGTCTGGGGTTGTTGCTCGTAAGTTCTTTATACAGGGGTTGATTAGCTTTATGAATCTTTCTTTTTCTGGACGCCTACCTAGTATTTCCAATTTGTAGCAGACGCCATTGGTATATCGTTCGTCCTTATATGTGGTGATGCTGTATTTGAAGCCTAAATGCTCCACAGCCTTTGCAACTAGGTTGATAAGCTCTTTCCTCGTATTGGAAACAAATACTCGTATGCCACCTTCTTTCCTCAAATGTAAGCATCCTTCAGACTCATAGAATCCCCTTAAAAAAGCCTTCACATACTCGGTGTTTGTTCGCATAATATTCCATATGTCGTCGTAGGACTTCTCCTTCAACCATTTATATAATCGAATTGAACAAGCAGAAACTCCGTACTGGTCTGACCATCTTGGATTCCTTTCAGATTTTTTGTCAACCCAAGTACATGGGTTCAAACCTATCTGTCTGAGGTTTTCCTCAAAGCTCTTAGCAAATTCCTTAGATGTAACCTTAAGCTCTATCCGATAGTTTTCACCATCTTTTCGACATGATCCATCCCCATAGATAACACCTAAAACATAGAAAAGTTGCTCTGAAGGTTGAAGATTCACCTTTTTAACGTTGCCACTACCTCTTATCATTCTGGATTCCGCTGAACTTCTCAATATAAGACCTCGCCTAATCATCCATTTCCTCATACCTTCATAAGTATAACCAAACATTTCAGCTATCTCTTTAATGGTTTTATGTTCAACATTGTAGAGTCTATTTATCTCATCAAATGATATTTTTGCTTTAAACCTTCCTTTATTCCAAGGAATATTGCCTTTCTTAAAACCATATGGCTGTGGAGAACCCTTCATGAAGCGACCAAATTTATCTCTCAGGTAGGCGTCCATAATATCACCTAACCTAAAACGAGCAACAATCTCCCCGTGGAGTCGACCCGCAATCTTCTCACATAGGTTCCATCATAACCTAGGATTACTATTCCTTTTGATGGTGGTGCGGAGTCAGGTGTTCCAACGTATGATTGAAGTAAGTCTCTTAGGAATGCCGGGTCTAGGCTTTCAATTAGTGACACTGCTTTTCACCTCAAAAAATGTTAATAGTTTTTGAGGAGTTCATCCATTTTTTCATCTAGCTTCCTCTTTTCCTTATCGGTTAATGGATTTTCGAAATGTATCTTTATACTGCCGAGATTGTTGTCCACTGATACGGCTATTGGCTTGAAGCCCCAGCTTTCAATAACCCTTAAAACATCTATTGCCACAAAAGGTTTATCCTTCAGCTTCTCAATTTTTGGGTATAGGTATTCATAGCTCATTTTTAATCACCCCACCTTAATTCCACCACTCGATACTTATTGTTGATGAGCCACTTGCAACCTTGTAGTATATTGAGGTTACTGAGTTGTGAATGAATATCCTGTATGTCCTTGCCCTAATTATCAGTGGGTTTGTGGTTGGAACATCGGCGTTTATTCCAATCATTACATCCACATCCCCCTTATTGGTTATCTTCACAATTTTTCCACCTGGAGCGGCTATGGCTGTACTCGATGAAGTTGTTCCAACAGTAATATTATCAACCATATATGGCATTCTCGATGGAGTAGTTTTATCGAGAACTGCGAGGGCATACATTGTTGAACCCACCACGTCAGTTGAAACTTGCCCAAGCGTATTTGGAATCTTGCTGTCCTTCAACAATCCCACAGTATCCTCCAGTAGGGCAATCTTCAAGTTTCCTGCAGTTGTAAGTGAAGAGGGCAATCTATCCCTAATTGAGCTTACTGGTGCATCAAGGTTTGATGGATTTGCAACAACTTCTGCATTAACCTTAAGCCTTGAACTCGTATCAGCTACAAGCCTCCTCCAATAACTTCCATCCCAACCTAGAAGTGCTGAACCAATAATTGTTGTAGTTGGATTTCCAAGAGTATCGGCTAATGCGGCGGCAGATGGAAACTTACCGCTCAAAGCACTCAAAGTTGATTCAGAAGCCCTAGTAGATAAAACTACATCAAGCCTACCATAAATGTTCACCAAATCAGTATCCAAATCGGTGAGCGTCTTATTTGCAGAGCCCCTCAAGGCATCCCTTAAACCAGTTAGGCTTAAATCAATGTAGTCCAACCTCATTTTCAAATATGTTGGGTCTAACGCTTCAATTAGCGACAATTATCAATCACCTCCCTCCCTCTTCTTTTTCTCCCCAGCACTTTTTTCAGCCTCCCCCTCAGGCTGGGGTTGAGGTTTCACAGGCTTAGCTTTTTCAGCCATCATCTTCTCCTCTTCCTCTTTAAGCATCTTATTTCACTACTTGGGAATGGTGTGAAAAACTTCTTTACGATAGCATCTTCTTCAGGCGTCCACTTAACCAGTCTGCTCACCACTTCTACCACCTTCTTGAGGTTTTTCTGCCTGTTGAACTTTACTACGTTCTTGTTCTCTCCATTTTTCTTGTTCCATGAGAATGTATTGTCTTAATGCATCCATAATTAATTGTGTTCTAGTCATATTCTTCCTCCTTGCCAATTGCACCAGCACAAAATAGTCTTCAGTGGACATCCCCAAAACGAAAAACACTGTATTTTCATCATACATGGTTTCACACCCCCAGCTTTAATACTTCAATTCTTACAAGTGAGGTTTGGCCTTCAGGTGCCTTGAGGTATAATGTGTTTGTCAATCTATTCACGATTTTTATTACGCCTGGCCATACAACTGAGTATTCAGTGTCCGTTACTGGCCTATCAAGATTGAATTTCACTGGAGCATAGTTGGGGTCAGCCCTTAGGCTGATGAGGAAACCATTAACGTTTAATGTTTCACCTTCATCTGTAACCTTGACTTCAGGGTAGAAGGAATGCTCTGGTGGAGCGATGAACTGCATAAGCATATCTAATGGTTTATCATAACTGCTGAACTCGCTTTTAGGTAGCTTTCCAAGAATGCGTTTAAGAACATTTAACTCCTCCACTACTGACACGTCTCAACACCTCACGTCACCACCTAAAATAAATTTTATTCAAAAAATTTTTGGAGTTTCAGCTATTTAAGTTTATCTAGTATGCAGAGCATGTCGCTGAGTTTAATGGTTGATGGGGTAGACAGCGTTGAGGTGAGGGGTTCAGCAATGATCTTCAGGTTTTCAGTGAAATGTATGTTGCTTAAGCGGAGGACGTATAGGTTGCTTTCATCATCGTGGAATGCATCAATCCCCTCGACAGCTTGACTTATCTCCTGAAACCAGCTGTAACTGTTATTGTAGAGTAGAAAGTCATCCACGTAGACTGTTAAAACATAATTATTGCTCTCACTTCTAATTACAAGTTCCCTTAAAACTCCACATCCAGCTTCATCAATTAACGTTTTAGGGAGGTTTATACCCCTCAGTTTAACTGTCTTTGAAGCTGTTGGAGGTGAAGGTGAAACTTGAACCTGAATTTTCCCAGCAAGCCTTTCAGCCACGATCCTAGCATTCTCCTCTGCAATTGCCAATGCCAATGCAGTTTTAAGCAGTTCATCCATAATCAACCCTATGCACCCTTAGGAACATAATGTATGCCTGAAATCCTCCCCTCAGCATCCCTGTCAAATATGACTGAAGCAGACTTCTGCATGAAAAATTGGGCGAGAATGAAGCCTAAAGGTATACCTACACCCATACCCACGATCAAGCCGACAAGCAGCCAAGTCTCCTCAGCCAACCTATTTCACCTACCTTTACCTATAAGTCCCTTGAACATTTTTATGAACACCTCAGCTTCTCAGCCAATGCACTTTTAACTTCGCTTATTGGCTGTATCCTAGTCATCAAGTTTCACCTCTCTCATGAACTTCTCAGCTTCCTCCAAAGTTTTGTATTTCCCGAATAGGCTGTAGAAGTATACGAATCCCCTTGCAAACCTTAGGAAGTCTTCATAATCCCTCTTGCTATACTCGAATATCCATATTGAAACATCCATTATCGCTGTCACATCGCTAGTCCTATTCACAAACCTTATTTCGAATGGATTCTCCTTAGTGGCTGGCGTAATGTGGGGGTAGACTATGCCAATAAGGCTTTCAACAAGCGGATCCCAATGGAGCTTCATCCCCATCCCCCTATGCCAGAATCCAATTTCATCCGTATACAATACTTCGCCTGTAGCATAATTTCTAGGCTTACCAAACGTCACTGCAAATATCAATTGAACCTTATCCTCCTCCTCAGGATACCATAGTAATGTAACGTCGAGTTGCGGTGGAATAATGTAGTATGCTGTAACATGATAGAATTGACATTTCCCAAGATACCAGCAATAGATGTTTGGGAATGGAACTTCGACAGGTCCACTGCTCACAAATTTCACTCCCTAACAATAACTTTAACCTTATCCTCAGGTTTAATCCTAAATTTAGCGTCACATTTACCCATAATTATCACAAGCTTCCCCTGCTTCAAAGCCTCCTCAACTTCCCTGTCCCTGGCTATGCTCATATATTTCACCTCGAATGCTACTCGAACTCCACTCCCAACTCAATATATGCCTTCACAGCCGTTGGCTGACTCCAAATTATCTGGAAGGCTTCAGTTCCATTTATGCTCCTCAAAATTACTGGTCTACGCTTATCATATTCCAATTCACCCTTACTTGAAAGCTTCTCAGCTTCAACGTTACTCCACGTTATGGATGTAGCTGTAACATCCCTAGTGTACTGTAATGTGAACAGTGTTTCCCCTTCACCGCTGATCTTCTTGAACCAAATCTTTGCAGCCATCCCCTTCGGGATTCTAATGTATGTTACCGTTGAGTAGAATACATCGCTGTATAGTGGCACAGTTCCAGTTGTACTCGTCCCATCAGTTTCCCCACGTATGGTTAAAAGTTCACTTGGCATTTAGACTTTCACCTCCCTTAAAAGCTGATCATATTTAGCTATAGCCTCATTCCTCTGATCTAACCTGTATAGTGGGAAGCCTGTTACACCGTAAACGTCTATTAGACTGCTCTTGACAGTTGAATCCATGTAGCTTATTGGCAATGTTATCCAGTGGCTTGCTACTCTGCGAGTTAAAATGTCGAATATCAATGCAGAGTTCCTTGGAATTTCAATTATGTATTCGCCATAGATGAACCTTGCATTTGTAACTAAGTTTATGTTTGTATCATTCCCATACCTATATCCATAGCGGATTTTAGGTATATGCACGATCTCCATGAACCCCCTTGTGAAGCCGAAATCCTTGTCAACGCCCGTTGTAACCCTCTCCTTCTGGAATCTACCCTGAGTTACACCTACAGGTATCTGTACATCCATCCTGAGGAATGCTGGCGTAACATACTGCAATACGTGGAATAATCTGTCACGGCAATCCTCAGGCAAATACCACATGTCACCCTTATCATACACATCCAACGTAGTTGAAAACTCTAATCCATCCTTAACATAGCTCCTTGCAGGCATAACTCCACTGGCTGGGACGGATACGCTTCCACCCTCATATGTAGGCAAAGTTGTTCCATAAGCTAGTGGAAGTGGACCATAATTTAAAACCTCATATCCCCTGTTAACTCGGCTTTTAACCCTAAACACAAGTGCCTCAGCAGTTGCTGGAATATAGAGCGTCAAAAAATTATTCTCCAAAACTAATCCAAGCTCATCTGTAACTTTATCCAAATTCACCCCCCTCCATATAAGAGTATGGGGTGGAAATATTAAAATTTATTGCTTCATAGAGCTTGATATTTGACCGAAGAAAAAAAAGTTGAAGTTGAGGGAATTTATTATGCCCCTATAACTATCAACGTTATCGTTGTACCACTCAGGTCGGTTGCATTGGGAACTTCAGTTGAAACTCCAGCTGAGGTTGCAGGAAAATTGTAGTAGTGTACAACCACTGTTACAGCGTTTCCCGATATACTGTAGCCCCCGATCTTGTAGCCTCCTGTTATGAATGCCAATATAACTGCATCTATACGGTTAAGCTCTGGAACTCTAACTAGGTATCCGCCTGTCGCATAGCTTGATGGCCCTGAAACAGTGGTTTGAACGATCTTCCTACCATCGGCAGTTAATGCTATAACTGTCATTGTTCAATCACCCTTTTCAGCTAGCCCACTTCAATGTTGACATGAAGTTATGCTCATAGAATATTAGTCCTAGAAGCTTTATTGTCTTCGTCCCAGTTGTACGTGGCATGAATCCCCACATTACACCTCTATTATGGTCAGCGAAGACTGCACCTAATGGTGTTGGATACTGATATAATACAGTGTTCTTTTCAACTGGAACCTCAGTTAATGGTTCAACTGTGTATACGCCGTAATCACGCTTCCCTTCAGTTATTAATTGGAATTGTTCAATGCTTGGGGTGGAGCCATACTCTATTAGGCCGTTCTCGAATATCAGTATGAATGTATGGGTGTCTGTGTTGGGGTTAGCCTTATAGAAGTTTGTTCCATCACCCAATATGTATGCAGCTGTACCAGCAGTTACAGGTATATCCCAACTGTTGGTCATGTAGCTTGTGTAGCATGGGTTAGATGCGTTAGGTGTCGCAACCCATTTCAGCCCCTGTGGGAAAAGCCATGCGACGCCTAAGCTTCCAGGCACGCTTGGGAAACTGTAGTTCTTGCGAACTGGGAATGTTGCCTTGGCAACTCCAGCCATGTTTATTGCAAGTTGCCTCTGCCTTTCAATATCGGATGCAATTGATGGGGCAACCTTCCTCAACTGGTTTACTCCGCTGTCGAAGACAATGTTTATCCATTTCTCCTCGTCATCTGAAAGCTCAACATAGTTAAGTACTTTACGATCTAGGGCTGCAACGTTCACTCCAGCTTGTATTGTTTCAATATCTACAGGTCTTTCAGACATGTTCTTCACCGAAATATCTATTGTATGGATAAATATATAAACTTGTTGATACCTTATCTAGTTTAGGTGAGCTAAGTTGGGTAAGATCATGACTGAAACTGAGAGATCAGTGTACATGTGGCTTCTCAAAAAGTATAAGCCGGATGAAGTGAAATATAATTATAGGGGAAGCCCAGACTTCGAGCTTATAGATGGACGTAGAATAGAGGTTAAACGCATAATGTTTGGAACAATATTCTTCTCGAAGAAGCAGTGGGAGAGCTTAGATGGCGATGTTGAAATAATTATAATGGGTGATGGAAGCGAACCAATCGCAATAATTCCATTTTCAAAGATTAAGGAGTTAAAGTCAAATGGGAAGCTGTTGGAGTTGAAGGATAAAAAATGTAGGATCGTCGTCTCAGCGGAGGAGGAGAGGCTGCAGATTAGATGCAGTAGGGAAACATATAATGCATTCAGGAAATATGCGGCTGACTATAAAAATTATGAGGAAGCTTTAAGATCTCTTCTCGCTAAGGCAGGAGTACTGAGGGAGGCTATAGTATTTTAGAATACTATGCCCTGTCCAGTTGGCTTTGGTGGAATGTAGACTGTTGGAGTTGGAGCCGCCTTTATGGCGGCAGTCTTAAAAAAACCCCCTGCAACCTCCTCAATCCAGTCCCAAACCTTTGTGGAGACGAAGCCGCCGAGCATGTAAACTATTTCCCTTGAACTCCAACTCCACTTCATTTTGTTGGCGATGATTGGAAGTACACCTGAAACGCCTACGACAGTCCAGAAGCTAGGCCTCATATATATTGGTTTTCCTGCACCCCAAATGCTGTCAGCATAGTCAGCCAACTTTAAAATACCCTTCCCAATATGGTCGAGCCCATAATATCTTGCTATATCCCTCATGGCCATTTATTATTCACCATTAACAGATATACATTTCCACCAAAATAAATGTTACTTTTTTGTGAAGATTGATTCAATGAATGTTGTTATTGCCCTTTTAAGGTAGTCCATGTCGCCGTTAAATGAGTAGATGAGTAAGCTGAATCCAATTGCCAATGGTATGTATGCTTCCCTTAAACTTCCCTCATTATTGCTCTTCATATTTTTATCACCTATTTCGCTGATGTAGGTGTAACTACGATTACACGTTCTCCATGTGGCCTAGATGCCAATGCAATTATTAGGGTTGTTGCGGCTCCTGCAAGTATTCCCTGCTTTAATCCGCCAATCATTTTGACATCTACATCTATGCTTCTATCTGGAACATTTATGGTCATTGATTGTGGAATATACCATGATTTCTCAACTCTTAAGCTATATTTTCCACTTGCAATGTTTGTGAATGACGCCGTCCCATCACTTCCAGTTGTGGTTGAAGCTTCATTAAGCTTCACAGTTGCACCCTCAATTTGCTCATGGGTTAAGGCGTCGAAGACGTGAACGTATAGGTTGGAGGTGCCTGTTGGCAGAGTCTTCTCTGATGCTAAGTCGACAGTTATCTTTGTGCTGCCTGTAAAATTGAATTTCCATGTTGAAGTTCTATAGCCAGATTTAGAGACTGTCAACGTATATGTGCCTGGAGATGGAAGCATGATTTCCGCAACTCCATTGCTGTCAGTGGATTTGGAGTATGAGTCTATGCTTACATTTGCATCTGGAATTGGCTGATGTGTAGATGCATCCCTAACAGTAACCGTTATTGTTATGGGTGTTGAAGCCTTAACCTCGACTGTTACAATGTTGCTCCAGTACTGTGTATTATAGATTACAGTGTTGGTGGCGTAGGTGTGAATGCCCTTAGATGGCTTATACTTATACGTGAAGTCTCCACTGAACTTCGATATTGAATTATACTTCCCCTCAGGTAGAACTTCGATGAGCTCCACGGTTTCAGTTGAAGGCTGACCGTTAACCCTCAAGGTTCCAGTGAATGTTACCTCTTCACCCTCAGTTACAGTTGTCTTGTCAACTGTCAATTTAAGTTCAACAGTTATACTTGGAGTTAAACCTACACCTATCTCCACATCGCTTAATGGAAGTGAAACTTTGGCTGAATAGTCCCTGTAGCCTGAACATTTAACCACTATGGATGCATCCCTACCACCCTGAACATTCGTGAAAACTGCCAAACCATTCTCATCAGTAACTTTCGGCGTTGAATCCAAAGTTACATTTGCACCCTTAATTGGCTGCTTCGTAATTGAATGGAAAACTCTAACTGTAACGGTAATATATGTTGGGGGTGGAGGCTGAACTCCAGTATAATGCAGTACACCTGAAATTTCCACATCTCCACCCTTCACCCATGGTGCAGGAGTTTGACCTAGATACGTCCAGTCTGGGTAGCTGTCATATTCAGCCTTCCTTGCATATACATTTAAAGGTTCACTGCCATTAACTATATCTATAACTGCAACTCCATTTACGTCTGTAAGTCCATAATATGAATCCCAATAGGATACTGAGGGGCTGACTTTAACTTCAACTCCACTAAGCCTATTCCCCTGATCGTCACTTATATATGCCCTTAGAACAGGATACCTCACATATACTGTTCCAATCTCCTTATATTGATTCACATACCATGTTAGGTAGAGTGTTAAGTTGCCTAAATCCCAAAACTTACCTGTAATATTGACTGAATCCTCAACTATCTCTCCACCACTAACATGTATTACAGCTGATCCAAAGAGATGCCAGCCAGCCATCCCTGGAACTGAATTACATAAGCTAAGTTGAAGTTCACCATCAGGCTGCCCCCTAACCCAACTTACAAGTTCACTTACAGCCTTAGGGTAAACTGTAAATGTATACTGCACCCCATAAATATACTCAGACTGCAATTCACGAATATACTTCGACATAACACTCCCACTAAAAATTATGAGTGTAGAAAAAAATAAATATTTAGTTTATTATTGTTGTAGCTTCTTAACCTTCCTCTTAGGTGGCGGAGTGCTCAGCTGCCTTAAAAGTGTAGATACATCACATATTAACGTTTTAACTTCACTGCTCCTCACAAGCTCATCCATATTTCTAAAGAAGCTTGAAACTGAATTTACAAGTTCCCTAGCATTACTGTTCTCCATATACCTCTTCTGAAGCCTATCAATTATTAGGTCAACAGTTTTTTGAACACCCATGCGGAAGCCAAGATAAATTCCAAATCCAGTCATAATGGCATTGATTACTGCTGAAATGAATAGGTATGTTAATTCATCCATGCCTACTCACTCCATACATAATTGTATAGGTAGTCATATAGTTTTTGACATTGCTCATTTAGGTAGTTTATGCCCTCGTTGCTTGATATTATTTCTGAATATTCTGAAGCTATCTTCAATAGTAATTCATATACTTTGTCTACGTTGCATAATACGTCCTCTATTTCCTTCCAGTAGAGCCTCATAACCATTTTCGCTATTGGCTGAATTAGCTCGTTGTCTAGGTAGCAGTTTTCCCTTAGCGTTGTAGTTAAATCCATTTTTGACTGTATTGCTTCGGCAATATTGTCTGGTGTAAGTATGTTTTTGAACATCCATTCAATGAATTTCTTTGCAACCTTCTCCTTATTCCTTGCTTTGAGAGCCTTCTCCAGTTGACTTCTTACCTCTTCTAGTTCCAGCTTCACTCTTCTTCTCCTCCTTAACTTCTTGTTGTGATTGTTCAGGTTTAACTTCTGGTTGTGGAGGCTGCTTCTCTAGTGGTTGAGGGGGTGGCTGCTGTTCTGGTTTAGCTTCAGGCTTCAATGCTTCAACAGTTGCCTCCTGTTTTGGAGTTGTGACTGTAGGTGATGGAACTGTGGTTTGAGTTGGCTGTGGAGTTTCAGCCGGCTTCACTTCTGGTGGCTGCACTGGGATTGTGGCTATTTCCTTTATTTCAGGAGGCTTCACTGGAGCTGGGATTGGTGGAGCCTCAACTTTTCTCACTTCCCTTTTTGGTGGTGGAGCCTGCCCCCTGGTTTCAACATATTTCTCTGCAACCTTCAATGCACGGCCAATCCATCTGTCGATCATTTGAAGTGCATCCTTAGTTAAGTCTCCTGTAGGTTCAAGCTTTTCTTCTTCACGTTTTTCTTCAACTTCCTCTTTCCCAGTTATCCTTCCAAGAATGCTGTTTTTCACTGCATTCTTTATTCCCTCCTTAATGTCGTCTGTAAGGGTTTCTTCAAGTGCCTCATCAATTATTTTCCCCAGAGTTTTAGTTTCCTCCTCCCTCTCCTTTGGTGGAAGGGACTCCATTTTTGCAGTTATCTTATCTATGAGTTCCCTGTATGGCTTAATTTTCTCTTCAATCTTCTTTGCCAAAGCCTCCTCTTCAGCCTTAGCCTTCTCAATTGCCTGCTTCTCCTCTCTAAGCTTCTTCAATTCGGCTTCAGCATCCTCAAGCCTCTTCATCAACATCATGTTCTCCATTCTCTTCTGATACTCCTCAAACCTTTTTTCCCATCTCTCCTCAAGCTTACTTATGATTTCCTCTAAATCTACACTTCTATTTTTCCTACGCTCCTCCTCCTCACGTTCCCTGCGATCCATCCTGTCAAGCTCCCTCATTATGAGCAGCATCCTTAAAGTTGGATCCAGCTTTCCCTCCTCCTCTCCCCCGCCGAGAATTAGTCTTTCAAGAATTTGGTCTCTTACACTTCTCCTCTCGGATGGTGGGGGTGACGGTTGAGGTGGAGGCTGAGGTGACGGTGTAGGTGGATTTGGAGCCTCAGTCATCTCTCCACACCTCCAGTAGGGTTTTCCCCTTCAGATTCAACTCCGCCAGTGAGATATGCTGCTATTAGTGTAGCATAGAATTTTCCAACTTCAGTTCTAGCTATATCGACTCCAAGAGCCCTCTTGGTTATCAGCCTTGCATACAGGAAGTCCGCCAACATGTCTATGCTCTTTTCAAGCCTAAAGAATGGGTCAGTCATATTCTGCAACTCGTTAACCAGCAGTCTAAGCTCTTGAACTTCTTTCTCAAGCTTATCATATCTCTTAGCCCTCTCAAACACTTCAGGAATAACTAGTTCAGGCCTTGCATCCTCAGGCTTCAACCCCATATATTCACAGTAATCCTCAAAATACATTCTAACAGCGTCGCCAAGCCTATATGTAGCTTCAGTCATCTCCACAGCCTTCCTTGAAATCCTCTCCTCAACAGTTGAGTCAACATTGGTTTTAGCCATACCTTCACGTTGAAGCCTCATGACATCCATATCGCTGGCAGGGGCAACTGGTGGGAGGCTCCTCTTATCCTTAGGCCTCCTTAAATCCCTAACTAGAGGTTCAAGTTCAACTTCACTCATAGTATAGTATGGTTCACCCTTATCATCAAACATTATTATACTCATATTCATAAGCTCCCTAGCCACACCAATATCCTTATTTGAAATGTGAAGCTGCTTTGCAATGTCACGTGGATTAACATTGTTTTTAAGCATCCTTGCAGCCTCAAGAATCAATTGATAGTTAATTTCACTTTCCCCTTTCATTCCTAAACACCTCCAACAGCATCCTAATAATATCGTCAACGGATATATATCTTCCCGTCCTCATAGTCTCAGCACCCTTAAGCCTCATAAGCTCCTCATAAGTAGCCCTCCTAACCTTCACACTTTTAAATCCACTCAAAATTCCACCAATTCTACTTTGTGGAAAAAGAAATATATAAAATTTAGCTTGCTAAGGTAAATTTATTTTGGTGGAAACTAAAATATTATGTTGGTGAAAAAAGAAAATGTCATATTTCCCAAGCCAAAGTGGAGAGGTTGCCGTGTCAGTTCTCCAAGCGTACAGTCCATCGCTAAGCATCACCACTCCCCCTCCAAGCACAGGTAAAGCTGGCCAAAGCTTCACTGTTGCAGGGAAAGTGTATGGGATGGATGGATCATATCAATGGTGGCCTCAATACCCCTATATGAGCATACTGTTCGATGGAAGTGTGATTGCAAGTGGAAATGGGGATGTGAATGGAAACTTCAATATTAGTGCAACAATACCAAGCGGTGCAAGTATGGGGAAGCATACCATTAGAGTGCAGTTCAACGCTGGATACTACACTGTAGACTACAATGGACCTAAGGATAGTGAATACCCAAAATACGTGTACTGCTCAGGAGTATACAGCGACTACACATTAACCATAGGTGTAGATACAACCTTAACCATTACAGTTTCACCCTTAAAGGTTACTCCAGGCTCAAAGATAACTATAACTGGGAAGCTCACTAGAAACGATACTGGAGCAGGCCTATCAGGGATGACTGTAGACATATATTGGCGTGACCCCTCCACGAAGATTGCCTCAGCCACAACTGGAAGTGATGGAAGCTACAGTGCAACATACACTATACCATCAGGCATAACTGCTGGAACATATTATGTGAAGGCAGTGTTCGGGGGCTACGGAGTATATGCAGCCTCCCTTGCAGAGAAAACTGTAACTGTGACGATGTGGATGCCAATTGAATTGAAGGCTGAACTTGTAACCTCAGCCTCAGCAATAATTGTTGGAGCATTCATGACAATGTATGGGAGGATGAGGAGAAGTGTCCGTTAAAACGCTTGAATCCACACCTGTATTCACGGATCAAGATTTAGCGATACCGATGTTCTGGAGTGGAAACCATGCAACTAGAACTGTGAGGATTGGAGGATTACTTGGGAGGAAGCCAACCTATGCAAAGATGAGGGTGAAAATCAATGCTGTTTGGCCTTGGCCTCAGCCAATTGAAACCCATTTAACGATAAATGTGAATGGAGTTGAGAAGTGCATCCTCCCAATGCAGGTTTCAGATTGGCAGGAATATGATGTTATGGATGTAATAAGGGATGGAGACAACATGTTTGAAGCTGTACTCTGGACTACAGTTCCCCTACCATACAATAGGGGAGTGAACTTCACAATATACCTTGACACTGACGCCTCCACTGAAGTTAGACTTCCAAGCCAGCCTCCACAGTTATGGTGGTATGCATTGGCAGGCTTAGTTGGATTAACATTCATAGTTGTATTGGTGAGGAGGTGAAATGGATGCTACTATACAGCTATGGAAAAATCCCCCCATACAGGAAATATGTGAAGGTTGACTTGGAAACTATGGGTGAAGCTGAGAAGGGGCAGGAGTTTCTAGTTGTCGTTAAGACTACGCCGATACCAGCTGAAAGGGCGAGTGAACTTGCCATGCAATTGAAGAATGGTTTAATGGAGAAGTTCAATGCGAAAACCCATTATATAGCTGTAAAGGATGATGAGATAACAATGTATATAACTGGAAGCCCATTCGCATGGTCACTGCTAATTGCATGGCTGCCAGCAATCCTCGGATTATTTGGGATAGCGATGCTTGGAATTGGAATATGGAATGCAGTTGCATCAGTTCCAAGCTGGGTTTACGCAACACTGATAGGTGGAATATTCATACTATACATGTCCCCATACATTGTTAAAATGGTGAGCAGGAAATGACTGACATTCAAACTGCAACTGAAATGGCTAGGAAAAAGTATCTTCCAATGAACGGCATAATTGCAGTGAGCAACGATGGATATAACATAATATTCTACGTGGAAAAAGAGGATGATGCGAGGAAGGTTCCAGCATCATTCATGGGATACCGCTGCATAGCAATGGTTATTGGAAAACTAATGAAGCTATAGTTTTATGGGGTGATATGATGAGTGTGGAGCTGCATGAGGCAGTGAATATTCTATCACAGAAGTTTCTAATGCAACCTGGAATTGTAGGAGTTGGAAGTGGGGGAAGCCTAAGAGTCTACATTGAGGATTGGAGCTACGCCCATATGATTCCAGAGTCAATCCTCGGATACAATGTGGAAGTCAAAGTTATTGGAAAACTATACACTCTTCAAAGGGTTAGACCACTGGTTGGCGGTATAAGTGTTGGTAGCAGCCTAATTGGGGCTGGAACACTATCCTATGCAATAATTCTGCCAGACGGAAGGATTATGCTGTTAAGCAATAGACATGTATTCTATGGTCCTCCTGGAACACCAATACTTAGCCCAGCAATACTTGATGGTGGAAGAATCCCAGATGACGTTGTAGGATACATTGATGGCTACATTGAAATAAAGCCTCCCCCAAGCTTGAATAAGGTGGATATTGCACTTGCCACCACAACAGTTCCAGCCTCCCCAAACGAAATAATAAATATAGGAAGAATAAATGGCGTTGCAACTGCAACTGTTGGAATGAATGTGAAGAAGGTTGGAAGGACAAGTGGACTTAGCTATGGCTCAATAACCGACGATCATGTCTCAGTGAAGGTCTATGGATATGAAGGCATGGAATATGCATTGTTCGAGGACTGCATAATGACAACTGCAATGGCTAAAGGTGGAGATAGTGGTAGTGCAGCTTTAACTTTGGATAACATGCTTGTAGGATTGATTTTCGCTGGAAACGATAATGTCACGGTGGCATGTAAAGCAACAAACATTCAAGAAGCTTTGAGAAGCTTAACTATTCAAAAAGGAATACCAGTTAACTTGATGGGTTTAGCCCCACTACTCGTCGGCTCATTCATATACTTCGGTGGAAAAATGTGGAAATAGTTATTTTTGTTCGAAAAATTGACAACTGTATTCATCTCTACCTATCTTCATGAATTTCCATTTCCCATTGAAGTTTCCCTTTTTGCATTTGATGAAGATGTTGTTTGGTGATAGTTCACTGCGATTTATCTCTGCATATTTACAATTTAGACATTGAATTTCAGGAATGAGAATCACCTATAAAAATTAGTTATGGGTTCCTTAAAAAATTAATGTTTTTGTATGTTTTGTTTGACTGCTTCTTCAGCTTTCGCCTTTATCATTGCAACATCTTTTTCTGTTAGCATTCCTTCCTCGAGGAGTAGCTTCTCATAGGAGAATGTGAGGATTAATAGGTGGCTATATAGGATTATTGGGTGAATCCTCCTTTTATCAGCTTCTTTAACGAGCATTTCACATAGTTCTGAGGCATCCTCATTCTGCCTCCAATACTCCTTACTATCCATTTCACCCATATTTCATCTCCCTCCAATGTCTTGCTTTAAGATGATTTTTAGCATCATTTAAACTTCCAAATTTACATCCACATAGCCTGCAAACATATACAGTCATTGTTCCATGAATGTCAGGGTTCCGCCAAAAGCTCCATGCTACACGTTTAACTGTAATGTAGCTTTCAAGTGGAAGCTCCTCACTCATCATATTTCAACCTCCACAAGCAATTTATCCTCCCCAATTATCTTGTCACTCATATATAATATAAATGTTAGCATTAGAGCCTTAAGGAAAGTTGTTGGTAGACGTAGGGCAATTCTCCCAAGCCAATCAAGCTTGGGGTGAACCAAGCATATATTGTAGGATTTAACCAAACCATCCAGGCGAGCTAAATCACGTGCATAAATCCTATATAGAATCCTTTTACTCATTCTTCATTCACCTTTTGTTTTAGTTATAATTAGGCTTTTATTGTTTAAGTCTATTTCCACATTGACTTTTTCTCCATATCTGAATGGGAAGCAACTGTCTTGGCATACTTCTACTGGAAGTATGATGGTGTATCTCTTCTTCCCCTTAACCCATTTTACAACTCCAATTCCCTTCAACATTGCTTCTCAGCCTTCTTCCACCTTGATTCTGCTTCTTGTGAGTATTCATAGTCTATGCAGTATGTCTTTGCTTTTTCAACTCCATATTTGAGTCTGCATTTAACGTTTCCATTAATGTCTATGCTTTCACAATGTTTACATGTTGGGCATAATGAAATTCTGCGTAGAATCTCCATTTTCTTCCAATGATCTTCAACGCGTATTTTAATCACGTATGCTCTCTCTTCCTCAGGTGTCATTTCCACAATTTCCTTTTCATTAATATTTTCCATGAAACTTCACCATATAAGTTTAATGAGAAACTTTTATATAAAGGTTTCGCATATATATGAATTATGAAGCCCATGAAAGTTGAGTATGCAGAATATGTGGATGAAGATATTGGGAGAGTCTACAAGTATAGGAGGGGGACTGGAAGCAACCAATACATCATACGTGTACCAGCAAGCCTAGGGAGAAACCCGAAATTCCCATTCATAGACAAAGAACCAGTAAAAATCAGAATAGAAGGAAACAAACTAGTCATAGAGAAAATTAAACATTAAACTTTATTTTTAATTGCTAGGATTTTCTGTTTTGCTTCTCTACTGGTTTCTGCTGAGGGCATCCGTATGTAGCTACGATCAATTGGTGCTTCTGGGATGATGTATTTCCCATTTAGGATTTCTGTTTCAATTTTCCCTTTAACCTCTTCTTCTTTTATTGTTTGAATGTGGTTTGATAGGTTGTCAACTATTTTTCTGGCGATGGATGTGGCTAGTTTTATTGGTATATTGTATGTTTTCCTTATATGTTCTCTTAGGTTGAAGGTTTCCTTTGCCTTTGAAACATGGGTTCTAATTTCATTTTTAAGCCAGCTGAGGAGTTTGCAGAGGAGTTTCAATAGGTTTTCCACTGGACTTCTATATACAGTATACAATTTATTGTATATAGTATTTAGTAGTTTGTCTGGATCGTAGCTGTGTAGTAGTGGTGGTATGTCTAGGGATTCTATGAGTTTGACGAATCGCTTGCCATAGAATCTTGTAAGCATCCGTTTAAGGATCATGGTTAACTTGTCTTTGAACTGTATTTCATCTTCAGCGTTTATTATTATTGGCTCAACAAACCAGCCTTTATATCTGAATGGACGTAGATACCCCTTCCAACCCTCCATTTTAACCTTTAACCTCTGTTTTTCAGTTGGCTTCCAGCCTATTATAATCATGGTTTTATCATTTTGGTGATCCAGCAGCCTAAGGTATTCTCCACAGTTCCCCCTCACATATTTATCCTCATCCTCCACGATCCCAGCTATATTATCATAGCCGAGTTCACTGACAGTTTTGAAGTGAGTTAAATTCCCCCTAACCTCCCCTCCACTCATAACTGTTGGATAGAAGAATGTGTCACTACATCTCCCAACATTATAGTCTATTAAAGCCTTACTCCAACCCCAACCGTAAACTTCACTGTAAACCTCATCCTGCAAAGCCCTATTAAACTGGACAATAACCCTCATTGCTAAGGCTCTGAAATCATTGAAATCTTGAACCGAAAAGCTTAAATAATGGTTTCCACCAATTCTACCGTGAAGCTGACCCCTATTGGGGATGACGATGGGAGGCATTTTCTTTACCTCTTTTAAAATAACTAGAGACAAAAAAACTATAAAAACCTTTTCGTATAGATTTTTAGAGTTTTTCCTCAACTTTTTTAGAGAATTGCTCCATTGAGTTCAAATTTGCTAAACATGACTTGAAGTCATACAATGAAAAGATTGTATGTTGATGGTTTGTGAGGAAAACAAAATTAGATTTGTTGAATCTCTGGATTAGTAGAGATTTATTCTCTTACCAACTTTTTTTAGTTAATAAATACCATAGTTATTCTGTACTACTCAGTGCAGAATATTGAGAAATGGAAGTAGAATTTTATTTTCAATACTTAAGTTGGATAAAAAGAATAAATCAGTAAGTAGTTTTAAAAATGACCTCAACAAATCATGTTTTTAATCTATTTTCCCCCCCTAATCATCTCCTGTTAAAATGTCAACTGACAGGAGAAG
>Ga0078972_1004462_pt1 | contig 38162 bp, 37 predicted proteins | sample YelNatPaOPGAMG01_FD_67568 | JGI IMG/M metagenome (GOLD analysis project Ga0078972, IMG submission 67568) | Hot spring thermophilic microbial communities from Obsidian Pool, Yellowstone National Park, USA - OP-RAMG-01 (SPADES assembly) (version 2) | ecosystem: Environmental > Aquatic > Thermal...
AATTGAATCCACCCGGTACATTTTGAGACTGGGCAAAGAAATCGTGGATGTAACTTGGATATATCGTTATTCCCCATCCAAGCATGTAAATATCGAAGTTGAAGTTCTCGTTAAACACGGCGTTGACTATGTTGTTGAAACTCGTCAGATCGGCATAGAGCGGAATGCCTATATCGTTGGCCCACTTTTCTATCCACAAGGCAATCGTTGCTCTTATCGGATCATACCCTGCAGATGGTGCTAACATGGTTATCTGCTTTATGAGTTTCCCATCCGGACCCATAAGTCCTTCTCCACGCTGGACAAGTTGACCATTTTCTATCTTTGGAGCGATAAGCCATGTGAATCCCGCTTTTTTCAGCACATCTATTGCTGCTTCATATCTTTGTGCTGTGTCCATGCCTTCTCCATAATACGTGAGATTTGGATCGTACCAGAATTTGTTGCCAGGAGGTACCAAAGAAGCAAGTGGCACTATAGAGCCTGGCAGAATCTTGTTTGCCAGCATGTTTCTGTCTATCAAATAGGCTATGGCGACTCTGAATGCTTTGTTGTTCATAGGATATCTTCTCATGTTAAAGGCTATGTAATCAAAGCCAAGGTCTTGGTTTTGGACTATTTTGACATTTGGATTCGTTTGAAGTTCCTGCACGAAACCTTTCTCAAGACCGTTTGGACTGAGCATGTAGCCGATTGTGCCTTTCATAAGCGCAGCAACGGCTGCGGTTTGGTTTTGATAGATATCGTAAACTATTGAATTAACGTAAGGCCCTGTAACAAACGTATGATCAATAGTGCCTTCGGGTGTACCGTAGTATGTTTGATTTATTCCAAGTGCCGGATCTACGTACTGAATGGCACCGTTGGCATATTCTATCTCCTGCTCGCCTTTAAAAGAATAATTTTGAATGGCCGTATCTTTTATAAATGCACCCTGTTGCCACTGAGAGACCGTTATAGGTCCTATTGATGGTTCATCGTAGAGGTTTTTATCGTAATTCATCATGTACTGAGCGGGATTTGAAGTTTTAAGAGCCGCTTCGTAAACCGGCTCCCAGAATTTTTCCTGTACTATTGGAGCCATAAGTGTATCATATATGAATTCTCCGCTCGGTTGTTTGACGTAAAGATCAACTGTGTAATCGTTAACTTTTGTTGCCTTTATGAAATTGTAAGGTGCCGGTGGATAATCTCCACCCCAGTTTCCGGGCAGATTAAGTTCAAAAGGCACGTTATAGGAGAAAACCACATCGTTTGCCGTGAATGGTGTTCCATCTGACCATTTTACACCTTTAAGCAAGTGAACTGTTGTAACGTATGCAGATGTTCCGTCGACTGTGGTTGCCTGAAATGTTGACCAGAAGCCGTCTGCCAAACTTGGCACCAACTGATTTGTGACGTCCGACAGACCGTAAAGTGAACCGTACTTGTCGATCGCCGGATAAAAGTTCCACGAAGTTGCGTTTGGCCCTAACATGGACCAGATATTCAGAGATGTGATATCGGAATACATACCGAAATTCACAACTCCGCCTGCGAGTGCCACACCAATGAACATACTGCCAATTAATAATAATACAAGCACTCTTTTCATTACCCAAAACCTCCTTTCAAAATGTAAAGATGCGGCGAATACCGCAATAACATTCAAAATAACCGTAAAGACAGAATTAAAGGGATACTGTTTACTTTTATTGACGTAATTGTTTAATGTTTATTACCTACAAGTACCCGCAACTTAATTTATATCTTAACTCTTAACAAATTTGATGTCAATTAAGAAATGTTGTAGAATAGGTAAAAAAAAAATTACGATCATGATTTAACTCGTAATTTGCTAAATTTTAATCAACTTTTCTTGTTCTATTTCCGTTTTGCCTGTTTCAACATGGCTGAGATCTATCTGTTCGCCTTCAGGGATAAAAAGCTTTATCTTCACATTTTCACCGAAAACAGGTGGGGACACGTAAAAATATCCTGATTTCTTAAATTTGTATCTTACCTTATCGAATTCGTCGTATTTACATTGAATTTCGACTATGCGCCCTTCAAGAAATCTTTTTTTTGCTCCATTTTCAAGGGCAATTTTTGTGGCATAACCGTAAGCGTTGATTAAGCCTCTTATGCCAAGTTTTATTCCACCGAAATATCTTGTTACAACTACAACGATTCTGTCTAAATTAGCCGATTTTATCGCGTTAAGAATGGGTTTGCCAGCCGTTCCGGATGGTTCACCGTTATCCGAGCATAGTTCAAATTCTCCAACCTTGTAAGCCCAGCAATTGTGATTTGCATCGTTGAATTCTTTTGAGATGGCGGATATAAATGATTTCGCTTCATCGACATTTTCAACGTGTCCTGCCGTCGATATGAAGATCGATCTTTGAATCGTTACCCTTTCTCTTGTTTTTTCGATCGATACAAATGAATCGAAGTGTTTTTCGTTTTCATCCTTCATAGATAAGGGGTTTTCTGAAATCATCTTTGCAAATATTCGTGTTGAATTTCAAATAAAGTTTGTAAAGATTGGAAGCCTTAAGATCGAAGTTTAATTGATCTTGAGCAAGTGCTATATCGACATTCCTGTTTTGGATTGTACTTTTAAATTCGGAGAGATTTGAAATCAAAGGTATAGAAGATCTGTCAGAGATAAGTCGTAAAACGTGTCTTGAATTTTTTCTGAAACCTAACAGTCTTAAATATTGAGGCCCTGACTCATTTGACCTCGAAATGAATGATTTTTCAATCTCAAAAATGACATATATCATTCTTCTTTTTATCCTTGTGATGGTAAAACGTTTTGTGTTGACAAGTTGGAGAAAGGATTTTGAATCCTTTGCAAAACAAGCTGCCCTGAAAAATCTTTCGGATAATCCTTCGTTGAAACCATAGATGTTTTCAAGACCTTCTCTTCTCAATAGTATGATCTTTTCGCGCACAAGATCGAAAAAGTCTTCAAAAAATATCGGCCCTTTACCATTTGAAAATTCCCTTTGAAGTATCTCAGCGGAAAAATCAGGTAAACCTTCAATCTGTTTTCCTTGAAATATCGCTTTTCTTATCGCCGTGGCACTTGGAATGGAAGTTATGTTTTCATCGTTGTAATTTGATCCTATTCTTTTTATCGTATGAGGCATAATTTTAGATCTCAACTTTTTTAACGCAACCACGTACTCTATGCCAAGAATGTTGTTTGAATATCTCATCTCTTCGGCTTTTTCATCTATTAACCTCGAAATTGCAAGCCTTCTTGCGTTTGGAAAAGATAAACCCGCCTTAAGATTTTCTTTGAGGCCGTTTTTGAATTCTTCCGGCTCTTCAAAGACCAAAGATGCTATTTTCTCAATATTTTCGATATCATTGCTTTCAGAACCAAAGACGATATCGTCAACCACATTTGTAGAATTGAGTATTCCAATTGCACCCTTTGCAAAACCACTTGCATCCTGAATAGCGTAAATAGCCGGAAGTTCAAAAACAACGTCCACTCCGGCACGCAAGGCCATTTCAGTCCTTGCAAACTTTTCAACGATCGCGGGTTCTCCCCTTTGAACAAAATCGCCGCTCATAACGGCGATCGTGAAATCAGGTTTTACAAGATCAATGGCATTTCTCAAATGATACAGATGGCCTGCATGAAACGGATTGTATTCGACTACTATGCCGAGCACTCTCATGATTCACCAACCGCGTATATGAGATCAAGCATGGAAATGATTGTCATCAGAACGGTGTAAAGAAAGATAAGAAACCCTATCAGATCCAAAAGAGAATTGTCCGTCTGAACTCTGAGAAAATCAAATCCAAACCAGTTTATGCCGTATAATAGCATCTCAAAGGTTTCAAATATTAAGGCAATTGAATTTGCTATAACCGCCATAGAAGAGAAAAGGTACCCTTCATACCCATCCGTTAACCTTTTAACGTTTGATAATTGGATTGATATGCCTGCAATTATCATTGAAATCAAAATGACCAAAAAAAATCGAGAAAGGTAGACGGTTGAACCAAAAAATTGACTCATCGAAAGTGATAACGTTACTATCGTTATGAAAAGCACAAGAATAGCACCCGCCACGAAAGTCTCGATTTCACCCGAAAAGAAATTGATGAATGTCCTTAAAGTTTTCAAATTTAAAACACCTCGAAATCTTTATACCCTTGAACTGGAATTTCTTCAAATTCAACAGAATCAACTCTTGAAAAAGCAGAGCCTTCATACAGATACGTTTCGAATGCCAACAAATCAGGTCCCTCTCCTTCAGCAACCACTTTGACCGATCCATCATCAAGATTTTCAACATATCCCTTTATTCCCAGTGCTTTTGCACGGTTATAGATGAAAGATCTGAAGCCAACACCCTGAACGATTCCCTTGATGATGTAAACTCTTGAGATCATCATATCTGTCCGATCGATTCAAGATATTTAAGAGATCTGAAAGTTCCCATTCCGTCATCGTTATCGGTTATGTAAGTGGCAACTTTTCTGAGTTTTTCATTTCCCGGAACCATGGCAAAACTTATTCCGGATTTTTCAAGCAATTCCGAATCATTTTCCCCATCTCCGAAAGATATCGTATCTTTGAAAGAAAAATTCAATTTTTTGGAAACGAATTCTACGGCGGATCTTTTGTTGACGCCCTTTTTCACGAACTCAAGGTAAATCTTTGAAGATGTGAAAATATCGGCATTTTTTTGAATGACCTTAACTGCCTTTGCTTTTGTGAGATCGATTTTGTCTGCCGTTTCGATGGCAAGAATTTTAAATATACATCCAGATTTAGTGACTTCGTCAAGATTTTGAACAACTTTGTATTCGATTTCAGCCTGTTGAGAATAAGCACGGGAAAATTCGTTTTCTTCTTCGACATAAAGTAGATCGTCAACGTAAATTTGCCTGTGAATTTTTTCTTTCCTTAGGAAATTCAAGATTGAAAGTGCATAGACTTTGTCAAGGCAAAATTTGTAAAAGGTGCCGTTCAAATAAATCAAAGACCCATTGTAAGCGATCTCTATCCCTGAAAGATCATTTTTTTTAAGCAGCTGATCCATAGATGAGAACATTCTTCCGGATGCAAAGATCACTATGTGCGATTTTGACAAATTTTTAATCAGATCTCTTAATTTTGGATCTATTCGAGAATTAACGACAATCGTTCCGTCAAGATCAAAAATGAGGATCTTTTTCATTTGATGGACCTCACTTTACATTTAAATCAATCAAATTATATACTATACTAAACCTCTTTTAAAAGTGAAATGAATAAATAGCACGTAGCACGTGGCGGAAAGAGATTAGTGATTAGTGAGCAATGAGCAGTAAATGGCGAATGCCGGAGCCAACGATATTTCATATTTAAAGTTGATCAAGTATATTTCATGAATGCACATATTCTATACTAAATCTCTTTTAAAAGTGAAATGCACATTTGAGTTTGGCGCAGGGCATGATGCCTCGAGGTGGCCTTCGCAGCGCAGCGAGGACAGACACCGAAAGGCGAATGCCGGAGCCAACGATATTCCATATTTAAAGTTGATCAAGTATAACAAAATGAAAAAACACAAAACATTTTCTTTGTCCTTCTGTAAGAACTTAGGAGTCTATGATATCTGTCTTTGTCATGTATCGATGAATATCTCTATCTCTTCAGCACTCCAAGTGCTTTACCAACTTTTTCGAATTTTTCGAGTGCGAAATCAAGAGACTTTTTTGTATGAACAGCGCTTATCATCACGCGAATACGGGCTTTCCCTTTTTGAACTGTCGGATAGCCAATCGATTGGGCAAAGATACCTTCTTCAAAGAGTCTCTTGCTAAAATTGGAAGCAACCTGCGCATCGTAGAGCATCACCGGCGTTATAGGAGTCTGGCTATGACCTATGTCGAAACCAATCGATTTCATATGATCTTTGAAATATTTTGAATTATCCCAGAGTTTTTTGACGAGATCGTCACTTTGTGCCAACACTTGAACAGCCGCGAATATTGCCCCAACATCCGGTGGAGTCGGAGCGCTTGAAAAAAGAAACGGCCTTGCCTTTTGTTTGAGATAATCTATCAAAACTTTATTGCCTGCGACGTATCCTCCAACAACGCCAAAGGCCTTCGACATGGTTCCTATATCTATATCTACCTTTCCTTCAAGTTTGAATTGAGCGACAATTCCCTTTCCATGGGGGCCAAGTACTCCTTCTCCGTGCGCATCATCTACCATAACCATCACGCCATATTTTTCACCAAGTTTGACTATGCCATCAAGAGGAGCTACATCTCCGTCCATGCTAAAAACACCGTCCGTAACTATAAGTCTTCTTCTTCCATCGTTTGTCTTGATCTTATTTTCAAGATCATCGAGATCGAGATGATTCCATCTTATTATCTGGGCACCAGATAATCTGCATCCATCTATTATGGAAGCATGATTTAACTCATCACTGAAGATAACATCCTCTTTTGAAAAAAGAGGTGGAATGGCAGCCTGATTTGCGTTAAACCCAGATTGAACAAGCATGGCCGCTTCAGTGCCTTTAAAATCCGCAAGTGCTTTTTCAGTTTCTTCATGGATCGATAAAGTGCCGGCTATCGTTCTAACCGCTCCGGGACCAACTCCCCATTTTTCTATAGCTTCCATCGCAGCCTTTTTCAATCTTTGATCGTCCGCAAAACCGAGATAATTATTCGAACAAAGATTCAAAACTTTTTTATTGGAAATTGTAAGCCACTCTCCTTGAGGGCTCTCAAGCGTTCTTATGTTCGTGTAAAGCCCTGCTTTTTTAAGTTCTTCAAGTTCATCTGAAAGTACTTTCCAGTCAAACATGATACCGCCTCCTCAAAGTTTCAAAACGATCTTGCCACATTTCCCTGCTTCCATCAATTTAAAGCCACGCTCGTAATCATCAAAATCAAGCACATGCGTTATTATCTTAGACAGGTCAAGTTTTTTGCTCTTCAAAAGTTCTGCTCCTCTGTACCAAGTTTCAAACATTTTTCTTCCAGTTATGCCATATATTCTTATGGCCTTGAAAATGACGAGATCGTTAAGATTTATTTGAACATCTTTATCGTAAACGCCAAGCAAAGAAGCTCTGCCTGCATTTGTAAGCGATGTAAGTCCATCTTTGAGTGCCTGAGGATTGCCGCTCATTTCTATCATAACATCAGCACCATCACCGTTGGTTTCTTTCTTTACAACGTTGACAAGAGATTCTTTTCTCGGATCAACCACAACATCAGCACCTATTTCCTTTGCGAGATCCCTCCGATAATCGTTGACTTCGCTGACGATTATTTTCGCAGCCCCAGCTGTTTTCAGCACACCTATGGCCAGCAAGCCTATTGGTCCGGCACCGGTGACAAGCACATTTTTACCCGTCACATCCTCGACAAAAATTGTGTGGATGGCATTACCGAGCGGTTCCTGAACGGAAGCCCATATTGGAGGAATTGAAGGATCGTTTTTCCATAAAACGATCTCTGGAACTTTAACGTACTCGGCAAAAGCACCGTTCATATCAACACCGAGAATTTTAAGATTCTGGCACACATGCATGTTGCCAGTTCTGCATTGTTTGCAATGCTGACATGGGATATGTGTTTCGGAAGAAACGAAATCTCCAATCGAAACGAGCGAAACATCTCTTCCAACCGAGACAACTTCACCGGCAAATTCGTGACCCAATATCTGAGGCACTTTTATATGGCTTTTTGCCCATTCGTTCCAAAGCCATATGTGCAAATCCGTTCCACAAATCGAAACGGCTTTGACTTTCACAAGCACTTCATGAGGTTCAAGCGATTTTGGAACATCAACCTTAACCAATTTAGCACCGTAATTCGGAGCATCTTTAACGATTGCCTTCATCTTATCTGGCAAATTGTTTGTCACCGTCATTCATCTCCTCTGAATTTTCTTTAGTACAAAGAAAATTTTACCACCAAAATGAAATAAAAATTAGTGATCTAAAATATACTATTTTTTTGTACTATTATATTGAGGGGTGCACCTCACAACTTTTGATTGGAGGGATGTAAATGGCCGTTGGAACAAGACCTGTAAACGAAGTTTCGAAAGCAGTTTCTCTTACCATTTCTCTTGACACCGGTACACTTGATCAAAATGGAAATCCAGTCATCAACCGTGCAAGAATAAGCGGAATAAAAGAAAACGCGGCATTTGAGGATCTATACGATGTTGCATACCTTTACGCATCTCTGACTACAAAAAATATTGTGGATATTGCCATCGGAGTCAACTCTGGAATAGGGCCAATCGACTGAGGAGGGATGAATGATGAAGTACTTAAACATGAGGTGGGTTAATGCTCAAGATGGTTCCACGAAAACGTTGAGAGTAAATGACGTGAAAAACGATCTCACACAAGCGGAAGTAATGACTTTCATGGAAAAAATTGCAACTACAAATCTTTTAAAGACATCAAAAAATTCTCTTGTTGACACCGTTGATTCTGCCACAATAGTCGATACAACTTCCAGCCAACTTTTCAACTTAGTCCAATAACCAAAAGGGGAGGGCTTCCTCCCCTTTTAAACATCGAGGGGGAATGTGAATATGGAATGGATAAAAATGCTTTTGAACGTTAAAAATTTCATCGAAATAGCAGTTGTGATGGTCGAACACCCGGGTGGTGGAGCAGAAAAAAAGCAAAAGGCGCTTGAAATAATTCACATTTTGATGAAAGAAAATGACATACATTTACCGTTACCCGATCAAATAATCGATGCGATCATAGGTTTTGCAATAGATACCTTTGTAAACTGGGCAAATGAAAACATATGGAAAAAGGGAAGCGAAGAAAATGGATAAGATGGAAAGAGCCGTAAGAAAACTCGTGAGCAAATATGCCCATTCTGTCAGAAAATGTGAATTTGAAGATCTTTGCCAAACGATATGGTACCTTGTTATCTCCTCAAAGAAAACTTACGATCCTTCAAAAGGAAAATCGCCTGAATCTTACGCTTACTACTTTGCAGACATGAAATTAAAAGATCATTTTGGAAGGCGTGTCAATTTACCCGGGACCAGCGGTGTTTTTTCACTTTTGCAATTCAAAGCCGATATGATAGAGGATACGGAAAATCTTCCGGATCTTTCACAAGATGAAAACTTCATGGATGATGTGGCTGAAAACATAGAGAATGAAAAAACAGAATATGCAGATGAAACATTTGAGGCACCTGATTAAGGTGCCTTTTTTTTGATCAATTTCAAATGCGATTCCCAATCAGATTTGGAATGACAGAAAGGCTGGGTATCTCTGTACATTCATGAAATATTTACGGATAAATTCTTAGTCTTTTCCACGTACGGGCATCCGCTACATTCTTCTCTAATTTCTAATCCCTTTTTTGCTTGTCCTGCTCACCGATCACGCGTTACGCATCAAAAATCATAATTGATTTGACAAAATAAAGATATGTGATATAATACTTTTTGGTAAAATTAAATAAAGCCTAAGGGCCATTAGCTCAGCTGGTAGAGCAACTGACTCTTAATCAGTAGGCCGCAGGTTCGAATCCTGTATGGCCCACCAGGCGATCCTCAAAAGGGATCTAAGAAGAAGCCGCCGCTTCTCACCTTTACCTTAAGAAGGGAAGAGGTTTTAGAGATTTGCTGTCTTTAAGACGGGTGGCTTTTGTCCACCCGATTTTTAATTTTAGAGGTGATGATAATACCGAAAAGTGAATTTTTGAAGAACGAAGAAATACACTATTCATCAGTAAGGCTAATAGGACCTGATGGTTCTCAACTCGGTATCGTGAAGCGCACCGAAGCACTTCAAAAAGCATCGGAATACGGCATGGATCTTGTACTCGTATCCGCGGGTTCTAATCCACCTGTGTGCAAGATAATGGATTTTGGTAAATACATGTACGAGCAAAGCAAAAAACAAAAGAAATCCAAAAACGTTTCCGATGTGCTTAAGCAGATGAAATTCAGGCCCAAAATAGATGAACATGATTACCAAACAAAACTTTCACACGTGAGAAATTTCATAGAAAGTGGAAACAAAGTAAGAATTACCATAATGTTTCGCGGAAGAGAAATGGCTTTTACCGACAAGGGAAAAGAAATTCTTGAAAGAATATCGAAAGATCTCGCAGATGTGGCCGAAATAGATTCTCCACCCTTGCTTGAAGGTCGAGACATGAGAATGGGTCTCAGACCTAAAAAGGTTAATTACGCCAAGGAGGTTAACGTAAATGAAATCAAAAATGAAGGTTAGAAAGAGTGCGGCAAAAAGATATCATGTAACCGGATCTGATAAGATAATGCGTGAATCCGCAAAAAGAAATCACAAAAATTATCACAAATCCGCGGCACAGGAAAGAAGACTCGATGTCAGCAAAGAAGTTTCCAAAAGTGACAAAAAAAGGGCAAGAAGAACTCTTGGCATTTGATCAAAGGAGATGTGAATTATGCGCGTTAAAAGAGGTATAACCAAAAGGCAACGACACAACAAAGTACTTAATGCCGTCAAAGGTCATCTTGGTGCAAGAAGAAGACATTACAGATATGCCAAAGAGGCTGTAACTAAATCCGGTATAAATGCTTACATAGGCAGAAAACAGAAAAAGCGTTCGATGAGATCTTTGTGGATAACGAGAATAAACATCGCCGCAAGGGATTCAGGACTTAAATACAGTGAGTTTATGCATGGACTTGATCTTGCAGGCGTAAACGTTAACAGAAAGATCCTCGCTCAACTTGCGGTTGAAGATATGGATGCTTTCAATTCTTACGTTGAGATAGCAAAAAAACATCTTGTAAACAACGTTCAGTAAGATTATTTAACGGAGGTGTATGATGGCTAATAAATACGTTTATTTCTTCGGAAACGGGACCGCAGAAGGCGGTGCCGACATGAAAGAAATTCTTGGTGGAAAAGGTGCAAATCTCGCCGAGATGGTCAAAATAGGTATATCCGTTCCAGCTGGCTTCACGATAAGCGCGGAAATATGCGATTATTATTACAAACATTCAAAAACATATCCACCAGAATTAAAGAACGAAGTCGAATCAAATCTCAAAGCACTTGAAAAGGCCACAGGCAAAAAATTCGGGGACTCAAAGAATCCTCTGCTCGTTTCCGTTAGATCCGGAGCAGCAGTTTCGATGCCGGGTATGATGGATACGATACTTAATCTTGGTCTTAACGATCAAACGGTCATTGGCCTTGCAAAGTTAACGTCTAATGAAAGATTTGCCTATGATTCTTACAGAAGATTCATACAGATGTTTGGCGATGTGGCACTGGGTATAGAACACAACAAATTTGAAAAAGAGATCGAAGCCATAAAAGCAAAACGAGGCATAAAACTTGACACCGAAATGAAAACCGAAGAGTTAAAGGAACTTGTTGAGAATTACAAGAAATTATACGTGAAAGAAGGAAAAGAATTCCCGCAAGACCCTCTTAAACAACTCTGGATAGCCATAGATGCAGTTTTCGGATCATGGATGAACAAAAGAGCCATAGATTACAGAAGAATAAACAAAATACCTGAAGGTTCGATGCTTGGGACTGCCGTCAGTGTTGTTTCAATGGTCTTCGGAAATATGGGCGACGATAGCGGAACAGGAGTTGCATTTACAAGAGATCCATCTACTGGTGAGAAAAGAAGGTACGGAGAATTTCTCAGAAATGCCCAAGGTGAAGATGTCGTTGCCGGTATAAGAACTCCTGAAGATCTCGAAGGACTCAAAAGAGTTTCCAAAGAAGCTTACGACGAACTTTACAGGATATTCGATATACTTGAAAAACATTACAAAGACATGCAAGACGTTGAATTCACAGTTGAGCATGGCAAACTTTACATGCTTCAGACAAGAAGTGCAAAAAGAACTCCGCGTGCCGCTGTAAAAGTTGCCGTTGACATGGTTAACGAAAAGTTGATAGACAAGAAAACTGCCATCATGCGTGTTACCACGGATCAGGTCGATCAACTTTTACATCCAATGTTTGACATGAACGAAAAGAAAAAGGCAATTGCCGAAAAGCGCATGATCACAACCGGACTTGCCGCTTCGCCAGGTGCCGCGACCGGTAAAGTCGTTTTTGATGCCGACAAGGCTGCAAATCTTGGAAAGAAAGAACCCGTTATTCTTGTTAGACCCGAAACCTCTGCCGAAGACGTTGCAGGTATGGCCGGTGCAGAAGGTATACTCACGGCAAGAGGTGGTAGAACATCCCATGCTGCCGTTGTGGCGAGAGGCATGGGTAAGTGTGCAGTTGTCGGTGCGGAATCGATAAGCGTAGACGACGAGCGCAAGTTGTTCACCGTCAATAGCACAACAGTCAAAGAAGGAGACTGGTTATCTATAGATGGATCAACCGGAGAAGTTTTCTTGGGTCAGATAAAGACCATAAAGCCCGAAGGACTTGAAGGAGACCTCGCAACGTTGCTTAAATGGGCAGATCAAATAAGAAGACTTGGCGTTAGAACAAACGCAAACACGCCAACGGATGCAAAAGTCGCGAGAGTTTTTGGCGCTGAAGGTATAGGACTCTGCAGAACAGAACGTATGTTTTTCGCCAATGACAGAATACCGGCAGTCAGACAGATGATCTTCTCCAACACCGCGGAACAAAGAGAAAGAGCACTTGACAAAATAATGCCGATGCAAAAAGAAGATTTCAAGTCAATTTTCAGAGAAATGGATGGAAAGCCTGTCACAATAAGACTTATAGATCCACCTTTGCATGAATTTTTGCCGCAAGATGAAGAAACGTTAAGGCAATTGGCAAAAGATATGGGTTTAAGTTATGAACAGATCTCCGAAAGGGCAGCTGCTTTGAAGGAATTCAATCCGATGCTTGGTCACAGAGGTTGCAGACTTGAAATAACCTACCCTGAAATACCAACAATGCAGGTCAAAGCCATAATTCAGGCCGCGATCGAACTCATAAAAGAAGAAAAAATAAACGTCATTCCTGAGATAATGGTGCCACTTGTCGGTCACGTAAATGAACTCAAGTTCTTAAAAGAAGTGATAACAAAAACTGCTGATGAATTGATAAGAAATAGTGGAGTCAAACTGACCTATCTTGTTGGAACGATGATTGAGATACCAAGGGCAGCGGTTACAGCGGATCAAATTGCCAAAGAGGCGCATTTCTTCTCATTTGGAACCAACGACCTTACACAAACAACCTTTGGATACAGCCGGGATGACAGTGGTAAATTTTTGAACGATTATCTTGAGAAGGGCATAATACCAGTAGATCCATTTAAAACTCTTGACAAAGACGGAGTCGGAGAACTTGTAAAGATGGGGACGAAAAAAGGAAAGAAGTCAAATCCAAAACTGGAAGTTGGAATATGCGGTGAACACGGTGGCGATCCTGACTCAATAAGAATCGTCGATGAAATAGGAATTGATTACGTGAGTTGTTCTCCTTACAGGGTACCTATTGCAAGGCTTGCCGCAGCCCAGTCAACGTTGGAATTAAAAGCAAAAAGATCCAAAAAGAACAAATGAAAAAGAGGGGCACTTTACGGTGCCCTTTATTTTCGGTGAGGAGGCAGTATGGCTAAAAAAAATTTTGGAGTTAACATAGATTTAAAACTCTGTAAGTCATGTGGCATATGTTACTGGGTATGTCCAACGCATGCGATAATAAAGGGCGAACTCGAAGCACCAAAAATTGAAAGCAACGATAAATGCATAGGTTGTATGCAATGTGCCAATCTATGTCCGGATTTTGCCATAAACATCGTTGAATTAGAGAGTGCTAATTTACCCTCCTGAAATATGTGATATAATTTAAAAATGATTGGAGGAGGATTCAAGTGCCTATTAATGAAAGAAGTTCAAAACTTTACCGCAAGCTCAAAGATAAAGGGATAGATTATTTTCTTTCCATAACCTCTGAGGGGTCAAACACGACGGTGAGATATTTAAGCGGATTTACCGGAGACACCGGTTGTGTGATAGTTGGAGAAAAAGAAAGATATTTGCTTGTTGATTCAAGATTTTACACGCAGGCTGCCCAGGAATCAGACTTTGAAATGGTCAAAGTTGAAAATTCTTCTTTGACCGAAAAGGCTTTGGAAATTTTGAAGGGGAAAAATGTTGGGATAGAAGGCACTAAGTTTTTTTATTCGTGGTACACGGATGTGTCAAATGATCTGAAACTTCAAAATGTCGAAGAAGATCTTTATGCCATTCGTGCTGTAAAAGATCAAGAAGAAGTTGAAAAGATAAAAAGGGCCATAGAAGTTGCACAGAATGCCCTTAAAAAGACTCTCGAAAAATTTCATGTTGGAATGACGGAAAGAGAATTTTCTTCTTTGCTCACCTACGAGATGGAAATGCATGGTGCACAAAAACCGTCTTTTGAGACGATTGTGGCTTCTGGATCCAGAGGTGCCCTTCCACATGGCCTTGCATCGGATAAAAAGATGGAAAAAGGAGAGATGGTTGTCGTTGATTTCGGTGCACTCGTGGATGGGTATTGCAGCGATATAACAAGGACTTTTGGGATAGGCAAAGTACCTCAAAAGGCTTTGGACGCTTACGCAGCAGTGCTTGGTGCTCAACTTAAAGCCATAGAAAGTGCAAAATCAGGAATGAAAGGTAAAGAAATAGATGGCGTTGCGCGTGATTTTCTCAAGGAGAAAAAACTTGACACGTATTTTGGACATGGACTTGGACATGGACTTGGAATGGATGTCCATGAATCGCCATTTCTCAACAAAAGATATGATAAGCCCATAAACAATATGGCAGTTGTAACTTTCGAACCCGGTGTTTACATTCCGGGCGAGTTTGGCATAAGGATAGAAGATGACGTTTTGCTTACCGAAAATGGACATGAAGTTTTATCTAACTTCAAAAAAGAATTTACAGTTATATAAGGGAGGTTGTGCCTTTGATAGACGTAACAGATCTTAGAAAAGGAATGCATGTGATCATAGATGGAAAGATTTACACCGTTGTGGATTTTGAAATGCACAAAATGGGTAGAGGCCATAGCGCCGTTGTAAGAACACGAATAAAGGACGTGCTTACAGGTCTTGTGCAGGATAAAACCTTCAAAAGTGGAGACCAAATTGAAGAAGCCACGCTAACTTTAAAGGCATCCCAATACCTTTACAAGGATGATAATTTTGCCTATTTCATGGCAGAAGATAACTACGAACAATATTCTCTCCCGCTTGCGGATCTCGAAGAAGAAATAAAATACATGAAAGAAAACATGGAACTGAATTTGCTTTTTCACGATGAAAACGTCATAGGAGTGCTTTTACCAACGACTGTCGTGCTCGAGATTGTCGAAACAGACCCTGGCTTTAAAGGCGATACGGTTGCCGGTAGTGGTAAACCGGCTATTCTTGAAACAGGTTTGAAGATTAACATACCTTTTTTCGTTAACAAAGGAGAAAAGGTAAAAATTGATACGAGGACAGGTGATTACATTGAGCGAGCATGAAAACATGAATAATCAGTCAAACAGAGGGAAAATAGAGATATCGGATCAGGTTATAAGCAACGTAGTTATATTGACACTTGCAAAACAGGAAGGAAAAGAAATAACTCAAAAGTCAAGAGATTACAAGTATTACAGAAAGCAAGTGACGATAGACAGACCTGACGATAACAGCGTTTCCATATCCGTAAAAATCAGAATCAAATATGGAGAAAAAATAACCGATGTTACTTCACAAATTCAGCAGGCGATAAAGAGAGAAGTTGAAAGCATAACAGGCTTGAAGGTCGTCAGCGTCAACGTTTACGTTGAAGATGTCTTATCGGTTAAGGGAAAGGAATCTTCAGAAGAGATCGACGAGAAAGAGGAAAACAAAAAGTAAGGTGTGACTGAAAAATATCACAGAAGACTTTTGAGAGAATTGGTCTTTAAATCTATTTACCAAATGGAATTTCAAGATCTCTCTCCACTTCAGGCTGTAATGAATACCTGTGAAATGGAAGAGATAAATGGTTCTATTGAAAAAGAGGTTGAACATTTAACGCTGAATCTTTTTTCAAAACTTGATGAAATAGATAACGCAATAAGAAATTACATCCTCGGCTGGACAATCGACAGGCTTCCGCTTGTATCGAAAGACATACTTAGACTGGGTGTTTATGAGTTACTTTTTGAAGATGACATTCCGATAGAGGTTTCCATCGATGAAGCAATTGAGATCGCAAAAGAATTTGGAACAGATGGGGATCGTAAATTCATAAACGGAGTGCTCGATAGAATAGCAAAGAATTCAGCAAATAAAAACAAAATTTTATTCCTGCACAAACATTTAAATAAAAACAAAGAAGAGGAGGAAGAAAAGATGGAAGAAACAGGAGTTAAAAAAGTCAACATGAAACCAATCACAGAAATCGCCAAAAAGATCGGAATTGATGAAGAACAACTTATACCTTATGGAAGATACATGGCAAAAATTCCTCATCAAATGTTAAAAACGATCAAAAACAAAACAGATGGTAAACTCATAATAGTAACTGCCATAACGCCCACGCCAGCCGGAGAGGGAAAAACAACGACAAGTATTGGATTATCTCTGGGAATGAACAGAATAGGAAAAAAATCAATCGTAACTTTGAGAGAGCCTTCATTAGGTCCTGTTTTTGGGGTAAAAGGTGGTGCGACCGGTGGTGGAAAAGCACAGGTCTTACCAATGGAAGAGATAAATCTTCATTTTACCGGTGATCTTCATGCCGTTACAGCTGCCCATAACCTGCTCGCAGCCATGATAGATGCGCATATTCACAATGGAAACTCACTCAACATCGATGTGCGCGATGTGAAATGGCCACGGGCTGTTGATATGAATGACAGAGCGTTGAGAGAAATTATCGTTGCACTTGGAGGTCATTCAAATGGATTTCCTCGGGAAACAGGATATGTCATAACGGCTGCGTCTGAAATAATGGCAATACTGTGTCTTGCGGAAAGCATAACCGATCTTAAAGAAAGGCTTTCAAAAATAGTCATAGGTGAAACGGTAGACGGGAAATACGTTACGGCCGGAGACCTTCACGCACAGGGAGCCATGACGGCCCTGCTTAAAGATGCCCTCAATCCTAACCTTGTTCAAACGACTGAAAATACACCTGTTATAGTTCACGGTGGACCATTCGCAAACATAGCGCACGGCACGAATTCCATAATAGCAACAAAAATGGCGCTCAAACTGGCAGATTACGTCATAACGGAAACAGGTTTTGCCGCCGATCTCGGAGCGGAAAAATTCTTCGATACCGTTTCAAGATATGCGAATTTAAAGCCAGACACCGTTGTGCTCGTTGCAAGCGTAAGGGCATTGAAAATGCACGGCGGTGAGGATAAGAAAAACCTTAAAAATGAAAACATCGAAGCCCTTAAAAAGGGTATGGACAATCTCAAAGTCCACGTCGAAAACATCAAGAAATTCGGTCTGCCTATCGTCGTTGCCATAAACAAATTCCCAACAGATTCTCTAACCGAGATCAAAACAGTCGAAGATGAGGTTAAAAAGATGGGAGTTAGATTTGCCTTAAGCGAAGGTTTTGAAAAGGGCGGAATCGGAACGGAAGCGCTTGCGAAAGAAGTCATCGAATCCATAGAAAAAGACAAGAACACCTTCCACCAGATATACGATTGGGAAATGCCGATAAAAACGAAAATCGAAACGCTTGCCAGAGAAATTTACAGGGCAGGAAAGGTTGAATATGCTCCGACTGCACTTTCGGATATCAGAAAAATTGAAAAATCAGGATACGGCAATCTTCCTGTTATAATGGCAAAAACCCAATCTTCAATTTCCGACGATCCAAAAGTCGCGGGAGCACCATCCGGATACACCTTTACGATACGCGAGGTGAGGTTATCTGCAGGCGCTGGTTTTATAGTACCGATAGCCGGTGAGATAATGACAATGCCAGGACTTCCAAAAGAACCGGCGGCGATAAACATAGATGTCGATGACGACGGTCAAATAACGGGATTATTTTAATCATGATCTTAGACGGAATTGAAATAGCAGAAAAAATAGGAGATTATGTCCAAAAGAAAGTTGCCGAACTTAAAAACTCCGTTGTCCCATCTTTGACGTGTGTCGTTTCTTCAAACGATAAATCGACAAGAGTTTATCTCAATTCAATAAAAAAGAACTGTGACAAGTTCGGCATAAATTACGCAGAAAGATCCGTAAATGCAGAAAATATCCTCTCGGAAATAGACAAATTAAACACGGACAGAAATGTGCATGGAATCATGATAATGCACCCTTTGCCAAAAGAAATAGATGAATTTAAAGTTTTAAGTTCTGTAAATCCCGAAAAAGATGTTGAAGGTAGAACACCTCAAAATCTTGGCATGTTACTCATGGGAAGACCTTACTTTGCACCGTGCACGGCTCAGGCAGTGCTTGAAATGTTAAAATATTACGAGATACAACTTCGCGGAAAAGAAGTTACGATCGTCGGAAGAAGCACCACAGTTGGCAAACCGCTTTCTTTGCTTTTGCTAAGTGAAGATGCGACAGTTACGGTGTGCCATTCCAAGACAAAAGATCTTGTTGACAAGGTTAAAAATGCCGATGTGGCAATAGCAGCCGTTGGAAGACCGAAGATGTTCGATGCGAGTTGGTTTAAAGATGGTGAAATTGTCATAGATGTTGGCATAAACGTTGTCGATGGCAAGATCGTGGGTGATGTGGACTTCGATTCTGTTTCCAAAAGTGTCTCTGTTTCAAAAGTACCAGGCGGAGTTGGCAACGTAACTTCTGCCATATTGATGAGAAACGTTGTAAATGTCGCGGAGATGATGTGCAGACGTTAGAAATGGGTGTTGCCGAGATAACGATGAGATTGATCTCGGTGATAGAAACGGATGAGATTTTTCAGAACGTGATGGTGCGTGGGGAAGTTTCTAATTTTAAATTTTCCGGTCCCCACGCTTACTTTTCACTCAAAGAGGGAGAATATCTTCTCAATTGTGTCATGTTCAACGCCACTTACAGGCATCCTTCCGGAATAAAGGACGGAACCATCGTTAAAGCAAGTGGCGCAATAAAAGTTTATCCAAAAAGAGGAACTTACCAACTTTACACGGAGTCAATTTTAGAAGGAAAAGATTACGGAGAACTTTACAAAAAATTTGAAGAATTGAAGATCAAACTCAAAAGCGAAGGGATCTTTGACAAGCCAAAAAAGGAAATACCACACTTTCCCAAAAAAATAGCGGTCGTTTCTTCAAAAACTTCGGCCGCATTTCACGATGTTGTTAAAACGATCAAAAAAAGATATCCTCTTGCCGTGATCTTGTTGTTTCACACATCAGTTCAGGGAAAAGAAGCATCCAAAGAAATAGTTAACGCTTTGGACGCCGCCGACAGATCCTCGGCAGACGTGATTTTGCTTGTAAGAGGAGGAGGAAGCATAGAAGATCTTTGGAACTTCAACGAGGAAATTGTAGTCAAAAAGGTATATGCGATGAAAACTCCCGTGATAACGGGCGTTGGTCACGAAGTCGATACCACTCTTGTTGATTACGTTGCCGATCGTAGATCTCCTACGCCAACAGGAGCTGCTGAATATGCGACACCCGATCTTGTTGAATTGAAAAGAAATATCGATATCTCTTTTTCAAGAATCAGCAACGAGATGGATCAAAAAATCGATGAGTCTTTCGATCTCGTTGAAAGGTCAAAGAAAAGGCTTGATTTTCTCTCTCCAAAGCGTCAAATTTCAATTGAAACGGAGAGGATAAATGAGTCCTTTTCGAAGATGATCAAGATAGTTAATGACGGCATAAAAGAAAAACGGACTTCACTCCTAAGAAATTTTGAAGCAATATCGCATTCCAAAATTGTAAGAACGATAGAACTCGTTCCGGAAAGGCTTGATTCAAAGATGGAAACGATGAAACGTACGGTATCAAATGACATATCGAAAAAGTATTTATCGCTTGAAAAAATAGAAGTGTCTTTGAACGTACACGATCCTTTGGAGCCTGTACGAAGAGGTTACGCGATGGTTTTCAAGGATGAAAGGTTGGTGAAATCCGTGCACGAACTTAAAAAATCAGATGAGATAAAATTGAAACTTTTAGATGGTAAAATACTCTCTGAAGTGATGGAGATAGAAGAAAATGGAAAATAAAAAAGTGGAAGAGATGAGTTTTGAAGAATCTTACAAAGAACTTGAAGAAACCCTTAACGCCATGGAAAAGACAGATGTAACGCTCGAAGAATCGATTAAACTCTTCAAAAGAGGAGTTGAACTTTACAAAAGGTGCAAATTTTTAATCGATTCGGCATCACTATCAGTCAAAGAAGTACTTGGAAATCTTGAAAAAGAGATGGAGATTGGTGAAGATGATATGGGACGATGAATTGCTTTTCAAAAAACTTAAAGATATGAAAACAGATGAAATGTACGATCTCGCATCTGAGATACGCGATTACGTGGTAGAAGTTGTTTCAGCGGGAGATGGTCATCTTGCCCCAAATCTCGGAACGGTTGAAATGACCCTTTCACTTTACAAAGTCTTTCCACCGGATGAACACGTGATCGTATGGGACACAGGACATCAGGCCTACACTCACAAAATTTTGACCGGTAGGGCAAAGGCACTGTCTGGAATAAGAAAGTTGGGTGGCATAAGTGGATATCCATCGATCCGGGAATCAATCTATGACAATTTTGGAGTAGGCCACGCTGCCACATCTTTGGCGGCAGCACTTGGAATCGAATGCGCAAAAAAGATAAAAAACGAGAATGAAAGTCAGATAATAGCCATAATTGGCGATGGTGCGATGACATCCGGCATGGCCCTTGAGGCTTTAAACCAAATAAAAACAGTTTCATCAAAGATAAAAATCGTGCTCAATGACAACGGAATGAGCATTTCTCCGAGTGTCGGACAACTTTCGCAAACGATACTTAACAGATTAAGAACGATGAAGGCATACAGAAAATTCGATGCCAAACTTTATCAACTCTTCAGTGATGCCATATTGAAAACCTTTAACGAGAAGATCAAAGGATCTTTAAAGAAGTTACTCTTGCCCGATAATTTTTTTGAAGATTTCGGTTTGAAATACATGGGACCGATAGACGGTCATGATATCAAGATGATGGTGAGGACTTTTGAAAGTTTAAAAGCAGTCGAAGGGCCTGCCGTCGTTCATGTCGTGACTCAAAAGGGAAAAGGCATAAAATATGCCGAAGACAATCCAAGAAAATTTCACAGCGTCTCGATGATAAATCCATCAAATGGCGTTTCAATGGAAGTTAAAAAAGGTTGGTATTCTTACAGTGACGTCTTTGGTAGGGTACTATCTCAAATAGCGGACAACGACGATAAAGTCATAGGCATAACGGCTGCGATGGAAGACGGAACCGGTTTAAGTTATTTTCATTCAAAACATCCAGATCGTTTTTTCGATCTTGGAATAACTGAAGAACTTTGTACAACTTTTGCCGCCGGTGCATCCACCAAAGGGCTCAAACCTGTAATCGCAATATATTCAACCTTTCTTCAAAGGGCTTTTGATCAAATAATACACGATGTGGCATTGCAAAATTTGGACGTTGTCTTTGCCATAGATCGTGCCGGTCTTGTCGGTCAAGATGGGCCAACTCACCATGGAATATTCGATATATCTTACATGAACTTAATTCCAAACATGAAGATTTTGGCTCCATCATCACTTGAAGAACTCGCGGCTATTTTGAAATCCGTGATTGGAAAAGTACATGGTCCAGTCGCGATAAGATACCCAAGGCTTAGCGAAATCGCTTCTATCGACGATGTCATTTACGCAAAGCCTTTAAAAGATCCATTCAAGTGGGAAAAACTCAAAGATGGAAAAGATGGTACAATACTTGCAGTAGGATCGATGGTCAAAATAGCCATGAAAGTTGTGGATCAGGCTGAAAATATGGGATTCAAAATAGGCCTTTACAATTGCAGAAGCGTAAAACCGCTCGATATGGAAGCGCTGAATGAACTTCGTGCTTCCTCAAGGATATGGACGATTGAGGAAGGATCCGTTATAGGAGGATTTGGCTCTGCTGTAATGTTAAAAGCGCCGGATCTCAGATCGAAGATAGATGTTATAGGCATAGATGATGATTTTGTTCAGCACGGAACGCGATCTGAATTGATGGATATATCAGGCCTTTCACAAGAAAAATTGAGTCTTAAGATATTTTCTGAACTGAAAATTAAAATCCAGGAGGGATGAAATTGAAATTTTCCACTAAATATGGGGAAGTGGAAATATCTTCTCAAGCATTGAAACAATTGATAAGGGAAGCGATCGTCAACAGTTATGGAATCGTTGATCTTTCGGATGCTTCTTTGATGTCACAAGTAGCCTCTCTGTTCAGCGAAACAGACAAAGGCGTAAAACTCGTCGATGATGGTAAAAATGTCAAAATCGACATTTATGCCATTGCAGAATATGGTATAAACATCATGCAGGTTGCACTCAACCTTCAAGACGCCGTCATATACAATCTCAGAACTTACGCTGGATTGAATCCTAAAGAAGTCAACATCCATTTTGTTGACATGAATTTTTGATGAAAGGACATCGTTAACAGGATTTGATCATGAAAAATATAGACGGCAAGACTATGATAACCTGTTTCAAAAAGGGCACAGAAGTGCTCCTTACGCATGTAGATGAATTAAATGCACTTAACGTTTTTCCCGTTCCAGATGGAGATACGGGATCAAACATGGCTTCTGCCATGCTTGAAGCATGTAGAAATTTGGATGCGCTCGAAAACAACAAGCGTGACCTTCAAAGTGTGCTTGAAGCAATAGAAAGCGGGACTTTACTTGGAGCACGCGGTAACTCTGGAGTTATACTTTCACAAATTTTCAGGGGATTTAGACAGGGAACGAAGAACAAAAAAGTCTTAAAAGTTGAGGATTTTGTCCTTGCACTCAAAAGTGCGAGGGAAACTGCTTACAACGCCGTTATGAAACCCGTTGAAGGTACAATGCTCACGGTCGTGAGAATTCTTGCAACTGATGCGGATAAATACGTTACAGATGACATGACGGAATTCATGCAAAAGATATGGCAAAGATCGATCCAAGTCGTTAACAACACACCCAAATATCTCCAAAAGTTGCGTGATGCAGGTGTTGTTGATGCAGGAGCGAAGGGTTTTTCTTACATAATTGAGGGATTTTATCGTGTCCTCAACGGAGAAACGGCGATCAATCTGAATGTTGAAAATGTGACAACCGGAGAAATAGTCAGAATAGCCCAGGAAGATTTGAAATATCTTTATTGTACCGAAGTCATGGTCAAGACAAATAAAGATGTTGATATCGATGAACTGAGGAATTTTTACGGATCGATAGGAGATTCTCTCATACTCGTAAATTCTGCTGGCATTCTAAAACTTCATGTTCACACGAACACGCCAGGTGTCGCCATAGATAAAGCGCTTGAGTATGGAGAACTCTACAAATCAAAAATCGATAACATGAAAACGCAGCACCATCAGATCATAAACGCATCTGAAGACATAAGTGTACCAAAAGAAAAGAAAAATTATGGAATCATAGTGATAGCGGATGGGAACGGTTTTGAATCTATTTTCAAAAGTTTAGGTGTTGATATTGTGCTTAACGGGGGCCAATCTTCTAACCCAAGTACGGCACAAATAAAAGAGGCAGTCGAAAGCCTAAATGCCAAAAACATATTGATTTTTCCGAACAATTCGAATATAATCATGGCTGCCAATTCGGTCAAAAGCATGGAAAACGGAAAAAAGGTTGTGGTCATCAACACTTCTACCGTCCAGCAAGGACTCTCAGCACTCTTTGCTTTTAATTCCCAGCAAGGTCTTCTTGAGAACGAAAAAAATTTCAATGAGGCTCTGTCTGCGGTAAAATCAATAGAGATAACAAAGGCTGTAAGAGATAGTCAATTCCAGGATGTGGACGTGAAAAAGGATCAATACATAAGCCTTGTAGATGGAAACATCGTTTCTTCATCTGAATTTATTGACGATGTTGTCTTTGAAGCTCTCGAAAAGGCACAGGCAGATAACGCTGAAGTTATAACGATCTTTTACGGTGAGGAGATAAACGAAGATGAGGCGAATGTGCTTTTCAAAGAATGCCAGATACGTTACCCGTCTGCAGACATAGAACTTTATTACGGTGGACAACCTTACTACCATTATCTGATATCCGTTGAATGAAGGAGGTTTTTATGGCAAAAATACAATTAACAAAAGAAGGATATGAATCATTAAAAGAGGAACTTGCCGATTTAAAAGAAAAACTCATGAACGAAGTTGCCAAGAAGATAAAAGAAGCCCGGGAGTTTGGAGATCTCAGTGAAAACAGCGAATACGATGAGGCAAAAAACGAGCAAGGAAAGATAAACAGTAGAATAAGTGAAATAGAGGAGATTCTTGCAAATGCCGTGATAATAGAGGGAAGCAAAAACAACCATGAAGTTAACATCGGCAATTACGTGAAACTAAAAGATCTGAGCAATGACAAAGAGATAACGATGATGCTTGTTACCGCTCAAGAAGCTGATATTTTTAAAAACAAAATATCGGTAGACTCTCCTTTGGGCGAGGCTGTTAACAAGAAAAAGGTCGGAGAAACGATACGTGTTAAAGCACCGAATGGTGTTAAAAGGTACATCATCTTGGAAGTTGAACAGAAATGAATTCATAACTGGGGGAGATCTGAATGGATGAGATTAGATCTAACAAGATAAAAGAAAGTGAAGAAATAAGAAAATCCGGGATTAACCCTTATCCTTATTTTTTTGATGTGAAAGAAAGGATATCACAGATAAGGACAAATTTCGATCATCTTAAAAATGGAGAAAAAGATGAAAATGTTTCTTTCTCCATTGCCGGTCGTATTATGGCCGTAAGGTATCAAGGAAAATCGATATTTTTCGTCATACAGGATTCTACAGATCAAATTCAGGGTTACCTCAACGTTTCCGTGGGGCAGGACAAATTCGATTTTTTCAAAGATCACGTCAAAATAGGGGATTTTGTGGGTATAAAAGGCTTTCCATTCAGATCTCACACCGGCGAACTGACCGTATTTGCGGCTGATTATCAACTGCTGTCTAAAGCCATAAGAACTTTGCCGGAAAAATGGCATGGCCTTACGGACAAAGAAAAAATTTACCGCCAAAGATACGTTGACATGATAATGAACAGGGAATCTTTCGGCAGATTCAAAGCGAGATATGAGATAATACGTATGATAAGAGATTTCATGAATTCAGAAGGATTCATTGAAGTCGAAACGCCTGTACTGCAATTTGTCACCGGAGGTGCGACGGCAAGGCCATTTATAACACATGTAAATGCGCTTGATATAGACATGTACTTGAAGATCGCACATGAACTTTACCTGAAAAGGTACATAGTCGGCGGATTTGATGCGGTCTACGAGATAGGGAAATGTTTCAGAAATGAAGGCATAGATTACAAGCATAATCCGGAATTCACGATGATCGAATGTTACAAGGCCTACGTAGATTACAATTACATGATGGATCTGACGGAACGTCTTGTTTCTCATGTCATAGAAAAGATAAATGGCACCACAAAGATAGAATATCAGGGCAAGACCGTGGACTTTTCAAGACCATGGAAAAGAGTTAAGATGAGAGATTACATAAAAGCACATCTTGATATTGATATACTTGAAGATCCGGACGATAAGATGGTGAAGGTACTCAAGGCACATGACGCTCTTCCCGAGATCATGGAAAGAGGCCATTACATAGAGAAATTGTGGGATCTCGTTGAAGACACCGTGGTAAATCCGACTTTCTTGCTTGAACATCCCGTTGAAATATCTCCCCTTGCGAAAAAGCACAGAGAAGATCCGCGAGTTACAGAAAGATTTGAAGTTATAGTGCTCGGCAACGAACTTGCCAATGCCTTCAGTGAACTCAACGACCCTATAGATCAGAGAGAAAGGTTTGAAGCGCAGTCCGCTTTGAGAAACTCAGGCGACAAAGAAGCACAAATGATGGATTTTGATTTTCTTAGAGCGATAGAGTACGGTATGCCTCCAACGGGAGGACTGGGAATAGGCATAGACAGGCTCGTCATGTTCGCAACGAATGCCGCCACGATAAAAGATGTTATAGCATTTCCACTTATAAGACCTGAAAACTTCGATGAAAGCGGTATGGAGATCGGTGAAGAATGAAAAAATATTTTGGAACAGATGGAGTCAGAGGCATAGCAAATGAAGAATTAACCGCCGAACTCGCCTTTAAAATAGGGAAATCGGCCTCTTACGTCCTTAAATTGCACAATCATCAATTCAAAGAAATACTCATAGCCCGAGACACAAGAATTTCCGGTGAGATGATAGAAAGTGCTTTAACGTCCTCTTTGCTCTCAATGGGGCTTAACGTAACGCTTTGCGGTGTAATGCCGACGCCAACGCTTGCATGGCTTACCAGAAACCATCAAACCGTCGGCTTCATGGTAAGTGCAAGCCATAATCCATGGATGCACAACGGCATAAAGATATTTTCAGATGGATACAAGTTACCCGACGAGATAGAAGAAGAAATAGAGTACAATCTTGACAAAATTTCAAAAACAGGACCGTCGGTTGGGAAAATAGTCAGAGTTGATATGCTTCCGTCTTACATCGAATGGATCGTTAAAAGGTACAAAGACCTTGCAGGAGAAAGACTCGCCTTTGATCTTGCCAATGGCGCTGCCATATCCACCGTTCCTTTGGTTGTCAAAGAAATCGGGATAAAAGCCACGATTTTCAACGATAAGCCTGATGGAAAAAACATAAACGAAAAATGTGGCGCACTTTACCTTGATTTCATGAAAGAAGCGATAAAAAATACCGATGCCACTTATGGAATAGTCAACGACGGCGATGCCGATAGATGCATGATGATAGGCAAGGATGGGCACACGATAGACGGAGACGATATCATAGTTGTGAATGCACTCAACATGAAGAAGGAAGGTAGGTTAAAAAACAACACGGTCGTTGGAACGGTTATGACAAATCTTGCCATAGAAGAGTATCTTAAGAGAAATGAGATACAATTTTTAAGAACAAAAGTCGGAGACAGATATGTACTTGAAAAGATGATCGAGGCGGGATCGAATATCGGCGGGGAGCAATCAGGTCACGTCATATTCCTTGATCTTGAAACGACTGGAGACGGCCTTGTCACGGCACTCGAAAGCGTAAGAGCTTCAAAACTGATGAAGATAGATCTCAAGGGTTTTTCTCTGGGAATGAAGAGATACCATCAAATTTTGGAAAATGTCGAAGTTACGGATAAAGAATCGATCATGAACGATCGTGAAGTTTTAGATTTCATTAAAAAAGTACAAAGATACGAAAGTTTAAGAATTGTCCTCAGGCCTTCCGGGACGGAACCACTTATAAGAATAATGGTGGAAGGAAAAGACAAGGCGATGGTAAGAAAAGTCGTGGATGAGGCGAAAGAAATAATTGAAAGGGTGAAAGATTCTGGAAAAATTCATAAGAATTAAAGGTGCGCGCGTTCATAACCTTAAAAATGTGAATGTAGAGATGCCAAGAAATGCACTTGTTGTTTTTACTGGGCCGTCCGGATCGGGAAAGTCTTCCCTTGCCTTTGATACGATTCATGCCGAAGGGCAAAGAAGATATCTCGAATCTCTTTCCGCTTACGCACGGCAATTTCTCGGAGAACTAAAACATCCGGATGTAGATGAAATAGATGGCTTATCACCTGTTATCGCGATAGATCAAAAAAGCGTTTCTCATAACCCCAGATCAACTGTCGGGACCGTTACAGAGATAAACGATTATTTAAGATTGCTTTTCGCAAGACTCGGAATACCGCATTGCGTGAAATGTGGAAGAGTCCTCGAAAAGCAAAGTATAGACGAAATTATAGAAAGAATCGAAAAGAAATACAAACCAACAACGAGAATAGCCATTTTAGCACCGCTTACGACAGAAAAAAAAGGAGAGTACAAATCCCTCTTCGAGTATCTCAAAAGGCGTGGCTTTTTGAGGATAAACATCGATAGTAAAGATTATTCACTTGAAGAAGAGATAAAGATTGAAAAACAGGTAAGACATACGATAAAATTGATCGTTGATAGGTTAAAAGTCAGCGACGAAAATCATCAAAGACTCGTTGAATCTGTCGAAATTGCCCTAAAAGAAGCGGATGGAAAGGTAGAAGTGCTTAATTACGAAAACAACGAGATTGAATATTTCAGCGAAAAACTTGCATGTCCAGTTTGCGGAATAAGTTTTCCGGAGATCAGTCCAAAACTTTTCTCCTTCAACTCTCCTTATGGTGCATGTCCCGTATGTGCTGGCATAGGCTACACGATAGAAGTTGGGGATGAACTCGTCATCGATCCAGCAAAAACCGTAAGAGAGGGCGGCATAATACCTTACAAAAGTGGAAAAGCCTTTGTGGTCGATCTGATAGAAGAAATGGTTAAAAAATTGGGTGGGAATCCTGATAAGCCCATTGGAGAACTGAGTTCAAAAATTCAAAATGCCATACTCAAAGGAGGGCCCGGCTTTAAAGGCCTTGAAGATCACCTCATGGATAGATTCAGATATTCTGATTCAGAAGAGGTTAAGGAATGGATAGAAAAAAATTTTCTCGTTCAAAAAACATGTTCCGTTTGTAACGGTAAAAGATTAAGACCGGAAGCTTTAGCCGTCACTTTTAAAGACAAAAACATCGCGGAAGTTTCCGACATGACGGTCAGCGCATCTTACGAGTTTTTCAACACGATTTCCATGACTCCCAAAGAAGAATCAATATCGAGAGAAATACTCATTGAAATAAAAAGAAGGCTCAAGTTTCTCATAGACGTAGGCCTTGATTACCTCACGCTTTCGAGGGCTGCTTCTACCTTATCCGGTGGAGAATCCCAAAGGATAAAAATCGCAACGCAATTAGGATCCCGACTCGTCGGAGTGCTTTACATACTCGACGAGCCAACTATCGGACTTCATCAAAGGGATACAGACAGATTGATAAAAATGCTTGAAGATCTTAGAGATCTTGGCAACACCGTGATAGTAGTCGAGCACGACGAACAGGTCATAAGATCTGGAGACTTTGTCGTTGACATAGGGCCTGGAGCGGGAGAAAACGGAGGAAAAGTACTTTACGCCGGAGATGTGAATGGACTAATTTCTGCCGATACCTTAACGGGAAAATACTTGAGCAAAAGATTGACGATTCAAACGCCATCGACAAGAAGAAAAAGTGCTGAATTTTTAACGATAAAAGGCATCAAACATAACAACCTTAAATCAATAGACGTGAAAATTCCGCTTGGAATCTTCACCTGTGTAACTGGTGTTTCGGGATCTGGAAAATCATCCCTCGTCATGGAAACGCTTTACCCCGTTTTGACAAACAAAATATACAGAACCCATCTTCCTTACGGAGAGTATGAATCGATAGATGGCATTGAAAAGATAGACAAAGTCATCCTTGTGGATCAAAGTCCCATAGGGAGAACTCCGAGATCCAATCCCGTAACTTACACGAAGGCTTTTGATGGCATAAGGGAATTGTTCGCCATGGCTGAAGAGGCAAGAATAAGAGGATACACGCCTGGCAGATTCAGTTTTAACGTAAAAGGCGGAAGATGTGAAGCGTGTGCGGGTCAAGGTGTTGTGAAAGTTGAAATGAATTTCATGCCGGATGTTTACATAGAATGCGACGTATGTGGAGGTAAAAGATACAACAAAGAAACTTTGGAAGTTAAGTACAAAGGAAAAGATATAAGTGAAATCCTCGATATGTCGGTAGACGAGGCTGTCGAATTTTTCTCTGGAATTCCAAAAATAGTCTCACCTCTTAAAGCACTTCAGGATGTCGGGCTCGGTTACATAAAATTAGGACAACCCGCAACGACGCTTTCGGGAGGAGAGGCTCAAAGGGTTAAACTCTCCTCAGAATTGAAAAAAACATCGACTGGTAAGACCATGTACATTCTTGACGAGCCAACGACAGGTTTACATTTCCATGATGTCAAGAAACTGATAGATGTGCTTCAAAAACTTGTGGATAAAGGAAATACGGTTGTTGTCGTTGAGCACAACCTTGATGTCATAAAGAACGCTGATTACATAATAGATCTGGGGCCAGACGGTGGTGAAAAGGGCGGATACATAATTGCCCAGGGAACTCCAGAAGAAATAGCAAATTCAAAAAATTCTTACACCGGTGTGTACCTAAAACAAATTTTGAACGGAACGACGGAAATGGCGGGATGCTGATTGCATTTAAAATCTTTGATAAGAGAAAAAATTTCCAAAAAATATTTCGATCTTTTCGGATCCGATCCTGTTGAATTCACGGTGGAAATATCACCACCGAATTTCGGAGATTATTCGACAAATGTCGCAATGGTATGTGCAAAAAGTGCCAAAACATCCCCAAGAAAAATAGGTGAAAAACTCATTGAAGCTTTCAAACAGGATCCAGACTTTGAAAATGTCGAAATGGCCGGACCAGGATTTTTGAATTTTAAACTTTCAAAGGTACTTTACAAAAATTTAGCCGAAAGATACTCAAAATCAGTTGAGATGCCAAAAGTAAAACCGCAAAAAATACAATTTGAATTTGTAAGCGCAAACCCTACCGGCCCTCTCACCGTTGGCCATGGCAGACAGGCAATTATCGGGGACATACTCTCGAGATTGAATGATGCCATTGGAAATAGCGTTACAAGAGAGTATTACTTCAACGATGCAGGCCGACAGATGAAGATGTTAGGCCATTCAACATGGGTAAGGTACAATGAACTTTATGGCAAAAAAATGGCATTTGAAGAGGACGATTACGTCGCGGATTACCTCGTCGATATAGCAAAATCCATATCAGACAAGTATGGCGATGAATATGTTGACATATGGAACGATGAAGTACAATCTTTTTTCACCTCTTACGCAAGCAATGAAATCTTTAAATGGATAAAGCATACCCTTGATAAATTGCACGTATCCTTTGACGTTTACTTCAGCGAACAAACGCTTTACAAGACAGGTCTTACAGATGAAGCGATGAAAATTCTCAAAGATAAAGGATATATTTACGAAAAGGATGATTCAACGTGGTTTGCGGTGTCAAAAATTTTTCCGACCGAGGATGATAGAGTCATAATAAGGAAAACCGGCGATCCAACTTATTTTTTCTCTGATATAGCCTACATGCTGGACAAATACAGGCGTGGATTTGAAAAAGTTTATTACATATGGGGCGCTGATCATCACGGTTACATTCCAAGAATGATGGCTGCTTCAAAGGCTTTGGGAATACCCGATGGATTTTTCAACGTGATCCTTCATCAATTCGTCACGCTTAAAAGTGGAGAAGAGACGGTAAGAATGTCAAAAAGACATGGAGAATTCGTGACTTTAGAAGATCTCATGGATACAGTTGGAGTCGATGCAACAAGATACTTTTTTGCGATGATGGATCCCGATACAACGCTTGTCTTCGATGTTGACCTTGCAAAATCGAAAAGAATGGATAACCCTGTTTATTACGTTCAATACGCTCATGCAAGAATATCCAGTTTGATGAAAAACGCTAAGGAAAAAGGGATAAAATGCGAAGAGGCATCTCTTGAAACCATTTCAAAAGATGAGGAAATACTCGTGAGAGAACTGGATGAATTTCAGGATGTTGTAATTACCGCCGTAAGCCAACAAAAACCACAAAAACTTTGCAATTACGCGTATGCGCTTTCTGAAAAATTTCATTCTTACTACACGGATCACAGGATAGTCGATCCTGAAAATATGGAATTATCCAAAGATCGATTGAAACTTTGTACGGGCGTTAAAAATGTGCTCGAAGTTACACTGTCGATCATCGGCGTAAGTGCGCCGGAAGAAATGTAGGAGGTTTAAAAGATGAAAAAGTATCTTGTTTTGTTCGTGTTGATTATCTCTGTATCGGTCATTTCATTTTCACAGACGCAAACGATATCTTTTTTAAAAATTGAGGGAAATACAAGCCTTGCAACTTCGGTCATAACGTCAAAATTATCAAATGCCGTTAAAATAGGACAACCTCTGAATACCACTGCACTTTATCAGGCACTGCAATCGCTCTACGAAACCGGATACTTTTCTTACATAGAACCAAAGATAGAATATTCGCCGATAGGTCCTGGCCTTGTAATTGTACTTATCGAAAATCCGGTGATAAAATCCGTTGATGTGAAGATAAACGGTCCGGATCTTGTGAATTTAGACGATGTTAAAAAGGCCATAACCGTTAAAGCAAGTAGCGTGCTTAACCTTGTGGAACTTAAAAATTCCTTTCAGAATGTTATGAATCTCTACGCAAATGCTGGATATCTTACAAATATAATTGGAATACAGACAAACATAGTCCAAAGCGGAAACACGATCACGGTACCGGATAACGCACTTGTCATAACTGTAAATGAATATGCCGTATGGGATCTCAAACTTACAGGTGATTACGGTAACTTGACCGTTAACCAGATATTGAAAAGTACGGGACTTTTCACGATGAAAAATTATGAATCGATGAACCCCATTCAGAAATTTTTTGCAGACTCAAAAAATGCCTACCTCAAATTTTCAACCATTCAAGATTTTCAGGCCAAACTTTTCCAGATGGGATATTTTTCTCCTGAAACCACTCTTAGTTTTGCAACCGCAACCGATGTTGCCTCCACTTTCAAATCGCCGGTTGTGGATCTCGTCGTTAACGCAAAACTTGCGAAAGTGGTACAATCCGGATTGCCGGTTACAGGATATTATTTTACAGGAGTCAAAGAGGTAGACCCAGCCAAACTGGCAGAATATGCAGGTATAACAGCGCCAGCAACTACAAACAATTTTACCCAACTTGAACAATTGGCAAAGATAAACGCCTATTACCAAAACAAAGGATTTTTGTTGACTGCTGCCGAAGTTGTATATCACAAATTCGAAACGATGAAAGGCGGATTTTTAGAGTACAGGATAATAGAAAGGCACATAGGCAAGATAGAAATATCCGGAAATACAAAGACAAAAACTTATCTCATAATGCGTGAACTTGATTTTAAAACAGGCGATCCCGTTACGACACAAAGCCTTGTCCAAACTTACAACAATCTCAGAAATACACAATTTTTCTCAAATGTATCCATCACACCATCGCTTCCTTCAACGGATTCCACAACGGTAAACATGATGATAAACGTTACCGAAAATGACAAGCCCAGACAAATTGGTGCATCGTTGTCGATAAGTCAACCTGGGCAGGGTCAGCCATGGTACACCGGAATAACCGGAAGCGGAAACGTGAGTATCGTCAATCTGAGCGGAATTGGAGACACATTGTCAGGTCAAATTACACTCGGAGTAAATCCTACGGCAAACATAACCTACGGAATTATATTTCCTCTCAATTTGCCCATGAATTTCACATCGAGCATATATTACAACACACTTCAGCCATTTGTGATAACCAATGGTCAAACCTTATATTACAACGAAACGGAATATGGTCTATCTGCAAGCATTGGTTATCAGCCGGATGTTTACACATCATACAACATCGGAGGAAATTTTTACTTTTTCAACAAAAGTCAGGGTTCCACGCCAATTTCCGCATCTTTGATGGGTGCTGCGACAGGTACATGCAGATCTGTCACACTCTCTTACAATTATGCCAACGTCGATAACGTACTTTTGACCACTGGCGGTGTAAAACTCGGTGGCAGTCTTTCTTACGCTGGATTCGGAGGCCAAGAAAATTACTTACAAGGATATGTCAGTGTCGCCGGATATCTTCCGATCTTTGGGAATCTTGCCGTTGCCGGCAGGGTTTTGATAGGTGACGGATATGGAACTGATTTCTACGTCGGCGGTCCAACGACTGTGAGAGGTTGGAATCAAGAAGGTGGCCTTCAAGAATTCGTTTCAAATCTTGAACTGAGATACGTCATGAATTCTCAGGATATTCCGATGATGTTGACGGCTTTTTATGATTTTGGTGGGGCCGGAGATCAACTGTTGACTTACGGAAACATTCAGAATCAATTCATGAATTCAGTAGGAGTCGGCATAAGTTTTGAAATACCTTATTTGGGAGTTCTAAGATTTGATTTCCCATTTAAAGTTTCTAACAGGACCTTTCAATATTCCGGAATTTCCTTTGGAGTGGGAGAGATGTTTTAATATTGCAACATACAAGCGTACTTTTGAAAGAAGTTGTAAACGGTTTTGAAAACCTTCACGATGGAGGAATATGCGTTGATTGTACCATCGGAGGTGGCGGACATACCGAAGGGTTGATTTTAAAATATCCTGACATATCGGTGATAGGAATAGACAGAGATCCACAGGCCGTAAAAATTGCCAGTGAGAATCTTTCGCGTTTCGGGACGCGGGTGAAAATCTTTCAAAGAAGTTTTTCGAACCTTGATGATCTACTCGATGACCTTGGAATAGAAAAAGTTGATGCAATTCTTGCCGATCTTGGACTTTCATCTTTTCAAATAGACGAAACCGAAAGAGGCTTTTCTTTCAAAAAAGATGGTCCTTTGGATATGAGAATGGGGCTTAACGGTAAAAGCGCTTTAGACGTTGTAAATAACTACAGCGCTGAAGAAATTGAACGTGTGATACGTGATTTTTCTGAAGAACGTTTTGCAAAAAAGATAGCAAGTAGTATAATCATAAAAAGACCTATTGTGACAACCGATGAACTTGTAAAAGCGATTTTTTTGTCTCTTCCGTCTTACGCGAAAAAAGACTGGAAAAAAATTGTCACACGTGTTTTTCAAGCGATCAGAATAGAAGTTAACGATGAACTTGCGAACCTTGAAAAATTGATCGAAATTTCAAAAAGAAGACTTAAAAGTGGAGGTAGAATTGCCATTATTTCTTTTCATTCTCTTGAAGACAGAATTGTAAAGTACGCTTTTAAAGAAAAAGAATTCATCCCTATCACGAAAAAGCCCGTTGTTCCAGGTGATGACGAGATTAATTCAAATCCAAGGTCAAGAAGTGCGAAATTGAGAATTTCAGAAAGGGTGTGAGAGTTGTGGAAGATGTAAGGATTCATGCGCTACAGAAAACCAAAGAAGTTACTCAGGTCGAAGCATCAGAAGGAATAGGAGTTATAAGATCTGTGGCCATAGGAGTGGCGGTTTTCACCGTGCTTTCCGTTCCTCTTCTGCTTAACGTTCAAACCATAAAGTACAACTCACAGATAACTAATATGACTTACGAGATGAACGTTATGAATTCTCAAATAATCAATCAAAAGACCATGATGAACATCTATCTTGAAGAAAAATTTCCAAACACCACAACTTTTAAAGAGAATGGTCAAACTTTCTTTGTAAGAAATGTTAATCCTAACATAAAAGGAGATACCAAATTGGCAGCCCAGCTTACTGGCCAATAAAATAAGATGAACGATTGGAAGATACGCATAGTACTCATCGCCATTCTGGGCGCTTTTATCTTTTACCTTGTAAGAGGAGCAATTATCGTTTTTCATTTTCAAAGAACTGATATTCCTCCAGCGATGATCACTTTACCGGCTCCTTACGGTGACATAATAGGTGTCAACGATCAACCAATACTTCAAAACACGCTTTCTTACGATGTATACGTAGATGTCGGTTATGCAAAAACCTTATCAGCCTTAGAAGGGTGGAAATATCCGGACAGAATTATTCAGGTGCTTAATTATTTCGGTAAACCGATTTCAAAATCGATTTCATCTGTTTTACAGTCCGGCAAAGGCGGAATCGAGTTAGGACTCATAAATGAGCAAATGGTAAAAAACCTCCCTCCTGATCTTTCAAGTTTTCTTAACATTCAAAGAGTTTACGTCCAAACAAAAGTTGCCACACCGCTTGAAATAATTGCCAAAGCGATACAAGGAGAATACGACCAATACGTAAAACCTAAAAAGGACGGTGAATTAATCTACAACGCATTGGGACCGTATGCCATAACATCAGGGATAAAAACACTTGTCGAACCTATCGGAGGAGATACAGTTATAACCACGATAGATCCTTCAATACAATCTTTTGCACAGCAGGCCATAAATCATGCAGTTACAACCAACGCTGCAAGCGGGGGTGAAATAATAGTATCAGATCCAAAAACAGGCGCGATAATAGCAATGGCATCAACATGGCCATGGGATGCTCCGGTGATGAATGTGTTCGAACCGGGATCATCTATAAAACCCTTGATCTTTTCAGCCGCACTTCAGGAAGGGATTGTGAACGTAAATACCACATTCAACGGACCTTATTACATTCCAGATCCAAATATACCTCTCATCATAAGAGACGTTGAAAATCATCCATGGCCCATAGATCTAAGAGATGCGCTTGTTTATTCGTCAGATGTGGCTGAGATGCAAATAGCAACAAAATTCATAAATACCGTCGGAGATAAGGCATACTACGACTGGTTTTCAAAATTTGACTTTGGACACAAAACAGGAGTAGACTTGCCCGGAGAAGTTAACGGATTTCTCACACCGCCGTCCCAATGGTACGGCATAGGCGGTCAGGAAATGGCAATAGGTCAAAGCATAGCAGTAACGGGCGTGCAACTCATAACCGCTCTTAACGCCGTTACAAACGGTGGATACATCATCAGACCTCATGTAATTCAAGAGATAATCTCACCGGATGGGAGTATAGTAAGTATTTACACGCCACAAGCGACGCAGATTTTCAATTCTGAAGTTACCCAGATAGTAAGGAGTTTCATGATAGATGTTGTTGAAAAAGGAACCGGTATTCCCGCCAAATTGCCGGGCGTGCTTGTTGGTGGTAAAACAGGCACAGCCCAAAAATCAATCGACGGCAAGGTATCAAATAAAGGACCATATTTTTCGATCTTCTACGGATTTTTCCCCGCGGATGATCCACAATATTCCATTCTTGTGATGGTCGATCAGCCTTCCAAAGGACTTTATTACGGTGAAGACGTTGCTGCACCAGTTTTTCATGATGTGGGAGAATACATATTGAAGATGAATTACATTCAACAAGATCAGAATCATCTCTTTTCTTCATTTGCGATGCCAAACTTGAAGGGCTTAACGCTTAACGAAAGCCTTTACTTGCTTGGCCAGATGTCAGTGTCTGCGACAAAGATATCTTTCAGCGGAAATGGGATTGTTATCAGTCAAACACCGGCTCCAAACACACCGATGAGTAAAGTTAAAAATATCAACTTAACGCTTAGCCCTTCATTTTAAGTTGAGGAGTGAAAAATGAGTAAACTTTTATGTTACAAACTAAGAAAAAGTTTCGGGAAAAGATTGGCCGTAGAAGATGTTTCCATTTCGATAGACAGCGGGAGGGTTATAGGCATTCTCGGCCCAAACGGCGCGGGAAAAACGACGATTTTTAACATGATCCTTGGACTTGTGATTCCGGATGCCGGTCATATATTTAAAGATGCGACGGAAATAACAAACATGCCCGTCTACCTCAGAGCGAGGAACGGTATAACTTATTTAGCGCAAGAATCCTCAATATTTACGGGATTATCGGTTGAGGATAATTTAAGACTTGTGCTTGAAAATTTCAATCACTCAAAAAGTACAAACAACGCAAGGATAAAAGAACTTTTGTCAAGATTCGGACTTATTTCACTGGCAGGCCAAAGAGCAGATCTGCTTTCTGGCGGAGAAAAGAGAAGGCTTGAAATAGCAAGAATGATGACTCTTTCACCGAATTTTCTGCTGCTTGACGAACCCTTCGGTGGAGTTGATCCTATGACAGTCAAAGAGATACAAAAGATCGTCCGAGAACTCAAAAATAACGGCCTTGGGATTATAATAACAGATCATTCTGTTGAAAGAATAGTTGAAACAGTTGATGAAATGTACGTTATCCATAAAGGAAAAATTCTCGCTCACGGTCTTCCTGAGGACGTTTTAAGAGATGAAAATGTGATAAGGAACTTTCTTGGAGAATAGAATCAATTCACTCATGATGTGCGTCAAGATTACAATAAATATACTAAATCTCTTTTAAAAGTGAAATGAACATTTGCGTTCGGCGCAGGGCATGATGCCTCGAGGTGGCCTTCGCAGCGCAGCGAGGACAGACACCGAAAGGCGAATGCCGGAGCCAA